>SDBS01000510.1_pt1 | contig 37690 bp, 65 predicted proteins | sample 2277091 | NCBI WGS metagenome assembly SDBS01 (sample SAMN10404972, study PRJNA504765) | marine sediment metagenome | isolation source: marine sediment core GS10_PC15, 163 cmbsf | place: Arctic Ocean: Southern Knipovich Ridge | collected 2010
GTTGTTTGTTGTGTGTCGGTGCTTGGAAATCGCCCTTATTTGTTAGTTAATTATCTAACAAACTATCTATAAAGTATTTATGTTTTATTTTACTTTTATCTGAACAATCTCTGGTCTTGTACGTAGTTATATTGTAAGTGATATTTTATTTAGGAGTTTACTATTATGCGTAAGATAGCAAGACGCATCCGCTTATGGTGGATGTACAGAAAATCTGTTTGTGGTTATTGTGGTAACAAACTTAACAAGTGTAAGTTTAAATGCTTAAGTTAGGTGTATAACTAATTCTATTGATTGGAGTTTGTTATGATTGCAATGACAATACAAAAAGTGGTTAGTGTGAAGATGACTAAGACTAACCAACTACCAACGTCAAAACACTTTGTGAGGCACATCAAGATTGAAACAAGTGATGGTTACTTCACACTGTCACTAATAGCCGACAAAAAGACGAAGTTAAAAATTGTTTGATAATTCTTATTTTTATACGAACAATCTTTGAACTACAACGTATAGTATATTGTAGTTAGTTATTTGAAAAGTCATATTGTTCTTTGAAAATTCGGCATTCTTATTGTTATATTACAATAAGACAGTATTGACCAGATAGTTTTACTATACGTCAATAGTCAGTGCAATTCTGACGTGCCGATTGTTCTGTTCTTTGAAAACTTAACAAGTACCATATTTATTGAAAGCAGGTGTAAAAAATGTCAGAACATAAGTTTACCCTAAAGGCGACAGATGATGGTGAAGAGTATCAGGTCGTATTGCCAGATGGCACACTTCTTGATGCCATCAGAACATCGACAGGCGGCTTTCTAAAACGCTTCATCACTAAAGAGTTTGACGGTGAAGAAGTTTGTTTCGAGAGCAGAAAGTGCACAGATAAAGGCATACCGATGGCCGATGTTTGGATACCACAGCTGCCAGATAATAAAATCCAGGAGCTTGCGGATTTGGTTAGCCTCGGTGTCGAGACGGAAGAAGATGTTGTGCATCTCTACAAGGTTGGTAAGGCCATAGCGGCACAACATGAAGCTAAAGAAAGCCTTGGTGGTAAGTTTACCCGAGCCGTTGAAAAGCAATACACCAACAAGCTGACCGATGAGCAGTGGGTATCTGTAGCGGAAGCTGATGATAAAGCTGGACAGATAACGACCTTTGCAAAGCTACACTGGCTTGACTCAATATCGAGCAATACGCCAGTCCGCTCGGAGCAGCCAGAAGAGCCAGTTGTGGTTACGGAGCCAGAACAGAATGAGAGCATTAAGTAGTATGCCGTCCCGCGTAGCGAGAGTTATTCGGGACGATATACTATCTTTTAGGCATGTTAGAATGAATGTTAAAGAAACTGAAAACTACCTACATTCTAAAGTAATAGCAAAGATGGCTATTATAGCTAAAGAGTATGATATGCATATCATACCTGTGCCGAAGATAAAGCTTATCTGGTATGTTACAAGTTATAATGGCAGGACTAAGTTTACACAGTCACCAAGTAAAGCCCCAGTTTATAGAGCAAGAGGACAGGTAAATCCGTATGCTATATCCAAATGTAGTATTATACTGTCCATCCTTGTCTATAAGATATGGGGTTTAGAGGAGTTTATGAGGGTATTTTTGCATGAATATGCCCATCTAATCACCATCGACAAGTATGCAACAAATGGGCATAGTAGAGCATTTAAGAAGATATGTACAGCTGTCGGTGGCTGTATGAATGAGCATTGGGCAGGTGAGGAGTTTAAGGAAGCAGCGACAAAGAAGTTTTTATAGTAGCTATTTTAGGAGCATTAAAATGATTTTAAGACAAACACTAAAAGAGCCAATTAATGGTTATTGGGACGGAGGCAAAAAACGGGTATTTGACTGGTCAATACGGAGCTACTTTCCGGTAAAAGATAACAAAGGCAGCTTTGTTAGAATTGGTAGCTTTGGAGCTAATCACTGGTTCCACGTAGCTTTAGGTAAAACCGTCAAACTAACATTATCTTATGCAAAGAAGCATTTGCAAGCTGTTACAAGGATGCCTTCAACATTTGAGTATATAAAATAGCTAAAATAACAACATCGCGGGGTAGAGCAACGGTAGCTCGCCAGGCCCATAACCTGGAGGTAGCAGGTTCAACTCCTGTCCCCGCTATTATGGGCTCGACTATCAAAAAGCTATACCATATAAAGAGAGCGAGCCGTGAGATTATAGATGCGGCTCACTCTAAACATTATCGTAACATTACAAGGAGCAATATTATGAACGTAACAAAATGTGATTTGTGTGCTGATAAAGCAAAGCTCGATATAAGAGCGTTGCAAGAAGCATTAACAAGGCAGTTTTATGACCTTGCTTTAAGTATTCGGGATGAAATTACCGAAATAACAAATGTCCTACCTACATTTGAAGTTGCCAGGACGGCAGCTTTTGATGTTCGCTGTACTAAAGGCAGACGTATTGAACATATGGCAGTGCAGCTTACGAAAACGGCAGAATTATTAAACACAATTCAGGATAGTGAAGGCCGGGAGATAATAGCTGTTAATCTTTTAGGTAGTGATGTCATTAAAAATGCCAATGATAACACGTGCACAGCCGATAAATGTGAAATGAGGACGAAGGCATAGTTAGTTAGCTATCTACCTAACAAATAGTAGCTCTATGCCTACAGTGTAAGGTACCCCTTTTCTTCTCTTTTCTATCTATTATTAATATATATAATATATATATAAAATATACTTATACTATAAGACAAAGAAGGGGCAAGGTACATTGTAGGCATATAGCTACTTTTCTCTTTTTTATATAACATTGAAACTTGTTAGGTAGTTACCTAACAAACAAAGGAGCATTACTATGAATATGAGGAATTATTATGTTTACTAAAGAACATTACAATGCAATAGCAAAAATCATCAGCTTAAGCCTACTTCAGGACGCATGTGGGCAGGAAATGGCGAAAGTATGCTACAGAAGGTTAGCTAAACGCTTTATGGACACTTTTGCGAAGGAAAATCCGCGTTTTGACAAAGCAAAGTTTACAAAGGCTTGTAACTTTGACAGCTACTGACATCATTACATAATATAAGGAGCATTACTATGAAGATAACATCAATTAACCTATTAGCTATAATTGCTATCCCTTTTACAATATGGCTTGGTGTTTCAGGAAGAGTTGACTGGTTCCTGCTTGGACTCATTTGGCTTATGGAATGTAGCCTCGACATCAAGCTTAAATAGTAGCTAACTAATTATTAAGACCGTGAAAAATGAGGAAACTATCATTTTCATAATCTGAATATGAGGAATTATTGTGAAACAGCTAAAACATATAAAAGCTCCAGTAGGAATACTGGATAACTATAATAGAGGTAAAATTGTTCATATTGATTTTACCTATTGTGACTATATAATTGTCTGGGTAGAGTATAATAAGCTATGTAGAGCTTATTTGTCATTTTCATAATCTGAATATGAGGAATAACCTGTGTTTTACACATCCTATCCAATTTTTAGGAGTTAATTATGTTAGTAGAGATGAAAGATGAGACAGTAAAGCGCATTCTCGTGCTAAGGAAGCTTTATGAGGCAGACCAAGATGCTGCTTTTCAAGCCATCATGGTAGAGGGAGATAGACTGGTAGCTGAGGGTTCAGGACTTGCAGTAATGGCAATAGCATTAGGTGGTATGCTGATGTCAGATACTGAGCTAAAGGTTGTTAAGGAGACTTAAGATGGATGACATAACATTAAAACCTAACAATGAAGAGGACAGCTGTTTAAGCTGTGTTGTTTGTACTAATCACGCTCCAAATAATACATGCCCTATGTTTAATGAAGAAAGTGAAGAGGTTATTAAGGAACTGCTTGTAGCCAACATGAAAGAGAAACCAGTTCTCGTAGCTATCCCTAACAAGATAGCGAGGAGGACAACTATGCTCGCTAAAGAGCTTAAGAAAAGAAAGGAGCTTAAGAATGTGTCTAAACAAGCTAACAGCTAAACGGGAGAAGATAGAGCTTGATAAGTTGGCAGAGGTTTTCCCATGTTGGAAGGTTATATGGGCAAGCGACCATTGTCAGTTTGACCCTTCCCATCGCCAGCCTAAACTTACAAGAATGACACATGTAGCTGAGCATTTTCCAGCTGCCAGGCTGCCATTAGACTACAAGGTTGGATTTCATGCATATTTAACCAAGCCTACTATAAAGAAAACTTGGTGTATTACTCCGCGAAGTTTCAAAGTCATTAAATGCTGGGCGAGGAAACCCAAAACCATTATCTGTAGCAGTCTCTAAAATAACGAGGAAATAGTTATGATAACAAGAAGAGCTTTCATCAAAACAGTTACCATTGCTCTTACAGGTACCGGCGTTTTGTCCTGTAATAAGAATAAAAACAGACCGCGTCGGCACGACACCGATGCTCTACCTGTTCCAAAGGATAGAGAGATACCAATGCAGGATAGGGAGCTTGCGGAGGCAGGTTATAATAATAGGGTTGTTAGGATGAAGGTGACAGCATACTGTCCTTGTTCTAAATGCTGTGGTAAGTGGGCAGATAGTGTTACAGCTTCAGGTCATATCATTAAGAAAGGAGATAGATTTGTAGTGGCTGATAAGAGTCATCCATTTGGGACTGAAATGTATGTGCCAGGGTACTATAGGGAGACAGTAGATGTTTTAGATAGAGGAGAAGCAATAAAAGGCAACCATATTGATGTATATTTTGACAGTCATCAAGAAGCTCTAAACTGGGGTGTTAAATATCTTGATGTCGTTATTTTATCATTTTCAGATGTTGAATATGAGAAGTAAACAATAAGGAGAACAAAGAATGAAAAAGCAAAAAGATTGGTGGATTAGGGTAATTTTCCTGCTATTCGTTATAGCAGTACTTTGCTCTATGTGCAGCTGCAACACAATTCATGGCTTTGGTGAGGATATTAAAACTATCTCTGAGCCATATGTTACAGCTGAAAGATAATGGGTAGTGAAGAATGGTTAGGCGAGCGGCGTGTGGGAAACGCATGTGAGCACAGCAAATCGAGCGCGATGCAAGTTCGCTTAATGACGTGACTTGTATGGGAGACCTACAAGCGTAGTGGTGATTAAGTTACATCACGCGGCATCAGCCGTTCACTCGATAAGCAGGTTCGATTCCTGCCTCGTCTATTGTGTTAAAACTAAGCTAAAGATAATTTACTTTGAAAGGGGAATAGTATGGAAAAGGTAACAAAAGCTGACTGCACAGCAGCAAAAGACTCAAAGCTTGAGTGTCTGCACTTAAGCCTGAGGAAGTGGCTCATTATAGCTACAGAGGGCTATGTTATCCAGCCCTGTGCCTTATGTATGAGATACACGACAGCTGACTGTAAGTCACACAGCAATGAGACCTGTCCTCTTCACGAGGAGGGCTATAGCAGTGGAAGTTGCTGTGAAGCGTATCAAAACATAAGCCCAGGCAACTACGAATCAGCTGCCATAGATTTATGTGATGACATCATGGACGCAATATCAGACGAGCTTAAGAGTATTGCTGAAAAAGCTAAAGAGCCAGAGGTTGTTCATAAGGTTGGAAACTGGTACACTACAGCAACCTGTGCAAGGGTGCAACTGGTGTCATTAGGTTCTGGAAATATGGCTATGATTAACAAAGATGGATACATTGTTTCCGGCTCAAAAATCAAGGTTCATAGCTGGACACAGCTCACAAAAGAGGAATGGACAAAGATTTCGAGCTGCAGGATAGGAGGCTTCACTTTAATAGCTAAGAAATAGTTAGTTAGATAGTTACCTAACAAAAATAAAAGTTTTCTGGCTGTTGTTTGACCAAAAAGACCCTCTATACTTTTGATAACAAGGAACATTATGGCCACATCACAAAACATTTCCATAACATTTAATGATACAAGGAGCTTAGCAAGACCTGCTTGGGTACAGTATGACTTATATGCTTTCAACCATAAGCATAGATACAACCCAAAGACGAAGAGGCAGGTTTCTTACAATCATTATGTGAGGAGTAAGGGGATGTAGTATGAGGAAGATATTAGTTTTAATCCTATTGGCTGGATGCCAAGCAGCTCCAGAACCTGTAAAGGTTAGCACAGCTCATGAAACTAATGACAGGGTTTTATGGCTAATGTTAGCACCTTATGTAAAAAAACATTTCAAAACTGATATGGGTGTTAAAGAGATAGCAGCAGAGCTATCTTATCAGAGCTATTTATTAACAAAAGATAAGGAAGCTAAAGAATGAATGGAAATTTCATCATTTGGTTAATTTTTGGAATTGGCGTTTTGTTGGTAGCCATTTCCGCTGTTATTAGGAGAATGAGATAATGAAAAAAGTAGTTTTGGATAAGGATGCTTGTTCAGTGAGTCTTGAAGATGTACAAGCATCAAATGTTTACATCGCATATTTTGGGTATTCCTGCTTCAAGCTGCATAAAACCTATGGCAGCAATACCATGTGGGCATTTGTTTCCCTTTCTACATCAACATACCACGCAAATGGAGATTTTTCCTCTATAAAAGATGCAATTTCCGCAGCAATACATCAAGGAGCTACAGTTTTTGAGATAAGGGAAAAGAGAGACTTTATAGAATGCCTAAAAGCACATGAGTAGAGCTAAAGCCATCCAGTTATTGCTATCTAAAAACTACCCTATCTACATCCCTATCTCAACAGCTATGACATTAGTTATTGAGATAGGGAATGAGCTGAAGAAATGCCATATAAGAACAGTCTTCATTCCAAAGCTCGGAGCTCCTATTGTCTCCATAGCTCAGAGAATGGGAAAAGACCAGCGTTTTGTAGATGAGCAATCTGCAGATTTTATCTTATGTGTCGCTACAGATACACTATGGTTAATACCGATAGCAGATGTGGCATCTTTCATCTCATTACGGTTAGGGAAGAAATGGGAGCATTGTGTTTTAGGGGTAGCGGAGGAGGTAGGGAAGATGGGGACAGTTAAGAGTAGGGATAGAGAGTTAAGACAGGCAGCGAGAGAAGCTGTGGAAAGGATAGAATAATGTACAGGTATTTAGCATATGTAGCTATTGTTATTGGTCTTGTGATAATGTGGCATTATCAGGATATATCTCATGTTGAGATGAAACCGTTAGTGCTTGGTATTGGAGTTCTACAGTGCTACATTCTCTATGAATTAACACAGATAAGGGACAAATAACATGAACACAATAGAAATCTTCAAAAATGGAGAGAGGTTTGGCGCTAAGAACCTACCATCTATTGGACAGAGATGCTTCTACATGCCAGGTACATTCTTAGCTCCTAACGTCTTTGTTCCTAACTATTGGAAATGCATAAAATCTTATATAAAAATATCCTCTCAGTGCATTGTTGAGAGAGTACCTAAAGATGGTAGGGGGAAGCCAAAGCTTAGGAATGTTGTGGAGGTACGGTTTTTGAACCAAAACGATACAGATATTGTATCGCCTGACTTTCTTGTATCCGTTGAATTGACAGCGGAAGGAAAAGAATTGTTTAATGCTTATTGAAAGGAGCAAATTATCAAATGCGCGAAGAAGATGTAAAGGTAAGAACAGGTGGTAAAGTTGTAGCTACTGTAAATGTTCCTGTGTATGAGAACATAGCTGAAGCTGTAGAAGCTGAGACTGAAGCTGTTGTCCTCAAGAAGTTTAATGCACAGAACGCTACAGACTTAGCTAACATTGAGAGGGCTAGGCATAGGCCAGCATCTATGGGTAAAGGTGCTAAGAGAGTTGCAGCTACTAATGTTTGTACTACTGAGGAAATTATGGAAGCTCTTGGTAGAGCTGATGAGGACTTTGGTGGTGATAAAGCAGCTGCGATTGATGCCCTTGTTAATAGTGATGCCATTCAGGCACGCTTGGCTTCACAGGCAGAAGAAGCTGCAGAGTAAGTTTTGTTAGTTGTTTATTTTTTATAAGTAGCTAACGGAGATGGTGGCAGAACGGCAATGCACACGTTTGACTGCAGATGTGGCGTGGTTCTCGCCAGATGTGGAACATTAAGATGTTTTTGGCCACAAGTATGCCGAGGCATGTCTGGAATTAGTTTAGCAGGGTTCAATTCCCTGTCCATCTCTTGCCCGTAGCGGCGTGGGTGAAACGCATTGAAGTTGCATGTTCTCTTACAATAGCGAGTCGTGCTTTAGGATAGAGAGCAGGAAGAAACAACGCAAGGTAAAGGCTCTTACCAGTGGGTTAGACTCCCATCTACAGGCTTTTTTAACATTAACAATATTGTTTAAGGAGAATTAGAATGAACAAAGATGATGCAAAAAGAAGGTTGACAGTTATTGAGGATGAAGCAAGAGCTTTGAGGAAGATGATTGAGGAGCCGGATGTTGTAAGTTTGAAGCATGGAGATTTCGGCGTATGGTGTAATGGGCAGACTAAATTCATTGTTGATAACAGTCATAATGACCTTCCGCACATCCACATGTTATGGCGAGACATGAACTGTCGTAACAGTTGGCTCAGGAATGACCAAATTCTTAACAGGGCTATCGTCTATGGTAACATCTTTGACATAATGAAAGGTTGGGATAAGGATTTTACAGGTTTTAATAAGGAGATGCATGCATCAGGTGTTGATGCTATAGGTACACATGTAAGACTCTATGCCTGTTCTGGAGGACACTGTACAAAGGTAGATAGTGGAATAAGATGGAATGTGACACAAGCTAAACAATACATGAATGCGATTGGTCATGCCATAGCTCATATCAAGAGACAAAATGCCTAAAGATTATGACTACATCTGTCGAACATGTGGAAATAAGGTAAGTGTAATACCTTTTAATTATCCTCCTCCTGTTTCATGCACAAAGTGTGGAGATACCTTTAGCTTTGTCGCTGAGGAAGAGGAGGAGGAAAATGAGGAAATTAACTTTAAGGAGACATGATATGTTAAATGTTACTTATAGAGATGCTCCAGAGCATAGTAATAAGGAGCTAACATCGGAGGATATGGAAAAAGGCACAGTATTTGCTTGGAAAAACAAAGGCATTGGATTAAAAACCGATAACGGATTTGTTACCCTGCAGTATGACAGCAGTGGAAATCCTGCATTTGCTGTAGGATGTCAAACGGCCAGGGGTCTTAAATGCATCTTAGGAAAACTGGTAGGTATTGAACTTGAGAAGATAACATGAAGCATTTTTCACTATACAGGTTAATATGTAAATGCTCAGCAAGGATGCACTGTCAAGGGAAATTGATAAAAATGTATGGCAGGTCTAAAGTAGTTTATTGTCCAAACTGCCACAAGCGCTATGTAATTGAGAGAACATCATCTTCATAATATGAAAATGATAAACTACTTAAAGCTGACAAACGATGGTAAGAGATGCCTTATCCTGAAGCTCAGAGCTATTAGAGAAGCTCTCAAGAAGGAAGCTAAGATTAAAAAGGTTAGGAAGAAGGGGAAGGGTAGGAAGAAGAAAGTTATAAAGTTTGCATCTCCAGCCCTCAATAAAATCTTTCATGAGATGCCAAAAGAGTTGCATGACTATTTTTCGGGGAGATAAAGAAGCATGAGTGAGCAAGAAAAGATGATTAAAGCGTGTGCTAATGTTTTAATTGATACGATTGTTAATATTATTTACACTGACTCTCATCAGTGGAGCAAAAGACCTTGTGAAACATGTAAGGCAATCACAGCGATATTAGGCAAGCCGTTTGGTTGTAACAGATACCAAGAAGAAAGAGATTGTTGTGACATGTGATGGGAGGGTGAATTTATGCTGTCTTGATTGGAAGAGGGAGCTATGATTAAGATATATGAGGGATTATGTCATGGAAATAGAACACTTAAGCTATGTAAAGTATGTGGAGCTTGTAGGGTATGAGTAAAGAGAAATCAGGCAAGGTGATAATCCAAGGCATAATCAAAGTGTGCAATCATAGCATTATGACAGATGAATTAGGCCTTCGAGAGCCTATATGCCGTTCAGATACTTACATGATACGTAATACATTACAATCAATGTTAAAGTATGGATATATCAGAGCCAAAGGGAAAGACAATGACCAAGGAAGATAACAGAGTCCTCCGCCTCTCCCGCTACCATGCCAAAAGTGTCATACAAAGCATATCAGCCAAGAGGAGAGGGAGAGTTGAATTTGATGAGCTTGTATCCATTGGCTACATTGCTGGTATGCCACATAAAGACAAGCAATCTTTATGGCGGTGGATTAGGAATGCACAGATAGATTTCGTTGTTGAGAAGTTTAGCAATGAGAGCTTTAAGTTTAATGTTAGGAAGGATGTAGTCAAAGACCAGACAGAGATGACAGGGGATATGATAGATTTGTATGACGCTCTTAAAAATGCAGACCTATCGGCAACTGAGACAGGCGTTTTGATGCAGAGGTTTTGGAAAGGCATGACATTTGTAGCTATAGCGGAGAAGATGAGGGTTACTCATCAGACGGTGGAGGAGAGGTATTATAAACCAGCTATTATTAAATTAGGGTTATTTTTGAAAGAGAGATAGTTTATGTTTAATTACTTTTCTCAGTTCCCAGGAGGATGGTCATATGCTCAGTATGGACCGTCTATGTTGGGGTATCCTATGAGTATAGTAAAATGTAAGGAGAACAAAATGATTAAAGTTGGAGATGTTGTAACGTTAAAAGATGCTTCATGGGCAACCACTGTTAAGGCAGGTGAAATTGTAACTTGGTGGGCTCCAGGAGACGAACATTGGGATTCTATGCAGTATACCGTTGTAGCTATTGATTGTTCACTACCAATGAGGAAAAACACAAATGACATAATTATTCAAAGCATGGAATGCGGAGAAATCATATTCATTGCCCGCAGAATGCTAAGACATGCAACACGTAAGATAGAAATTGATGGCAAAACCATAGAGCTATCTGAAAAATCCTTCCAAAACTTGAAAGAGCAATTATGTCCAACATCCTAACAATAGGTGATATTCATAACCCATGCTCTCGCAGATACTACCTTGAATTTAACAGTGACCTTTATGACCAAAACAACTGTGACACTGTAGTTTTCATTGGAGATATTGTAGATTTTTCAGCTATATCATTCCATGCTCATAACCCTGCAGCTCCAGGGCCTATTGATGAGTATGACTTAGCCTTTGAAGCTATACAGAAATGGTATAAAGCCTTTCCAAAAGCTACTATATGTATAGGTAACCATGATAAGAGAGTTATCCGCTTAGCTGAAAGTGTAAATATTCCCAAAAAATTTCTGAGGGACTTTAGTGATGTTTGGGAGACTCCAGGTTGGAAATGGGTAACACATACCATTATTGATGATGTTTACTACTGTCATGGGCATAAGAAAGGAGCTGGTAAGACGCCAGCTTGGAACCTATCAATTAAGATGGGAATGTCAGTAGTTATGGGACATTGCCATAGTAGAGGTGGAGTTAATTGGTCTGTTAATCCTCTTAGGAGGTGGTTTGGGATGGATACAGGGTGTGGGATAGATGATGATGCATATGCTTTTGTCTATGCAGAGGAACAAGTTACTCGTTCAGTTATATCGTCATGCATTGTCTTGGATGGTATGCCGAGGCATGTTATGATGCCAATTAGTAAAGGAGAACAATATTATGATAGCAAAAAATAAGATGAAAGGCCTCAAAAGATTTTTATGTTTTATGACACCATTTGCAATCATGTTCGGGATTGCAAGCGTTATTCATCCTCTACTTAGCGCTGCTGTTGCAGGTGGAGGATTTACAATAGCATATTGTTTTGGAGAAAACAGTTAAAGGAGAACAAAGATGATACAGACAAATGAAACATTTAACATAAACTATATAGACGCCTCAAGCATCTGCCGTTTTAACAGATGCCCTGCTATGTACTTCTTCGAGAGGCAAGTTGGTCTACAGCTACCAGATGCTATGACAATAGCTTTAGACTATGGTACTGATATGCATTTTGCCCTTCCAAATGCATACACTGACCCAGAGCTGGCGCTTTCCTGTTTCGTTACAAGGTGGAGTAAGAGGAGTTATGGTAATGACGATCCTAAGAGGAATGTAGGGAGAGCTCATGCATCGCTTAAAGAGTTCCATAACTGTAGGAATGAACATGCCTGTCCTTATAAAGTGGAGAGCTTTAATTTAGAGGCTACAACGGCTGATAAAATTAGCAATATTGAAGTGCCTTTCATCATTGATATAGGAGGTTCGTTGGCTCTGGTAGGTAGGATAGATGCTCCAGTTAAATGGATTGATGATAATACTTGGTGGGCTCTTGACTATAAGACAGCTTCACAAATAACAGCTAACTACTTTAAGAATTTTGAAAATGCTCCTCAAACTGTTGCCTATACTTTAGCTCTCTCCCATCTTACAGGTAAGCATGTCTCAGGCATGATAATTGAAGCTGTTAGAACATCAAAGGTAAGAGCTGAAACATCTCTCCAGCTGGTTTTTGTTAATGAGGTGCAGGTTAAGAACTTCATAATGTTTGCTAACGCTACTGCAAAAGACATTTTAGCATGCAATGAGGAAAAGATGTGGCCACAGAGGTCAACTGGCTGCAGCTCTTATGCCATGTTCGGAACAGTGGGCTATGCCTGTCCTTACCTTGAGCTATGTAATTCAACAGATTGGAAGGCAGCAAGTAGGTTTTATAAGAAGATTAAACCGTTCCATCCATTTGAGGTAGCAGTGTTATGAGAAAGATAAAGTTTAGACAAGCCATATTTCAGAACAGTGAATTTAATCACTGGCACTATTGGGGTTTTGTTGGTTACAGAGATGAATTTGTTGGGCCTATCACAATTACTGGTCTAAGAAATACATACAAAGTTCAACCATCAGAACGATACACTGGCATCAAAGACGAGGAAGGTTTAGAGATAGATTGGTGGGATGGTGACTTGCTTAGAAAAGGCTCTGACCATTCTTGCGCTCCGATAGGCATAATCACATATAACGAGCAAGATGCAAGGTGGACTCTTATTGGCAAATCAGGAGGCGAGTTTTGTGGATTAGCTCAAGCATATATGTGTGGTTGGGCTAAAATCGGCAACATCCATCAGCCAGAGCGATTGGAGAACAAATGATAGTATATCTAACAAGAAGCTCATGGACAAAATGGTACACATTTTGGAGAAAGATGCCGTTCCCTATCGTTGACCATATAACAAGTGATGTCGGGTGGGAGGTTAGCAATATGCCAGAAGGTGAAGCTATTAGTAGAGAGATACAGTTTTTGGAAAAGCTCTTCCCAAAGCTGGAGATTGATAGGAAGGGAGGAGTTATGAAGGTAGAGATTAGTGAACATGAAGATGGTTATTTTATTAGAAAGGTGGTATGATGGTTAGAAAACTTAAATATGGTGTTATGATAGCAGTAACTCCAGTAGTGTTAATTACTACATTATGTCTTGCATGTGGAGTGCTTGACGTACTTATTGCTTTTGGTTGTGTAATTGTACTAATTGCATGTGCTGTATGCTCATGCTTTGGCCTACAAAAACTTATAGATGGAGATTAAAACATGAAACCAAGTGACCTATTAAAGCAAAACATACCTCCTGTAATATGCATCTGGGGGCCTGCAGGAACAAGCAAGACTGCTCTCATTGCTCAGATGAGGAAGGGTTATGTTGCTGATATGGATGGTGGTATGAGGACAGCTGCCACTCTCCATGACAAGTTCTTTGACATAAGGCAGGAGATTGAGTTTGATACCTTCATTGACAAACCACCTGCTACTCCAGTTGCATTTCTAAATGCGAAGAAGAAACTATTAGCCATAGCAAAACAGAGGAGTGAAGGAACATGTCCTTATGATGGTGTAGGGTTGGATTCACTGACAGGTTTATGCAGGTCGGCACAGCTTCATGTCTTAGCAACTATAGCTCCAGATAAATATTCGTCACCTGACATGTTCAATGTCCCTGTCCTAAAACATTACAACCATATTGTTAATGCTGTAGAGTCTATCTTAACAATCCTACGCTCATTAGGCGTGCTTGTAATTGTGACAGCTCATGAGTCAATGATTGAAACGAAGGATGATATTTTGATTAGAATTATGTCAGCTACCAAAAACCATGGGGCAAATAAGATACCATGGTTGTTTGATGAACTATGGTATGCAAAGAAGAGACTGATGGGGCAAGGAAAGCTGGATTATATTGTTGGGGGGTCGGGTAGTACGGCCATATCGACAAGGACAAGGTCAGGGTTAAATACAGATGTAGTACATAATGATATAGGGCTCGTTGGAGTCCTGAAGAAGATAGGTTTTAATTATGGAGAACAAAAATGAGCAAGACAATTACAATTAGTGATGAGACATTTGAGGCTTTGAAAGGGCAGATTAAGGAGATGGAGAAGGTAAAGGTGTATCCTATAGCAATGATTGGAGGCGACAACTTCCTGAAAAGGCTAATTCTAAATCTCCCAGATAACTATCTATCTGGGCCATACAAAGGCAAAGCCTTTTCTATTGGTCAATTTGGAGAACTAGGCACAACATTTGATAAGACTGAAAGCAGAGGCTTCTACAAGAACGAGAGGCAGGTATTCCCAACAGTAAAAGAACAAAAGTCAGGATAATCGTTTTGGTGAGCCTGGGTTTTAAGACCCAGAAAGTAATGTTTCTTTTCATGAAAGGAAAAAATGGGATTAATCAACATTGATGTTAGCAATACAGACGAATTGCTGACGCAAAGAAGGCTCATACCAAATGGTAAGTACCGCTTTGAGATAGCTAAGGAGCTTGTGGTAACGCCATGCAATGAGCCTTCAACAAACAGTAAGGTCGAGATTGAGCTTCGGTGTTTGGATGAAGGAAAGGTTAAAGGAGCAGTGGTTTTTGATAGGATTATCTTGGTGCCTAAGGAAAAGACAGATGGTAAGGCTGTCACAACGAGGAAGATTAACTCGGCCAAGATTGCTCAGTTGACCATAGCTGCAGGTGTCATGACTAAGCAAGAGCTATCTGATAGCGGTGGCAACATTCCCCTTGATGCGTTTAAGGGAAAGGTTGTAGAGGCTGCTATTAAGACAGCTCCAGCACAAGGTGGTTATGATGCAAAGAATGAAGTAGGTCGGTATCTTTTTAAGGTTGAAGAGGTAGCGAGCTAAGTTCTCCTTAAAGCTGGTGTGTGTTGGTTTGGAGTCCGACCAAGAGGCAGGCCGTAATGCATGCCAGCTTGTTATTATCATTTTCATATTACGAATATCAAGAAATTAAGGTATAATGAAGAACTATTACAGTTTATTAAAAAGTCAAAGGAGAAACAGTGAAAAAACAGGAACTAAACGCAGGTCGAGTAATAATGCTCGGTCACTACAAAGCAGTTTATGACATTGAATGTGTGGATAAGGAGCAAGAGATTTGGAGAGGGCAGCCTATCCCTGACCTTAGAGATAGGAAGCCTCAGGATGCTTTCCTCTACTTCTCAAGAAAGTATGATACTGTAAACAATGATATGGATAAGATACTCCCAGAGCTATCGTTTTTAGGAGCTAAGACAAGGAGCATTTTAGGTGTAGATTTCTGGCTAATTCCTAATGATAAGATACTGTTCGGTTATGAGCCACCACCAAAGGATGGTATTATCTTACCAGCTAAAGTGTTTGGGAGGAAAGGTATGGGAAATGCTAATTGATGAAAGGATAAGAGAAAATGGATGATAATTGTTTAAAAAATACAGATAGAGAGCTTTGGCGTGAAAAGGAAAAAGATTTTTACAGTTCGTCTATTCACGTTACAAAACAAGGTGAAATCGGGATAAATGTTGATGGCTGTGTGATTGTAAAACCTATTCAAGATTGGCATAAGTGTCAATGTCAATTAAAGCTTCAAATAGATGTAGCAATGGGAGCAAAAAGTATAGCTGCGCAACTTCAAGGCGAGAACGAGCAGCTTATGAAAGCATTAGCACTTACAAAAAGTATGATTTGTTGCGGAGAGTCTTTTACGAAGGAATCTCGGGATATGGTTGAACAAGCCCTAAAAGAGCCAAAACTCTGTATTTGTTGCGAAGAAATAACTGAAGAAAATGCTCATATACACCGTAATTGTGGCAAATGATATTCAAATCACAGGAAAGCAATTTAAGAAAAGGAAGAAATGAAAGTAAAAATAACAGATATAATTGTTGACAAGGATAGAGGTAGGAAGGACTTTGGGAAGATAGATGAGCTTGCGGATAGCATTAAACGGCATGGCTTGCTACATCCTCTTGTCGTAGAATACACATACGAAATGTCTGAAACTGATAAGTACATCTTAATCTGTGGGGAACGGCGTTTGAGAGCATGCATATTCGCTGGCCTATTTGAGGTTGATGTAACACTTAAGGAAGATATAGATATAATAACAAGAAAAGAGATGGAGCTTGAGGAAAATGTTGTTAGGGAAGATTTAACCTGGCCAGAGAGATGTGAAACTGTCAGACAACTTGATGAGCTTAAAAGGAAGAAGTATGGAGCAGCAACTAAAAGCAGAGCCTCTGAAGGCTGGGGGATTAAAGAGACTGCAGCTTGTCTTGGTTGCTCTGTCGGTGTCGTATCAGAAGATATAAAGCTTGCAAGGCAGATAAAGGCTCATCCAGAGCTGTTAAAGAAAGTTGCTCATCTTCCTAAACATGCAGCGAGGAGAGTTATCAAGCAAGAGGAACAAGCCATCATCTTGAGGAAGAAGGTAGCTAATAAAGAGCTGGTGATAAACGCCGATTTGATGTTGGGAAGATGTGAGGAGCTTATAGACAGCTTAGAGGATGAGAGTGTTTCAATGCTCTTAACTGACCCTCCTTTCGGGGTTGCTGATATTAGCAGCGTTGGACAGTCAGGGCATAAGGCTATGACATATAACATTACCAAATCCAATGTAGCTACAGAGGAAAGTATGAGGGAATGTTATAAGAAGCTCTTGCCTAAGCTTTATAAGAAGATGAAACCAGGAGCTCATATCTATATGTTCTTTGCACATGGTTGGTACTGTGAGCTTATAAAGATGCTTAGAGCTAATGGGTTTTTGATAGGCGATGTGCCAATTATATGGCATAAGAGGAGAACATCAATAGTTGGGAAATGCAAATACTACACTCCGTCCTTTGAAAGCATCCTCTTCGGGCATCGTTTACCTTACACCAGGCCACTGAAGAAGCCAATAGCTGATGTGTTCTCTATCTCAGCAGTTCCACCTCAAAAGAAGGTGCATCCACTGCAGAAGCCTGATGCTCTTATAAGAATGTTTATAGAACAAAGCACAGATGTAGGAGAGCTGGTTTTAGATTGTTTTGCAGGGTCAGCACAGACACTTGTAACAGCTGTTAAACTGCAGAGGAGAGCAAAGGGGTTTGAGTTGGATGAGGGGAATTATCTTAAAGCACAAGCATATATGGAAAAGGAGTTACAAGATGCAAAATGAAAAGGCTTTTTTAGAAGTAAGAAGTGAGCTTGAAGATGCCACAATGAAGTTCCCTCCACTGTGTTCAGCGCATGAGGGATATGCAATTATCTTAGAGGAATTAGATGAGCTTAAGGAAGAAGTATTCACAAACCAAAAACGCAGAACAGTCTCAAAAATGATGGAAGAAGCAAGACATGTAGCTGCAATGGCAATACGATTTATGGTAGATATCTGTTAGGAGAAATAAAATGAACAAAGGTAGTATTATGAGATACAAGCATCATGGCAAGTTTGTTTACACAGAGCAGTTGTTAAAAGGAATGCATAGAGCTCATTGCCTATGTTATAGATGTGGAAGGTTTAGACCAGATGACAAATGGAAAAATTGTGATACAGCCAATCTACTATATGCTATCTGTGTTAGGTTTCATCTCACAACACCTGTGTTTGAATGTCCAGATTGGATAGCTATTCCAGAGGAGAAGAAATGATTGACCCGTACATTGAGGAATGTGAAATTGTTAAGGACAAGGCAGTCATGCTCAATGACCCTGATGGTCTCCCATGGGCAGTTATAATCTTCCGCTGTGATGGGACATTCTCAAGACCTCATGTCCCAAACACATTAGGTGTAAGATTAAATAATAACGGGCAGTATGCAGAAGGGAAGGAACTGGAATGAAAATTATAGGGTTCTCCGGTAAAAAACAAAGCGGCAAGACAACAGCTACCATGTTCTTAAACAAGATGACTCCCAGCATCGTAATGCCAATAGCTGGAGGTCTAAAGGATATGATTAAGATATGCTTTGGAGCCACTGAAGAACAGGTTAATGGGACGGACAAGCAAAAGAACACAAAGCTCCAGTGTGGTAAATCTGCAAGAGAGATTATGCAGCTCATGGCTCATGACTGGTTCAGAGCTTTGGATAAGGATTGCTGGATTAGGTACCTTAAGCACAGGATGAACAGATACAGAACAGAGCTCTACATCATTCCTGATGTTCGTTATCCTAATGAAGTTAAATGGATTCAAGGGCAGGGTGGCCATGTAATAAACTTACTGCGAGCCCCTTTCAGTGACAGTGATATGCATGAAAGTGAAACAGCTCTCGATGATGCTCCAGAAACATTCTTTGATTATGTGCTGGATAATAGAGGTATGAATGTTGAGGAACAGAATATGGCAATTTGGGAAATCGTATGTGAGAGGAAATGGAAATGAGGAAAGTTAAGATTGTCATAGAGGAACCTGATGATTATAAGTTCCTTGAAAATGTAGATGACGACTCAGAAGTAAATTGTCCTGTGGTGTCAGTACCAGATAATGTTGTTCGATGTAATGCAGGATGTGCTTGGTTTTATTCATACAAAGATTGGTATATCTACACAGGAGAAGATTCTGTGCAAAAATATGAACACAGATGTTACTGCGGAGAGAAACTAATTGGAGAACTTGTAGAATGACAACAGTAGTACATTGCAGGAAAGAAAATTATGATGTCTATATAGGCAGACCATCTAAATGGGGGAATCCCTTTACGATAGGAGCAGATGGAACAAGAGAAGAGGTAATAGAGAAATATGAGGAGTGGTTATTAGGAGCCAGGCAAGCACCTAACAATAAGCTCACTCCAAGCCTATCTGAAGCTAAAGCAGAATTAAAAGATAAGGTTCTTGGATGTTGGTGCAAGCCTTTGGCTTGTCATGGAGATGTTCTTGCTATGATTCTTGACAAGAAAGATAACTGGAGAAATCTTTAATGCTGGTAAGTGATTGTGGTCCTCGAGACGCAAAGATAATGCTCATTGGTGAAGCTCCTGGTAGAGAAGAGGAACGTACAGGTAAACCATTTAAGGGCAGCTCCGGAGACCAGTTAAAGCATATGCTCAAGCACTCTGGCATTGACTATTATAAATGTTATGTTACAAATGTAGTTAATGTCAGACCACCATGGAATAGATTTAACCATTTTTACCAGGATAAACAAAAGAAAATACCAACTCCCAGACTTGAAGAATTCTGGAGAATTTTAGGGAGGAAGGTATCGGCTCTAAAACCTAACATTGTAATACCTTTAGGCGGAGAAGCTCTTAGGGCATTGACTAATGAGAAAAAGATAACTGATTGGAGAGGGACTATGATGTTCTTTGACCACATCAAAGTCCTTCCGACATATCATCCGCGTTTTGTCATTAGTCAATGGCACAAGCTCCCTATTGTCGAGATGGATTTAGCTAAGGCCAATGCAGAGAGTTTGTCACCCCTTTGGGAGAAGCCTGAGGTTAATATTATTATTAAGCCAACTATTCTTCAGACATTACGATGGATAAAAGGCTGCCGTCTCCCATGCACAGAAGCCAGCTTTGATATAGAGACTATTGGTAGGCATGTTAGAAGCATTGCTTTTGCCAGACATGGTAAGCACTGTCCAGAGTCTATATGCATACCCTTCATAAAGCTAAACCAAAGCCCTATGGTATCTGTTGATAAAGGCATGATTAGGATAGAATCTGACACACCAGAGCCTACATCATATTGGTCAACTGATGATGAGATTATTGTTCTTGATGCTATAGCTGAGATATTTGCAGAAAAGAATATAGAGAAAATAGGACAAAACAGTCTCGCCTTTGATGCTCCTGTCCTAAAAGCAGAGTTTGGTTTGAGAATTGCTAATCATGGCTTTGATACTATGCACGCTTGGCATGTACTATACCCTGAATTTCCAAAGAGCTTAAACTTCCTATGCTCAGCTTTGACTAACTACCAAAATTACTGGAGTCATAAGGATACATCAGTTGATGAAAGCGAATGGTTTTATAACAGCATGGACGCCATAGTAACTTTAGATGTAGCTAAGAAAATTAAGAAGGAGTTAAAGAATGCAGTCTAAGAAAAAATGTTGCAGTGGAACTGGGGAGATAATGCCTCCAATCGAGAACTTCATATCACCACTAAATTATATAGATGTAGAACCTGTGCCATGCCCTGTATGCTATCCAGAGTTCTGGGAAAAATACCCTGAAAAGAAGGACAATGCTCTAAGGAGTATAGGTTGTAAATGAACCTCTTAGATTTTTACAAAAATCACATACACAGACTCGCTCTCGCTCTTGCCAGGGCTCAGGAGTATGGCATCCTCGTTGACCAAGATGCCATAGCTACATTAAAAACTGAAGCCAACCTGCGTTTAGACAAGCATAAAACTCTGATAGCTAAAGTTGCTGGAGCAGAGATAAACCCAGCCTCTAACCCTCAGATACAAAAGCTCCTATATGAGAAGCTAAAGTTTCCTGGCATTTATACAAAGGATAAAGGAGTTGAGAAGCTGGTAGTTGATGAAGTTGCTCTCCGAAAGCTTGAGAAGCGTTATCCAGATGAAAAGATATTAAACGCTATAATAATGTTTAGGAAAGAGTCTAAGCTCATATCAACATATCTCAACATGGTCGTTGACAGCGATGGTAGGTTGAGGACAAGTTGGAATGCATCTGGGACAAAAGGTGGGAGGATTTCATCGAGTAAAACAATTTGGAAAACAGGTCTTGACTTGCAGAACATACCTGCAGGTAGAAGTAGAGGTGTTCAGAATATTAAGCATGTGTTTATTGCTGGGAAAGGGAAACTATATGTTAAAGCAGATTTGGCTCAGGCTGAAACTCGTGTTGTTGCTCATATACTGCGGAGGATTGGTGATTCCACTCTTTATGATTTGTATGATAACGGAGATTTTGATATTCATAAATGGATGGCTGCCTTTATATTTCGAGAAGATATTAGCGAAGTGTCATCAGATGAACGAGACATTGGAAAGCTAAGCAACCATTCAGGCAACTACATGGCCGGCCCAAGAGTCTTAATGACAAAGGCTCTTAAAGATGGTCTTGACATTGACTACGCCTTCGCTAAACATATCTTAGACATGCGCTCCGCTGCAATCCCTGGCCTTGAGAAATGGTGGAAAATTGTAGAGATGATTGTTAGAAGGACGAGAACCATGACAACTTGCCTTGGTAGGAGGAGGATATTCTTTGGCAGATTTGATGATGTTACATTTAGAGATGCCGTATCTTTTGAGCCTCAGTCCGTTGTTGGTGATTTGTGTAATATGATATTTTGGAAACTTGATGAGCAGTTAGACGAAGATTGTCGATTGGTCTCACAAGTACACGACGAAGTCATAGTCGAGTTACCAGTGGACAAAGTAAAGAAGGTCATAGAGTTAATCAAACGAGTCTCTCGTGTGCCTTTGTGGGTGTGCTCTGACGTTCCTTTGATTATTCCAATCGATTTAAGTATTGGCAAAAATTGGAAAGATTGCAAAGCTCATGAATAAAGTCACAATCATAGGACCGACCCTAACATTCTATCCACAGTTTTGCTTAAGATGCATGAGAAATTGGGTGTCCAAGCTGGTAGCTGAGCCATGCATTTATTGTGGCAGTAGGAGGACTATAAATCATTTAAGAGAAGTGCTTGAGGATGATGAGAACAGGAAAAGGATTGGGTCTTTACCCCAAGTCAACATCGGTGTTTCTGACATGGTAAGAGACTCTGATAAAGAATATGCAGAGTATAGGGGATGTGTTGAGGAAGATTTCCCATCATCTTCACAATCTGAAAATGAGGTAAGCTAACATAACACAAAAGGAGCAATGACATGGGGCTGTCACCTCCGACAAAGCAAGGTGTTAGCTTATCTTTTTATTATGTTAAAAACGCCGACTTGCTTTGGGGTAGAGCCCCATTAGAGTAGAAGGAGAAATTATGGAAAAAGAAAAGCTATGTTATCAGTGTAAGTTTCATCAATATGGGGGCCTTGTTCCATTTACTCCTATCGAATATCCTGATACCTGTTCAGTAAATCATCAAGTCGTTAACAGGAGTGGTTCAAGACCAGCTTGTAGATATTTTGAGCAGAAGGAGAAGTAATGCTTCAAGACTGTAAGTATATAAGCATGCTTGGGCCGTTACATTCTAAGTGTAAAAGGTGTGGTGAAAGGAACAGAATAGAGGCTGCAGCATATATTTATAAGAATTTCAGAGTTTGCATGTCAGTTTGTGGCATCTGTCAAAGAGAATTAGCACAAAAGATAAAAGAATGGATGGCAAAATGAAGCTACCAAAAACAGTTATGATTTATGGAAGGTTATTTACAGTAAGAAAGGACAGAACAAGGAATGGTGCTCATGTAGATAGTAAAAAATGTGAGATAGTTATTGGAACATCTGACAAGCATTGTACACTTGAGAATTTTTTGCATGAGGTAATTGAACAAATACTTACTGTCAATCACCATCGTTATGAGAATCATCATTGCTGTCCTGAAAACAGGGATATGTTTTTTGTCTTTAATCATAATGAATTAGAGAACATCATTCCACAAATAGCTATAGCTTTGAAGGATATTCTTAAATGACAAGAGCATTAAGTGAAGGCATCTTAGAAGCTTTTTGTAAATATGCAGAGGATACAGAAGTCCCATCGACATTTGCTCTATGGTCAGGGATGTCAATGGTATCTGCAGCACTTGGTAGAAACTGCTTCATTGACTTTGGCTTCTACACCATCTACCCTAACACATACATTGTCCTGGTAGCTAAAAGTGCTCGGTGTAGGAAGTCATCCTCCATAATGATGGCTCTCTCCTTCATACAAAAAGTAAAGCCTAAGATAAAAATACTGGCACAAAAGATGACACCAGAAGCTTTGATAAGTGCCCTTAGCGGTATCAATGCTAAAGATTCTCATACAATAGCTATGGACGCTGTTGGAATAATTGTCATAGATGAGCTCTCTACCTTTGTTGATAGAAATGCATTTAAATCTGGAATGATAGCAACGCTTACAAAGCTATATGACTGTACAGATTATGAGTATGAGACAAAGAGTAGAGGGAAGGAGATAATACATAACCCTTGTTTATCAATTCATGGTGGTAGTACCCTACAGTGGATAAAAGAAGCCATACCTTCTGTCGCTATTGAAGGTGGTTTTACATCAAGAGTTGTTTTTGTCTATCTTGAGGAGAGGGAAAGAGATGTCTCATGGCCAAGTATGACAGCTGAGAACCAAAAGAGGGGGATAGAGATTGCACATGATATGGATGAGGTAGCAAAGATGAGAGGAGGATTTGCTCTCACCAACGATGCGAGGGGGATTTATGATGCAGAGTATGCTTTCTTTAATAAGAACAGTAGCTTGTTTGACATCCCTGCTCTATCCGGTTATGCAGGTAGGAGACATACAAACCTTTTGAAAGTATGTATGATAGTGTCAGCTTCGAGGAGAGATAGTAGGATAGTTAAGGAGGAAGATATTGGCACAGCTATCCAAGCCTTAGCTGCTATTGAGAAAGACATGCCTAATGTTTTGAGCGCTATTAGTAGGGAGTTCATAGGCGATGTCGCTGAGCGTACACTGCAGATAATAATGAAAAGAGGAACTATTGGTAGACCTGAGCTTGTGAAGCTCATGTCTGATTACCTGTCATCAAGGCAGCTTGATATTATCCTTGAAACACTGGAGGAGAGTCTGACGGTAAGAGCTGATAATGTTGGCGGGAGGAAGATTACATATACTTTTATAGGAGCGAAGAAATGAACATTATAGCTGGAGTACTGGTGTTGATTGTATCAGTTGCTATTGGAATGTACCTGGATTTTTGTGTTGATGTCAAATTTAGAGGGGTGTACTGGCTTCTTGGATGTGTCGCAGGAACTATTGCTGGAGCTTTTTTAGCTTGTTAGGTAATGTCGCCATGCAAGCATAAGTTTGGTGAGGGAGAGCCTCATCTCCCTCTCCCTCACCTTTCGACAAAAGCAGCAGAAAAACAGGGGCTATTTCTTCAAACCTGAGATTATAGACTTCCCAAGCTTGTATATTTCATGTTCCTGCAATTTCTTCTTAACGACATTTTTAACTTGCACACCTGTAGCTTTCTCTAAAACATCAATAGCCTCCACAATAGCTCTTGTTGTTTCTGTAACATTGTTAAAAGCTACATTCTGCCCAGCAATAATTATATCCTTCCCATTAAGCTTCAGATTCTTCCTCTTGTTATTGTAAAGCCCAACAAGAGCAATTATTACTGACGATATTGCAGCTACTGGTATCCCTACCGGCCCAAACAGTGATGCATTTTCCTTAGCTACAACAGCTACAGCTCCAACCTTAGCTACAGCTATATTCTGCGCGCTATTAGGTGTTGCAGCTTCTCTCCAAAAGCTTTCACAACTTGCAACGAGCAAGATGATACAAGCTAACAATAAGCATTTCTTCTTCATACTTGTTCCCTTTCTCTTAATCATAAAGACTTTTACCACCTCCAAAAATATTCTTCAGCACTGGAGCCTTTCCTTTCTTCCTCTTAGCTTCTTCACCTCTCTCAGCTCCTCCCCAAAACATGTGTTGAATCCTTTCATGATAATCCCTATCTGCCTCCCTAAACTTCTTCCCTGTCTCATTCTTATATTGCTGTAATGCTTTCTTCTTCAGTAACGAATATAACCTAACCCCATAAACATCATTTGTTGTTTCATAATAGTCAAGAGCTACGTCACAGAATGGGATGAATAGCTCAAGCTGATATGAGACTGCTCCCATTATTGCATCAACTGTTTCTGGTATATCCTTCTCATGCTCATCTGCCATGTATAGGATACCACTAACATCATCGAACATCTGCTGTACTCTTGCTGCTCCAGGAGCAACTGGTGTATATCGAAAGATAGTATCAAAGATGCCATAAGCTGTTCTACCTGTCAAGCCATATAATAACCAGCGAGCAGCTCGTGAACCAAAGATGCTCATTATGATTGTCCTCAGCCCTTTGTATGATTGTCTGTAATTTCCTGAGTTGAACCCCTGCACAAAAGGTTTAACCCCATTCTGATATAGTATCTCAGCTGTTCCTCTTGGGAATGTCATCAACCCTATCCAAGCCTTGCCACCAGGTGTCTGCTCCGCCACAGAGCGTAGGGATGTCTCATATCTGAAATGTATGTTTTCCACTTTATACTCAGACCAATTAGCTGCAAACTGTCTAACATCTCCTTCATCTAACAAGCGATGAAGCTCGAGCCTCTGGCTCAGATGTAATGTGTCAATGTCAAGATTGCTCCATAACTTTTTAGCTGATATTTTCTTCTGAGCAAACTTTTCCAAGTTACGATAAGCTGTTTGATGTAATGTTGGCCACGCCAAGAGCCTATTTATCTCATCACTATATATAGGAGCGCTTCCTAATAGGTCAATGATAGCTACAGCTTTATTACCAAAAGTACTGATGATGTCACCTTGCTTTTGGAGTATGAATTGATGCTGCATCTGCTTCCTCTGACTTATCCTTGATGACCAATACTTCTCATAATCTTCCTTCATCCATGGGCTAACTTGCCCTGTTGTAAAGTCCACAGCTGATTTAGCTACTTCCTTAAGCGTTGTTTGACTCAAGCCATAGGCAATATTCTGATGCAAGTTCCTTGTCGAAAACCAGATGCTCCTCTTAGGACTGAGGAAGTAAGGTCTCCAGAACCACTTAGTAGCTTCTCTAACAATTTTAACAGGTTCTGAGACAGGGTGATGGAAACCTAACACAGTATTTACAAGAGAGCGAACGCTGTTAATATCCTTAACACTCGGATTTGTAGATGCAAAAGCCTCCCAGAACTTTACAAGGTCATCATGTGTAGCTGCAAAAACACCAACTCTATTCATATGGTGAGCAATAGCTGCAGTTATAGAACCACCCTTAGCAATTTTCCCTCCACCTTCTCTTGTCATTGTCTCTGGTAAAACTAACTCCGGCTGTTTGCCAAGAGCCATCTCAGCTTGTTCAAGCTCTTCTGGTATTGTGCCTGTTGGATATAAATCTGTAAGTTCTTTAAGCTCCCTTTCTGACATGTAGTAAAACTTCCTTGTCCCCCATGTTTGGGTATCTAACCAGTCCAGGAGCTGTCCTGTTTCCCTTGCTGCTCTTCCTTCTGTTAAAGCTATTGCTGGGGCATTAATGGGTTTGGCCTTCCTAACAGGCTCCATTATCTTTTCAAGAGCTTTTTTGGTCAATTTCTTACCTGTGATTTGAGCCTGGTTAAGTTTCTCTTGTGCTGTTTTAGCTGCCCTATCCCATTTAACAAATCTTGCATGTCTTATTAAACTTGCAGACCTGCCTTGTAACAGCCCTTGATAACTGGCGGTTAAGGCTTTAACATCATCACTCATACCTGCCCACAGCTGCTGTTTGATAGCTTCATCCTCTTCAAACAACCAGTCTGCGATTTGCTTTCCTTCCTCAAATGTAGTAGGAGAACCAATCCTTGAAATGCCAGCTTTTTTAATAGCCTCCTCAATAGCTGCAGCATTTTGATTTGTCATCTCAACACCATCAGCTACAATGTTTGAGAAGAGCCTCCTAAGAGGAACTCCACTTTTAACCTCAGCTTGCCCCATTGCATACCTTGCTGAGGACCATGCATTTATGGCATTAACCTCTTTACCCTTAGGTGCTTTAGCTACAACTTTTCTTGTAAACCTCCTCCTAACATCTGCAGCATTCTCTAAATCCTTAGCATACATTTGCTGTCTGCCATCAAGGTTAGGGATGGCAGCGTTGGAGGGAGAACCACCAAGCCTATGACTATATAACATTGTATTATTGAGGACTTCATCTGACCCTGCAGCTTTTCTAATCCTCTCCATTGACCCTTTAGGCAGATTGATGTCAATAGCTACAGGAGGAACTTTAGACACAGCATCAGTATCCTCTACAAGATATTCAAAATTGTTTAGATGCTCTTTGAAAACATCAGCTTGTTCGATGGTTAGAGAACTGATGTCAGATTCGCCGGTTGAGTAGTTTAACAGTCTATCAACAGCTTCAGGTGTTAGCTCATGCTTGGTGACCATTGCTTCTATCTGCCCAAGCTGATGCTGTGTCATAGGTGTAATTGCTTCTTTAGCAAGATTACTAATAGCTGTTACCTTTACTAATTTACCCTGAGCATTAGCTACCCATCTCTTGAATTCTGGATGGTGAGTTGCTTCTCTGCCATATTCTCCTGCCATTCCTAATCGTGCAAGATGCCCAAGTTCATGAACAATCGTCTTTTTTATCCAGCCTTGAGTTTGACCTTTTACATTGACCTGTATTACAAATACACCTTTCTCATATTCTAAAGCTGATTGAGGAAGTGGATGTCCCCATGCGCTTCCACCCTCCGAGAAATCATCATAAAGCCATCTGAACTTTGTAGCTCCGAGCCCAAAATCCTTGGCTATAGCATTACCAACTTCTTCAAGAGATGCCTGGTCTTTAACTTTCTGTGGAAATCGGGAAATAGTCTTTTTGATGCCGTATGTATCAGCTACATCAGGCATACTGGCATATGCAGGTACGTTAGGCCCAAACCTCGCAAGAGCTTGTTTAGCTAATGCTACCCCTTGAGCAGCATCTTCTTGTATGCGAGCAAGAGGCATTTGGTAATAGGGATTTTTTGTGTCTAAAGTTCTCCTCATTAGAGCATCTGCGGCATCCTGCATACTTGCATAGGCAAATAAATCAGGGCCACCAATATCTTTTGCTGTAAGTAATCGAGCCTCCTCTGCTAAATCCTTAGCTTTATTTATGTTAACGCTAATGTATGCCTTATCAAATTTCGCAGATAATTCTTGCATCTTTGGAGATAGCTGACTAATTGACTTTGCCTTCGTTATCTCCTCAAGTCTCGAGGAGAAAATTTTGATTTTCTGAGCAAAAGTAGGCTCAACAGGAGCCTTCTCCATCATTCTTGCAACTACCTCTGGCTTGGCTGCGGGAGCTATTTTTCCCTCTTTCAATATATCTAATTTGGTTTTTGAAGTTATTGGAATATGCGTAACATATTCGCCACTATCAATCCAACCAACATCTTGAACATTGAATACATCTATTTTCTTTTTTAATACTAAATCCCCATGATGTGTAGCTTTGGGGTCTGAAATAACTGTACCATCTTTAAGACGAAGAGCTATTGTAGCATCAGCTAATTTAGTTGTGGGCTGAGTTGTGAGAGAGAGAACTTCTCCTTTTCCCTTAATCTCTGGTACAGAAAGTCCTGCCTTCTCAGGAAGCAATCTAACAGCGGATGGAATTGGATGAGCCTTCTTATAAGCTTTTACCATCTTCTTCCATATACTCCCCAACCTCTGCTCACTATACCTCTTGCTCCACCTCCCCTGTGACATGCCATCTGCAACAGCTTTCTTAGCTGAGATAAAGTATTTCAAATCGGCTTTAGGAACTGATTTAAGAGCTTCAATACCTTGAGTGCTTCTAAAGTATTGCCTAAGCCTGAGTGCGTCACCAATAGCCACCTTAGCTGCCACAGCTCCTTCAACAACTCCTCCAAAGAGGACAAAGACTCCTCCAGTTTTCAAAGCTTGAGAGGGACTAAATTCATCCCTCTTCTCAGACAGTACATCTTCCACCTGTAAAAGAGTATCAGTTGTCAGACCTATAATCCCAGTCTGCAAAATTCTCAAAGCTCTTGGATTTATCTTTGCAGTCTGAGTTATTGCTTTAATTCCTTTACCAACAGGGCTAATGGAACCTACAAACCTCGCAACGTCATAGACAGCCTGCATATCTGGGGTAACATCAAGACCAGTAAAATTGGCATACACTTCTCCTAAATCTTTTGCATATGTACCTTCAATCTCCTTATCAGGATTTACAAAAGCTACATTACCCTTAACATCCTCAACTTGCCAAAGAGATTCTCCTGGAACGCTGACATCATTTATAGTTAGACCATGCCTGGTTATCTTATCATGCAGTTCCTTAGTAGCAGCACTCTTTCCAAACTTAGCTGCAGCTAAATCTGCCAATCCTAATGTATATCTACCAGAGGCAAAACCAACAGCATGGTATGTTATCCAGTTAGCAAAATGAAGCGTTCCACCATAACCTGGAGACCTTGGGTCAGGCATTGGTGGAGGACCTCTCCCTACTTGCTCCTCTGCAAGCCACCTCTCCTGCTCTTCAACTGTCTTGAGCAGTTCTGCCATTACTTCTCCTCCTTAAGAACCTTATCAATAGTACCTTGCTCACTTAAATCAAACATCTTATAACCCTTCTGCATTTCTTTCAGTTGCTCAGGTGTAGGATTTCTGAGTACGTAGTCATATGCAAGGAAGTACCCTTGCTCCTCTAACTTATCCTTCCAAATGCTCCAGAACCTTTTGCCCTCAAGCTTGCCTTCCTTATATGCATCCAAAGCTCCTTCAAATGACAATGATACACCTTTACTATCACCAACAAGTCCTTTCAGGAAGCCTTCTTTAACAGGAGTCATCCTCTTATCAACACCAGTAAGTTCCTCCATAGCCTTACCCTTCCTCATCGCAAACTCATCCTCACCAATAGCTTCTCTAATAGGGTCAGCTACATCTGGGTTTAAGAATGTATTGAAGAGCCAGTTCATCCTGTCCTTCTCCTGTGTATGAACAAACTTTGTCTGTTGTAGTTGCTGGTTGAGAGCTGAGAGTTGCTGCTGTGAACTTTGAAGCATTACCCTCATTATTCCAAGTTCCTGTGCATTTCCCTGACTCTGAAGCTTCTGTGCCATCTCCTGCCCTGTCATCCAGGGATTTAGCTTCCTTACTTTCTCCACTCTTTTTGCCTCTTCAGCTTCAGCCTCTGCAACTATAGCTTTAGCCTCAGCTTCTCGCTCTAAAATGGGAGCAATTTTAGCTTTCCTTGTAGCTTCGTCACCTAATATTTTATAATAAGTTTTTTTAAGAGCAGCTTCTTTCTCTGCTATCTCTTTCCTCTGAGTATGGGAAAGCATAGCAAGGAAGCTATCCATAAAGTCTCTACCCCATGTTTCTTTAGATGGGATGTTTGTTATTGCCATTTTTATTTTTCTCCTTTACGCCCAAAGGCTACTTCCCATTCCTGCTAAAGTTCCACCACCACCAAAATAGCCTCCTGCAGCCATTCCTGCTATAGGAGCAATTTGACTCATTAGTGATGGCTCCTGTGTAACAGCCCAATCAACAGTACCTGCAGTAGCTAAGCCCATGCCAGAGCCGGCTGCCCATCCTGGCTCAGCCCTCGTCCTTAAAAACTCATTAAACAGAGCTGTTAATTGTTTCTCATCAAGTCCCATCTGGCTCATAGCTACCTGTGCTGCCTCTGCAAACTGCTGACCAGGTAACCCTATTGCTCCTTGCCTTCTCCCTGCAGCTGATTCCAAACTCGCAGCACCCATTTGTTCACCTTGTTGTAGAGCGCTGAAAAGTGTCGGAGCCACTTGCCCTCCATAAAACTCACTTGCAGCTCTACCTATCCCTGCTCCCTTCCTCGTACTATAAAATCCACCTGGGATATTATATTGCTCCTCCAAAATAGGGACAACAGCACTTTTCCATGCCTGCATAACAGGTGTGCTATATGTCTCCTCCCATCTCTTAGCTACAGCTCCTGGGTCAAAAGTGTAAGCAGGTTTACCTGATATCAAATCGCTGATAGCTGTCCCTATATCAGCCCTGCCAAACTGTCCTGCATATTGTCCATAAGCTTGGGTGAAAAGCTCTGGAACAGCTGTTGTACCTGGCAACTGACCAGGATAAGCTTCAGCACCTTTCCCAACAAAGCTTGTCAGATACTGTGAAATAGCTTTCTCAAGCGCCTGTTGTGTTTTTGATGTCGAAGGAAGAGCCTGTGTTTTAGTTTCTCCATCAGTCAAAAAATCAAACAATCCCATCTCTTTATCTCCTCATATTCATAATCTGAATATCATACTTTAACTATCTTACCATCATCTGAAATTACTCTGAAAACTCTACTCTTGCAAAGTTCCACAATCCAGATAGGTTGTATTTCCAAACCCCATCTACCTGTATCTGTCTGCAAAGCGTCTGTTATCTCAGAGGATAGCTCATTATATCCACAGTCCTTCAAGTTACTGTTGCTGATATATGCTGCCGCTGCATCCATTGCCATCTCAGGCATTACATCATCATAGTCTTGAACAGATAGAATGGCAGCTATTACATCTTCAACTTCATAAATAATAGCTAACCTAAGTGTTAATGTCACACCATCCCGCGTTTGAAAGCTCCTACTCGGCGTCCTGATAATTTGCTCAACAGTTTCAACAACTCTAATCTTATCATAGATAGGCCATTTAATATAGAAGCCAGGATTTACTCTGCGTTTCAGTTTCCCACCTCTTATCCAGACACCAGCTTGGTCAGGCTCGACCATAGCCCAAGGAGGTATGTCTCTTGCAAACTGTACTATTGTAGTTATAATGCTCATTTACTGTTTAACCCTACCTCTAATTTTCCAACAGCTACTTTAAGTGATGTAACATCTTTCTGCATTTCAATAACTGCTGCCTTTGTATCTTGAACGGTGTAGATTATTAATGTTAGTAAAGCTGTTATTAAGATGCCAACAATCTTTGTAAATGTTGCGTCTTTCATCCTACCATAACCCTCCTATACATGCCTTGCGTGGCTTATATCATACCAGTTAGTTCCATTACAAACATAGATACAACCGCCATGGTCAACATCTTCATCTACTGATAGGTGGTTAATAAAATCCTGAGTATCTCCGCCTATCCCTTCTTGATGTTCAAACCTACAGTGATTAACAAAATTTCCTATAATTGCAAAGTTTATAACTTGTCCATTTACTCCACCAACTAATCCGCCTAAAATAATATCAGCAGCGATATTGATAAAGACTGTGTTCACGCCTGAGACATCAAGAGTATCTGATGATGTAGTTACTGTTAAAGTTGCAGATGATATTGCTCCATTAACATCAAGTCTGGAATGTGGGTCTGATTCGTTAATTCCTACATAACCATTTCCTACACCTGATTTTATGGTTATTCTGCTGTTATTGTTAGTCCGTATGTGAAGGTCATCATTGCTTACAGTCCCGAAATGAGCAGGGCCATCATCCTGTGCCCACCACTGAGTTGTTAATGAATCACTTCTTATTCTTATTCCATTGCCTGCGTCTTGAAAGATATAGACATCATCACCAGTCTTTCCAGCCACCCCAAATCTCTTAGTAGCATCATTCCAAAATATACCATCGTTGTCCTCAGATACAACCCCACCAGCACCTGCAAAGAGAACGCTGCCTTGTGTAAAGCCTGAGAGAACTAAGTCTGTAATGGCTGCTCTACCATGCAGAGTTAATACACCATTATCATCAATCTTGATATAGTTGGCTAAATCTCCAACTTTACAGCCATCTGCATTAATAACACCACCGACATAACTATCCCCTGTCAAAACTGTTCTTAAAGAGCTTTCCAAATCTGTAAGAAAAATTCTTAGCTCATCACTGGCATCATCTGGCAGACGAGGAAAGCGGAAAAGGTCCTTTGTTAATATAGGTGAAACACCTGGTATGTTGTGCAGTCTCCAGTCAGTTAAGCCAATGTCATCATCAGTGTATATCTCAAGTATCTGTATTTGTATTAAACTGTAGTCTGTAACACCGATACTATCGCTAACATTAACTTCAAGTGTTAGCTCTATTGTTATATCTTCTGTTACGCCCAGACTGTCGTTAACTTCAAATGCACCTAATACTACAACAGCAGTATCTTCAGTGACCCCTAAAGTATCAACTACATCAATGAGGAGGAGATTAAACAAAGGAGTTATGTTAGTTATTACTCCAACACCATCATTGACAAATATCTCAAGTATCGGTATTTCTAAACTTGATGTATCAGTTATACCTATACTATCATAGGTATTAACTTCTAAAACTTGAATTATTACAGTTACAGCATCAACTAAGCCAACGCCATCATTAACATCAATCTCAAGTATTTTTATCTGAGGAACGATACTTTCTGTAATACCTACATCATCGCTTACAGATACTTCGTATATTTTTATCTGAAAACTTACGTCTTCATCTACACCTATACCATCATTAGTATCGACAGCAAGGGTTGTTGGAGCAGAAACATAAACATCAAAGATTTTGTTGACTCCAAAATCTAAGTTTCTAACTCCACTCTCAGTATCAAGAATATCAACTTTTACATAACGACCTTCCTTATCTGTGGTATCTATCTCAACCCAGCTTGAGTTATTTCGCCAAGTGGTTATGTTAGTAGCTACTGCAACTCCCCAGTTGATAGTATCAGCAGAAACATATATATCTATATCATTTGGGTCATTCGGTGATATTGAGCGGCCGCGTACTTTTTCAACAGTGTAAGATGCACCTAAGTAAATAATAAAATAATGGTTCTCATTGACATGATGCTTCCAATAATTAGTACCATCAAGAGCTACAGCAAGAGTTGATGCACCATCTTCTCCACAGACACTATTTATATGAGAGCTATCTATGTTAAGCCATGCTGCTATTGCTGCACTCTCGGTGATACTAACTGCATCAGCTACATTTATATCTAACATAGCAGTCGGTATCTGAGGAGTGATATCTTCAGCAACACCTATGTCATCGTTTACAGATACTTCATACACTTGTATCTGAGGAGCAACATCTTCTGCAACTCCCACGCCATCATTAACATTAACTGACAACGCACCTGGAGCCCCTACAGAAACTGCAGCAGTTATTAGAGCAAGTTTTAATCTCTTAAATAATCTCATATCTTGTTATATTTGAAACGCTGCTCGGTAGAGTAAGGCAATTTCAGAAGCGGATAGGGCACGATTGTAAATCATTGGGACATCAAGCAAACCAGTATATTGAGAGGCAGGATTTCCAAGTTCGTTGTATGCTCCTATGAAGAATGATATATCTACAGCTTTACTTTCAAGAGTATTTGAGTATAAAGCCCCAGCTTCAGTATCTACCCCGTCCAAATAAATCTTCAAATCAGCTTGTGTATTCCCAGATTTGACAAAAAACAAGTGATGCCATTCACCATCTCGCCATGTACCACTGCTATCACGTATAGCTATAAGATGCCTGGATGGGCTTGCATCATCACGTATTAAGAAGTCCAAATTACCCTCTGTTGTAATATTCAACCTTCCAAAATAAATATATTCTCCATGAACCATACCAAACGGAATAACTTGTGCAGTTCCGCCAACAGTCGTTTTTAGCCAGTAGCCTGCTGAAAAGTTGTCCGTAACATTTAAGTCTTTGAAATTAGTATCAAAGTAGTCGCCACCATCAAAACTTAAAGTCGAACCAAATTTGCCAGGAACCCAAATGGGCGAAGCAGCCCCCGCACCAAATGTCCCTACCTTTCCATTCCCGCTCAAATCAAAGACTGTGGGGCCTGAGCCTTCGTTGAGCAGCCAATAGCCCACAAGACCTCTTGCTATATGAGAACCCAAGTTTAATTGTGAGCCTAGGACAGGTTTTAGCATTATGACGCCACCGGAATAGTTGCAAACTTATATGCTGTAGCTGTTGTAGCAACAGACGAGCCTGTACTATTACGCCAATATTGGTACAGTTTAATTTTATGGAACTGTGAGCAGTCAAGAACAAATGCTTTCCTTTCAGTACCATTTTGTGTAAATGGCATCTCGAAGACAATAGACGCTCCGTTTAGACTTTCAGTATCAGTATCATCTATATCCCTAAGAATATAAATCTCTAAACCCCCTGTTGCTCTTGCATGATTAGAGTAATCAGTATCAATGCTAATCATAATGGCAGCTTTACCATCACAGTCAATCTCTGCAGATAGGTCTGTAGTCGTGGCCCCCTGTGTCAGAGCTATAGCTGCATCTAAAACTGTCCAAGTATCTTCCCAATTATAACCGGTTTCAGTCATTATATCCCCTTCTCAATATAGCTTTTACCTTCAACTTCAACATCCGCTGTTGGACGGATTGCAGCTATCTTAGCATTATAATACTTTATAACATTATCCCATATTGATTTCTTTTGCTCAGGAGTATCTATCCTTGTGGATAAGATGTCATTGATGATAACTTCTTGTTCACCTACTTGCTTCGCATCATCAGTAATCTTTGCAGTAACACTGTAATTACCTGAGCCTTTTCCTATCTCATTAAGTTTTATATCAACTGTTATAGCCATAATTCCTCCTATCAATATGGGAATTGTTTACCTGTCATTAAATCAATATGCTTGCAGAAGATATTAGTATCACATAAGAATGGATACTTCTTTCTACCTATCTTCGGCCATCCTGCCCTCTGCAAAACTTTCTCATCTATAACTCGATGACACCATGTCAAATCACTTGTCCCTGTCTCTCCACAATATGTGTTTGTCTCTGGGTCATGTACCAATAAGGCAGGAGTCTCAAATATCTTCCTTGTAACACTGCCACCTATCGTTTGATACTCCTCACTCTCATCCCACATAAGCTTTACAACAGAGGAATGAATTAACAAAAAACCTGTAGGAACACCATTTGCCCATACCTTATCACCAATCTTAAAATCAGTATAACATGAATTACCTAACCCTCTATAAAGAAGAGGCTCAGAGTAGAAGCCTTTTAGGAAGTATAAGCCACTAACAACAGGAATATCACCATCTCTCATATACTCATTTAACCGAATAAACGAGTCAAGAGGAGCAATCACATCATCTTCCCACAGTAGCAACCACTCAAAATCCCTATCAAGTAACCCTTGACAGCCTAAATTTTGTGCATCCGCTACCAAGTAATGCATAGGAACCATATGCCCAATGCCTAAGGTTGCAGATGTAGCTGACCAGTTACACGGTATAACTTGCCCATGCCTACCTTGCACCCACTCCATCCTCACAATACCAAGAGATGGAGTTACAACAAGAATCCTAAGCCTTGGATTCCTGTTTATCCCGCTTTTCATAATGACTGATGAGTTTTTCTTCTTGTTCTTTTTCTGCTTTCTTTTCATCTTTATCCTTTATCTCGACCTTAACATAGTCTTGGACTTTTGCTTTTGCCTGCATCATCGGTTTCCCTTTCTTATCTTTCCTCGGCTCCATGATAAGTTCAATATTACCAGTCATATTTGTCCTGATAGTAATAATCTTCCATGGCAGCGGCTTTTTATAACTACATGCATGCCATAGACGATAATCCGGGTCGAAGAATGTAAACGTCATTTCATTAGGGCATAGGTAATGAGCAGGATGTGCTGCCTCTAATGAGCTGCCTGCATATGGACAACTGATTAGTAGCTGTCCATCATGTCTACAAATACGCCACATCTCGTCCATTAACTTGAAGCGATACTTAGGCTCTATATGTTCCCAGACATGCGATAACAATATCTGGAAGCATACATCATTAGGTACTGGCCATGGGAACTTCTGTATATCATGAACAATATCCACATCAGCATGCTTGAACATATCCATACCAACAAATCCCTTTTGTCTATTATGCCCACATCCTACATCTAACTTAATCCCTGACTTCTTCTTAAACAAGTCCCTGTACTTACTGCTTTTTACCATATTACACCCTTGAATATCTCAATTCATATGTTACATTAACATCCTGTGTAGTTGCCAATGCAGATGAGTTAAACGTATTACCACAAATTAAAGAGCCGTTGCTCACAGAGAACAAACCAACCTCCTTAATCGTTATTGCATCACTGCCATCAAAGCTCTGACTCAACCTCGCTGTTAATGAATCTACAACAGAAGATATCGCCACTGCAGAAGTCCACTTCGACAACGATGCTCCTAACTTTGTAGCACTTGTAGCTATTGCATCACCACTGCTACCCAAAACCATACTCAAAATCTGTATGCTTCCATTAGCTTTAATGGGAGAAGCTACAATACAGTTAGCAAAACCATAGTTAGTAATGGTGTTTTCCTTATAACCAGAATCACCAAGAATTCTACCTGTTTTCTTATCTGTAATCTGTACCCTACTAAAACCTCTAAGACAAACACCTTTTCCTGAACTCATCTCTCTGTGCCTTCCTTAATTTTATATGCTCTATTCCTAATTTGCAGGTCTTTCATACTATTCTGATAATTTCTAAACCTACATTTCCTCGCATTAACATCACATGGTAAACTATAATTTGCCCAAGCTGTTGTTAATGTAACCGGTGAATCTTCAAAATCTGTAAACGTCTTACCTCCATCTATTGAATATTGAACAGTGACAGTGGCTCCTGCAAAGATGGATTTTGCATCAAAGCTGTAACCTAAAAACCTCCCACGATAAAACTCACTACCTTTAATCCATGTCAAGTCTGGAGTATCAACGGCACATTCAATATCAGCTCCATCATGTGAGCCAAAAACTTCATCCAAAGCAAAGACATAACCATCATCACTTAAAAACATAGCTTGTTGCTTA
>SDBS01000511.1_pt1 | contig 37675 bp, 34 predicted proteins | sample 2277091 | NCBI WGS metagenome assembly SDBS01 (sample SAMN10404972, study PRJNA504765) | marine sediment metagenome | isolation source: marine sediment core GS10_PC15, 163 cmbsf | place: Arctic Ocean: Southern Knipovich Ridge | collected 2010
ATTCATGAAATCATCTCGAATTTTTTTAGATGACTTTGAGACACTGTTGAGATATTCTCCTTGACAAATACTGTCAATTTATATAATAAATTCATTTAAGGTATTCTCTATTCCAAATTTATTTTCTCGGGAGGCGGTGGAATGAAAAATAAAAAACTTGTCTTTATTGTCATCGGAATTCTTGTCCTTCTAACAATTAATTCTTATGCCGAAACGAAAAAGTTAAAACAAGTCGGACGGTTCACTCTAGTTAGAATAAAAGGTGACGTTCCTACTTCTGAAGTCATGAAAATTCTTCTGGAGAAATATGCTGGAGATATCAAATATGGATTCGATGTTGCCGGTTATGGTGATCTCTATCTTCCTTTTATAGAGCAAATCAGATCTGGGGCTGTAAAGGAAAAAAGCATGGCTATCGGGGATAAATTCATGTGGATGCTTTTCCGTTCTAAGGGGAAAGTCAAGGTTGTGGAGGACTTGGAGTGGGCAGGCAAAGCCCCTCTTCCTGTCTATTCATTTATTGTGAACAAAAACTACAAGAATTATGAATTTGTGATGCCCAAACCATGCGGAAATATCTCGTTAGTAGGGATTGAGGAAATGATACCGGATGCGGTCTGTTCTATCACTGTCAATCCGGTCAAACTGAATATCAATGATGTGGTCACGGTTGATATGAGTGGATCTCAACATTCAAGATCGATGTCAGTGGAAGTCTTTAATGCATCGGGTACAAAAGTCGCCTCAAAAACCTTAACTCCTGATTCTCCAACGTGGCAGACGAGGTTGTCTGATCCTGGGGAATATATGTTTAAGGCCACGGTTGTCAATTTAGAAGGAACACCATCATCCAATCCCTGCGAAGCCAAAGCCTATGTTAATTTTCCTCCGTTGTGCAATATCTGGACAAACTGTCTTCCCTGTGTAGATTATGTAGGTCGACCGATCACTTTTGATGCCTCTAATTCTACCGATCAGGATGGAGAGGTCGTTAAAGCGAATTTTGAAATTACGGATGCTTCTGGCAATGTTGTCGATACATTTACAGATTCAGATGCCCCTTTTACATGGGAAAAAATCTTCGATAAACCCGGAATATATACCATAACAGCTGTTGTCCGTGATGATTTTGGAGCCATGTCTAAACCATGCAAGCTCGATGTCGAAGTGACTCAGAAAAATTGTTTCTTCTTTTTTGAAGGCGGTCCTCTCTTTGCCAGGGGAAGCCATGGCCCGTATGTGGCGGCGGGAATGGGATTGAGCTGCTTCATTATCCCGGATGTTCTTGATTTTGTTTTGGGTGGAGGAAGCGCCATCGCTCTCAAGGGAGAGCCCTGGAAATCGTTCTTTATGGCCAAGGCTCTGCTGAATATCCATGCCGGACAGGCATTCTTCGGAGCGGGCGTTGGATTTAATACCAAAGTCAGGGAAGAAAGAGATGCGGATTTTAATCTCATTGCCAATATTGGATTTGATGTGTTTAACAATATTACGTCAAAAGGCGCCGTATTTTTTGAAGGCCATGGACCGATTGGAAAAGATAAATCCTTTAAAAAACATCACAAATTCATGCTGGGTTTTCGGTTCTACTTTTAGAAGATAAGTAAATAAGTTCAGAACGATTAATAAATAGGGCCAGGGAAATGACCCTGGCCCTATTTTTCTATAAGGGTAAGATGATTTATAATAGTTCTCAAGGATGTTGTTAGGATGAAAATTGCTTTAATCGGTGCAAATGGTCAGCTGGGATCAGATTTGTTAAAAAAATTGGACAAAAATAAAACCTATATTCTCAATTATCCTGATTTTGACATCACGAAGCAGAAAAGCATGGCTGAAAGCCTTACGAAAATTAATCCGGCTGTCGTAATCAATACAGCCTCATTTAACCGTGTGGATGAGTGCGAAGTAGACCCGAAGCATGCCATTGAACTCAATGCAGTGGCTGTGAGAACATTGTCGCAGGTGTGTACGGACACGGGAGCGACTCTCGTTCATTTCAGTACGGATTATGTCTTTGATGGGAGGACAAGAAAGCCGTATACAGAAAAAGATTCCCCAAATCCCCTCAACGTCTATGGTCGGACTAAATTAGATGGAGAAAAATTCGTTCGCGAATTGTTAGATAAGTATGTCCTGATTAGAACCTGTGGATTATTTGGTGAAGCGGGATGTTGGGGGAAAGGGTATAATTTTGTTGATGCCATGGTCCGTGCTTCTGAAAGGAATAAATCCATACGGGTTGTCAATGATCAAACCGTAACGCCGACGTCGACGGAGGAGCTGGCAGAGAGAGTCATTGAGCTGATCCATTCTCAAGAGTATGGGCTTTTCCATTTGACAAATGAGGGCCAATGCACTTGGCATGAGTTTGCACGGACTATTTTTGAGAAATTGGAAAGAGATGTGGATCTTGTTTCCGTAGAATCAAATCAATATGGTGCGGCAGCGGTCAGGCCGGCCTATTCAGTTTTGGACAATTTGAAGGCGAGGACTATTGGACTGACTCCATTTTCACACTGGACGAAAGCCCTTGAAGATTACATGATTACCAAAGGATACCTGTCCTGAATAATTAATAAAAAAATCCGACACTTTCAATGATATCAACTTGAAAGCATGATATTTATTAACATCCCTGACTTCACTTTGTTTGATGGACACAAATGTCGGTTTTTTTTACCCCAAGGGGGCGAACCGATCTTACTACATCTGCTTCGTTACGACCCAATCGCGGTGGAAAACCACAGCTTCATGGGCCGATGCCTCGCATCTGAAGCAACCTCGGCTCGTTAATTACCCAAGTTTACCTGAATAATTAATAAAAAAATCTGACACTTTCATTTTATATAAACCTGGATAATTCACGAAAAATATCGATATTTTTTATGAATTATTAGCTTTTGAGTTTATTGATGATATCTTCCGGGAATTTTTTTACTTCACTTTTTGCGTTTGTCACAATATGAGTCGTGTATCCTTTGGCCATAAGCTGTTGTTTGTCTTCACTCAGCAATTGATAAGAAAATACAACTTTTTTGGCTGTTATATCCTGGAGTGCTACTTGGATGAAAAAAGTGTCGTCATACTTTAACGCCTTCTTGTACCTGCAGAAGGCTTCCACAACAACTAGGAAAAAACCTCTATCTTCTATGCTCTTATAAGGGATTTTTTTCTGACGGCAAAATTCTGTTCTTCCGATTTCGAACCACTCAAAATAGTTTTTATTATGTGCGACTCCCATTTGATCTGTTTCGGAATAACGGACATGCTCTTTGATCTCCGTGTACGTTTGGAATGAAGAAGAGGAGGGGGACTCAGGTGAAAAATTTTCCGAGTTTTGTGATCTCTTCATTGTAGTATTTTCGGTAAAGGATTTCCCACTCACGGCTTCCTTCTTTGATACTTTTCTTTTGGGTTTCAATCTTTTCTATGGCTTTTTTATCAATACTATCATACAGGTTCATCTCGTCTTCTATACTGTTGACGATGCTGAGCCTTATCTCATTGGATTCGTCTAAAAATTCCACTTCGTCGTTTTCAAACAGTTTATCTAGAATTTGACGGGATAAATAATTCACTTTTTCTCGGGACAATCTAATGCTCACAGGACAAGATTCCTTTCTTTAGCTAATTTATTCTTGATCATTCTGAACATTGTCTGATATTCGATATTGTCTTTCCGGATCTTTTCCATGTGCTCATTGAGAATGCCTCTGACTTCCTGATCAAGCTTATCCTCTTTTTGAAATTCCTCTGTGATGAGATTGATGAGCCCTCCGATCAGATTCTGTTTGTCATCAGATATGATCTTTTCTTCTTTTAACAAGTTGCGCGCAATGACGAAACTCATGTGTTCGATTTGATTCTTACTTAATCTCATTTCTTAATTAAAATACAATACCTTAGTATAAATATCAAGACTCTAGTCAGAATGAATTCAAAAAGTTGGATAATTATCCTGGATTATTCCTGTGTCAAGAACCAGAAAAGGATGAAGTCCGGATTTTTTGTGTTGTGTTTTTGCCAGGGCTAAAAGCTCTCCATCCGGAGAGAACAGCCTGAACAGAGGTTCGTGATTCTGATCTTTTTTCATTCTAGATGCCTGTAAGCCATATATATTGAGAATGTTTTCCGGGAGAATCATATTACCGTTTCTGGCAAGTTTGGCGCCAACCTCGGTCAAAATGATTTTTGGATGTTCCGGGAGCAAAGATTCGAGCGGTAAAAGAAATTCATTGAAATTTTTGGATAAAGCTAGCTCTGCGATGTTGTCGAGCTGAAGACAGTCCTCGAGAAGAAATGGGCCGATAGCTGTGCGTTGAAGCAAAGTCAGGTGAGCTCCACAGCCCAGTTTTTGACCCAGATCATGAGCAAGCGAGCGGATATATGTTCCCGATGAACATCGGACGAAACACTCTAAAAAGGGAGGGTGAAATTTTTTCAGCTCAAACTCGTGGATAGAAACTTGGCATGGTTTCAGTTCGATTTTTCTGTTTTCTCGGGCATGGACATAGAGCGGCTTTCCTTTGAATTTTTTTGCAGAAAAAATAGGGGGGACTTGGAGTTGCTCCCCAAGGAAACTCTCCATTTTTTGCAAAATGTCCATTTTTTTGGGAAGGTTTGTGTCTTCCTCGGTTATCGGTTTGCCAACTAGGTCGTATGTGTCAGTGGCGATTCCTAGTTTGATTTGAGCAGTGTAGGATTTATCTGTTTTCAGATAAAATGGAAAAAGCCGGGTGGCCTTTCCAACAGCAATAATCAAAATCCCAGTCGCGAAAGGGTCCAGGGTACCGAAATGCCCCACTTTTTTTATGCCGAGAATCTGTCTGATTATATCGACGACATCGTGAGATGTGAGTTTAGGAGGTTTATGGACAAGAATCAATCCATCCATGATTCAATGATATCAGTTTGCTTTGGACTTTATTTTCAGTAGATCATTCACGGTCTTTGGAATGTCTATCAATAACTTTTCGTACTGTCCGCTGACTGTAAAACCCGCTGCGTGTTTATGGCCACCGCCGCCAAAATGCTCTGCAACGAGTGCGGCATTGGCCTCACCCTTTGATCTGATGCTGATCCGAAATGTGTTGTTTCTTATTTCTTTGAAAAACAGGACCATATGTACACCCTTAATGGATCTGGCAAGAGTTGTGATATCTTCGGTTTCGATTTCTTTAAGGTTGAGATCGTCCAGGTCTTTTTTGAGCATGGTGATCGTTGCGATGTTCCCCTCCTTGTTCATACGAAGTGTGGAGAGGACAACTCCCAGCAGTTTGATTTTTTCAGGAGAATTGTTGTAAAACAGCTGTTCAGAAACATTTATGGGACTAGCGCCGAGTTTGATGAGTTTGAAACAGACTTCGAAAGATTGCGCGCTCGTGTTTGAGAATTGAAAGGATCCTGTATCCGAAACAAGGGAACAATACAGATGGTTGGCGATTTGAGGAGTGAAGGGGATATCCAGTTTTTCTCCAAGCAGGAAGACCATGCTGCCTACGGATGCGGCCTCCGGATCGACCCAGTTGATATCCGCATAGAAATCATTAGAAAAATGATGGTCCATGTTAATTTTGAATTCTTTCGTGAGATTATCTTGCCCTGATCTTAAAACATTGGCACATTCAAGCAGGATGACGGCATCGTAATATCCTGATGGGATTTGTCCGATCTTGATATGTTCAACGTCCGGGAAATGAATGAAGGGAAAAGGTGTCTTATCCTTATTGATGATCGCCATTTCCTTGCCCAATAGTTTTCCCATGAAATAAAGGGCAAGACCCGTGCAGATAGAGTCTCCATCCGGCCGAAGATGGGATGTGATCGCGATACGCTTGCTTTCTAAGATTTTATTCTTAATAAGTTGAATGGGATCGTTATTCATTTTTTCTTTAGACGCTCTAATATCTTGTCAATACTTTCTTCATACGCACGAGACGGATCAAATGAAAAAATTAGCATGGGATTATACTTTAAATTTGTTTGAGAGGCAATAGACCTTCGGAGATAACCCTTTCTGCTTTCCAGCCTCTTCAGTATCGATAGGTCCGGTACCTGACTGAAATAGCTCAAATAAACGTGAGCTGTCTTTAAATCAGGAGTCATTTCGACTTTGGAAACGGTGATCAGGCTGGAAGAGGAATCCTGGATGGACTCGATCAGCAAGCGGCTCAGTGCTTCTTTGATGAGACTGGCAACTTTTTTTTGTCTGCGGCTTTCGGTCATTTTGATCCTCGAAAAAAATAATTCTCAGTAGAAATGTATATCCTGGCTGAGGATTTCTCCATCAATTAGCTCTTGTAACTCTAATGTAATTTTTTGAAACATAAAATCAATGATTTTTTTTTGACTGTTTAGAGTTACTATTCCGATGCATGTTCGCTGCCATTTATCCTGGAAATCGAGTTCAGCGAAGGCGACATTATATTTATTTTTTAATCGATTCTTGAAACGCAGCATTCGTTTTCTTTTTTCCTTTAAAGAGTGGGAGTAGGGGAGATGGATGTCTAGAATAAGAAGACCTACAGTCATGAACAATTAAAATATCAAGGTTATTCCCGGTACTCTTTTTCGATGATGAAGGCCTCGATAATATCACCTTCTTGAACGTCTGTGAATTTCTCGATACCGATTCCACATTCGTAGTTTTTCTTCACTTCCGTAACATTTTCCTTGATATGTTTGAGTGAGGATATTTTGCCTCGATGGATGATTTCGTTATCTCTAAGGATTTTTATCTCAGAATTTCGGGTGATAGTGCCATCTTGGACATAACATCCGGCAATAACTCCGATACGGGGAATTTGGAAAATTTTCCTGACTTCTGCCTGTCCTAGGGTCTTTTCTGTGAGTATGGGCTCCAGGAGTCCTGTCAAGGCCTTTTTAATATGGTCAGTTAGCTGGTAGATAACATTATAGGTTCTGGTTTCGACGTTTTCTTTTTTTGCCAGGTTTTGAATTTTTTGATTCGCTTTGACATTGTAGCCGATAAGAATGGCATTTGAGGCAGAAGCGAGAAGAACGTCGCTTTCTGTGATATGACCGGTAGCCGCGTGGACTATTTTGACTTGGACCTCTTCAAGACTCAGATTTGGAAGGATTTCTGAAAGTACTTCGACGGAACCCTGAACGTCCCCTTTGATGACAAGCGGAAGTTCCTTGACTTCTCCTTCTTCTATTTTCTGGAAGAGTTGATCGAGAGTCAAATGTTCTGAGCTGGTACTGACCTCATCCCTGGTCTGGCTTTTTCTGAGTTGGGAAATTTTCTTTGCCGATTCGACGTTTTGGACAACCTGGAAGAGGTCTCCGGATACGGGGACATCTATAAAACCGAGGATCTCTACCGGAATAGAGGGTTTGGCCTCCTTCATAATCCCTCCCTTTTCATCGAGCAGGGCCCGGACTTTTCCATGAGTGATACCTGTAATAAAGGCATCTCCCTGCTTGAGTGTGCCGTTTTGGATGATGACCGTCGCGACCGCCCCTTTCCTGGCATCCAAGTGGGCTTCCAGAACAACTCCAAAAGCATCGCCATTTGGATTGGCCTTTATTTCACTGACCTCACTGACGAGCAGAATCATGTCTAAAAGCTCTTTCAGGTTCTTTTTCTCAGTTGCAGAGACCTCCACACTGACTACATCTCCTCCCCAGTCTTCGACGAGGAGCCCTTCCTTGGATAGCTGCTGCTTTGTTTTGTCAATATCGGCATTGGCCTTATCGATTTTATTGATGGCCACAATAATAGGGACATCGGCGGCTTTGGCATGGCTGATGGCTTCTTTTGTCTGGGGCATGACACCATCATCGGCCGCGACGACAAGGATGACGATATCTGTCACTTTGGCCCCTCTGGCTCTCAACTGGGTGAAGGCTTCATGACCGGGTGTGTCGACAAAAGTAATGGGTTGATTGTTATGAGTGACAATATAAGCACCGATATGCTGAGTAATTCCACCTGATTCCTTGCCAACCAGATTTGACTCTCGAAAAGCATCGAGAAGAGTGGTTTTGCCGTGGTCAACATGGCCCATGATGGTCACGACAGGAGGGCGCACTTCCAGCTCATTGGACCGGCTTTCCAAGCGCTGTTTCATTTCATCTTCTACAGAAATAATTTCAATTTCGAGTTCAAGAGTGTCAGAAAGGGATTGAGCGATCGATGGGGTGATAGGATCATTCCCCGTGATGGAAAATCCATCTCTCTTTAGGAGGGTCATAATGTCTTTGGCTTTCACTTCGAGCTGATCGGAAATTTCTTTTATGTTTAAACCTTCCCTGATTTGGATTTTTTGGGTTGTGTCTTCATCGCCATTTTTTTCGGGTTGAGTTTTTTCTTGTGATTTCATGTTATGTATTTTCTCCAGTATTCTCTTTTTTTTTAGTATTAAATCTGATTAATTTCAATTCTGTATCCTACCAAAATGGAAGCCAGCCGAACATTCATCCCTTTTTTCCCAATAGCCAGCGACAAGTGGTCCTTTGCGACGACGGCCTGAAGCATATTTTTACTTTCATTGCGGATGAAAACTCTTTCGACCTTAGCCGGACTTAGGGCTGCCTTGGCATAATCGAGAGGATTTTCTGACCACTCGATGATATCGATTTTTTCACCCTGCAGTTCTTGGCTTATGGCTAAAATCCTGTTGCCCTTGATCCCGATGCAGGCTCCCACAGGATCAATATCTTTTTCTCTTGTGAAGACGGCGACCTTTGCTCTTTCTCCAGGTTGTCTGACAATATCTTTGATCTCTATACTTCCACTGGCAATTTCAGGGGTTTCAAGTTCAAGAAGTTTGGCCAGGAACCGGTTATCCGTCCGGGAAACGATGACTTGGGCACCTGATGACTCTCTGTACACATGTTTAATGACTGCTTTGACACGATCTCCTCTTCTGAAGTTTTCATTGGGCAGCATTTCTCGTTGCGGAAAGAGAACTTCTGTTTTATCCAATTCAAGGATCATATTATTGTTTGACTCAAACCTGCGCAGGACACCTGTAAACATATCTCCCAATCTGGAGGTAAAATGATCATAGATCTTTTCCTGCTCTGCATCGCGAACCTTCTGAATTATCATTTGTTTGGCCGCCTGTGCAGAAATACGGCCCAATGTTTCAGAGGGAAGATCGATTTCGACAGTCCCTCCGATTTTGGCCTTTGGATCGATGTCTTTAGCGTCTTCTAGAGAAATTTCAGATGCGAGATTCTTGGGTGTTTTTGTAATTGTTTTGACTGAATAGACACGGAGTTCTCCCTTTTCAGGCTGGAAAGTTACAAGAATTTCCTCATCGTGGCTGAAGTATTTAGTTGAGACGATTTTCAGGGATTCTTTTATGGCCTCGACAATAACGTGTGTGGCTAAACCTCTCTCTTTGCTGAGTTGGACGATAGTATTCCACACTTTTACTTTCATTTATTATTCATAAAAAATGAATATTCCAGGCTTACTTGTATCTCTACAGGGGTGCTAAGGAGCGTGAATTATAACCGAAAAATTTCAGAATAGCAAATAAAAAGGAGTGTCGCTTGCATCCCAATTTCTGTGATTTCATGAACGAGTTCTGTATAGGGCTTCACAAAAATGAGGATGAATTTGCACCTGCGTTGAGTCGGATGGACGTCGTATGTCTCCGTGTCCATCCACATTCGTATGTGATGGAGGCAGAATGCGTAACGGGTCACGGGTCCGACTCTAAAATAAATATGGAAATGGGGATGTCTCTAGGAGTGTGCTTCGTGTCAAATAAAGAGGGGAGCGAACACGAGACTGACAACGGCCATGAGTTTGATAAGGATATTCATTGAGGGGCCGGCAGTGTCTTTTAAGGGATCCCCGACCGTGTCCCCGATAACTGAAGCTGCATGGCAATCGGTGCCTTTTCCCCCGAGATGACCCTCTTCGATCCATTTTTTTGCATTGTCCCAGGCCGCACCGGCATTTGACATATATATTGCGAGTAGAACTCCTGTGGCCGTAGCTCCGGCTAGAAAGCCGCCCAGAGCTTCTGCACCCAGAATCAGTCCTACGAGGATGGGCATGATGACCGCACTCAATCCGGGAAGAATCATTTCGACAAGAGCTCCTCGTGTGACGATATCGATGCAGCGGTCGGAATCAGGCTTGGCTTTCCCTTCCATAAGACCTTTAATTTCCCGGAACTGCCGTCTGATCTCCACGACCATTTTGTTTGCTGCCCGGCCTACGGCATTGAGAGTAAAAGCAGCCATAGCAAAAGGCATCAATGCACCAAGGAGAAGTCCGATGACCGTCCGGACGTTGGTGAGGCTTATGACATCAAGGTTAGTGGTCTTCTGGTATGCAGAGAACAGCGCCAGGGCTGTAAGAGCTGCAGATCCAATGGCAAAACCTTTCCCAATAGCTGCTGTTGTGTTCCCGGAAGCATCCAGTTTATCCGTAATCTTTCTGACTTCAGGACCCAGTTTGGACATCTCAGCAATCCCTCCCGCATTGTCGGCAATGGGGCCGTAAGAATCTGTGGACATCACAATTCCGATAGTTGCCAGCATTCCTACAGCGGCCAGTGCGATTCCATAGAGATCAGCGAGCTGATGAGAGACATAGATGGTTGCAGCGATTGTCAACAGTGGAAGAATTGTGCTCTGAAATCCGAGAGCCATCCCTGTGATGATGGTCGGAGCACTCCCGGATTCGGTCGTTTTGGCCAACTTTTTTACGGGAGGTCCGGATGTGAAGTACTCGCTTTCCAGCCCTATGAGAACTCCTGAGATCACTCCGCTCAACACGGCCCAGAACACATTCAGCTCGGTCAGAAGAATTTTTACGGCGAAAAAAGCTCCAATCAAAAAGAGAAATCCACTGATGTACGTCGCATTTCTGAGTACGGATTGAGGGCTGAATTTTTTAAGAATATTAATGGAAAAAACGCCGATGACAGAGCTGACAAGCCCCATAGCGATGAGTAAGATGGGAAGCGACATATAGGGAATATGAGGCGTCATGGTGGCTCCAATAGCGATAGAAGCGATCACAGAGCCGACGTAGGATTCAAATAGGTCGGCTCCCATGCCGGCCGTATCTCCAATATTGTCTCCCACATTATCGGCTATAACCCCGGGATTGCGTGGATCGTCTTCGGGAATCCCAGCTTCAATTTTACCCGCCAGGTCTGCGCCAACATCGGCGCTTTTGGTATAGATTCCTCCACCCACCCGGGCAAAGAGAGCCACTGAACTTGCTCCCATGGCAAATCCGGTTATGATTTCGGGATTATTCATGAAAAAAAAGAAAAATAATCCGACTCCCGCAAGACCTAGAGCAGCGACAGAAATACCCATGACGGCTCCACCCTGAAAAGCAATGGTCAGTGCGAGAGGAGCGCCTCCATCTATGGCTCCCTGAGTTGCACGAACAGCGGATCGGGTCGAGCCTTTTATGCCGATAAATCCGGCCAGCATAGAACAGGCTGCTCCTGTAAGGAATGCAAGGCTTGTATTGATGTTAAAAGTTTTCCACAGCACAAAAAAGATGATCACTACAAAAATTAAAATAAATGTATATTCTCTCTTCAGGAAAATCATAGATCCGGAGTGTATGGATTCTGCGATCTCCTGCATGAGGGTGTTTCCCTTGGGATATCGTTTGATGTAGAAGTAGAGGAGGACTGCGAAAATCAATCCCAGAAAACCCAGGATATATGAATGAGGAATAAGTTCTAATAGTGTCATTATCGGTTCCTTATGTAGACTTGAAGAAAAATGTATAGCATATTCGTATGATGAAATCAATCAGATTTGTTGATTTTGAAGCACTTCCCATTTCGTGATTTTAAAGAGTTCTGGGGAGCTAAAGGGTGTGGCCGCGGAGGCTGTAGGGGCCGTAAGATGTAATGCGGACGTCGACAAACTGGTCCACAACCTCCTTTTCTGATGAAAAATTGATGACCCGATATCCTTCATTTCGCCCGGAGTAGATATCCTGATTTTTTTTACTTTTTCCCGTACAGAGCACCTTGATCGTGCGGCCGACCAAAGTTTGATTTGTTTCTATTTGGATATTTTTTTGTAAGTTTTGGACAGCCATCAATCTTGCTTTTTTGACGGCGAGCGGCACATCAGATTTGTTTTTTTCAGCTTTGGTTAAGGGGCGAGGCGAGTAGCGAAAGGAAAAAATATTGGTGTATCGGACTTCCTCGAGAAGGCTCATGGTTTCCTGGAATTCTTTATCTGATTCCCCTGGAAATCCGACGATGATATCCGTACTCAAGGAAATGTCCGGCATCAATCTGCGGAGGTTCTTGATGGTTTTTAGATACTCTTCTCGGGAATAGCCTCGATTCATTCTGTGTAAGACCGATGTCGAACCCGATTGAACAGGGAGATGGAGCTGGTGGCAGACTTTTTCTGACTTCTTCATGGCTGTTGCGATGTCTGTAGAAAAATTCTTTGGATGGGATGTGATAAATCGAATCCAATCTATCCCTTCAATCGCGTTTACTTCCCTTAAAAGCTCCATGAATCCCATTTTTGAATTTGGATCGATATAGGAATTGACGTTCTGTCCGAGGAGTTGAATTTCTTTGTAACCATTATGTGCCAGCTCTAGAATTTCGGATAAAATTTGAGGAGCTGGCCTGCATTTTTCCCTGCCACGAGTATAGGGGACAATACAGTAGGCGCAAAAATTGTTGCAGCCCTCCATGATGGTGACAAACGCACTGACTTTGCTTGACCTTAGTGTTTGTGCGGCTGGTATTTCATGCCAGTCTTTGCTCCATTCGGTAGAGATTATTTTTTCCTCGAGAAGATTGGGAATGATTTCAGGGATTTGCCAGTAGTTGTCCGGTCCTAAGATAAAATCGATATGCGGCATTTTCTCAAGAAGTTTTGAGCGATGAAGTTGAGCCACGCAGCCCACCACACCGATTGTGAAGTTTTTCCCTTTCTTTTTCCTGAGGGCGTTCAGCCGGCCCAGAAGGGAATACAGTTTATCTTCGGATTTTTCACGAACCGCACAGGTGTTGATAACAATGAGGTCACTTTCTTCAAGAGAATCGGAGGGATTCGCCCCATGAGAATTGAGAATTCCCGCGATGTGTTCCGAGTCATTATTATTCATCTGGCATCCAAATGTATGGATAAAAAATTTCAAGTTCTTAAAATCTTTCGATTTTTCGTTCATGTCAAATGTGAATCCTAACTTATAGAAAAAAATATAGTTTAGTCGGAAATCTACTTGGAGTCAATTGGGATGAAGGTGGGACCCCTCCGCGGCGCACAGAGATACACCGCTTCGCCCTTCCTTCATCTCCTTCAAGATAAATCTGATTGGGAGGGATGCATACTTTCCGTAACACCTGCAGTTGAGTCGGATGGACGTCGAGAAGTGTGTCTCCGCCCGGAGCTTCAGCGAGGAATGGAGACATACCTCGTAAGGGTTCCGTCCGACTCTAAAATAAATCATGGAAATGGAGATGCAACGATAATTATGGACTTTTGATCGTTCTGTTTGCTATATAGATATTCAACGGGAGAAATCATATGACAAAAAAATCAAATTTGGGGAATCTATTATTTGGCATAATTTTTCTCTATTTAATATTGTGTGTGCCAAATATTGTTCAGAGTCAGGTAGAAAACAGCGACATCTTCGGATTTCTGCGCTGGCGGAACATCGGTCCATCAAACATGATGGGGAGAATATCCGCATTGGATGCTCTGGATGAGGATTGGAGAGTGGTTCTGGTTGGATCTGCATCAGGCGGTGTTTTCAAGTCCACAAACGCCGGTGTTACGTGGACTCCGATTTTCGATAAATACGGCAGTGGTTCCATAGGAGATGTGGCTTTCTTCCAGGGTAATGCAGACATCATATGGGTGGGGACCGGTGAGGCCAATAATCGAAACAGCAGTGGTTGGGGAGATGGAATTTACAAATCCATTGATGGAGGCAGGACGTTCACGAACATGGGATTAAGGGAAACTCATCAGATTGCCCGTCTGGCAACCCATCCCAGTGATCCAACTATTGTCTTTGTGGCGGCAGTCGGACATCTCTGGGGATATTCCGGTACGCGAGGTCTGTTTAGAACGACCGACGGTGGGGAATCCTGGGAGAAGCTGATAAATGGACTTCCGACAGACGAAAAGACAGGATGCACAGAAATTAAAATGCATCCCAACAATCCGGATATACTCTACTGTGCCATGTACCAAAGACTGCGGAAGCCCTGGACTTTTTACAGCGGCGGTCCAACAGGGGGGATTTTCAAGTCAGAAGACGGAGGAAATTCCTGGGAAAAACTGACAAATGGGCTTCCGAAGGGAGAAATAGGACGTGTTGGAATTGACATCTATAGATCAGATCCTCAGATCATTGTTGCTAGTGTGGAAGCCAGCGACAAACTTCCCGATGATCTCGGTGTCCCCGGGCCGGGTGTTTACCGCTCGGATGACGGTGGCGAGACATGGAGGTATCTCCTCCGTCATACAAGCCGTCCCATGTACCATGGACGGATTGCCATAAATCCGTTGGATCAAAATCTGATTTATGTGATTGCGCGCGTTTTCCGGTCTTCCAAGGATGGGGGACAAACATTTAGTGGAAAGCCATGGGGAGGAGCCGGAGGGGACGACCATGATCTTTGGATTTCTCCAAAGGACAAAAATGTCTTTTATACGGCGACTGACCAGGGTGCTCATCTCACAGTGGATGGGGGTGAGTCCTTTACCTCATTTAACAACATGGCCATTGCTCAGTATTATGCCATAGGTGTGGATATGCGGGATCCCTATTGGGTGTATGGCGGCATGCAGGATATTGGCGGCTTTGGAGGTCCAAGCAACAGCCGCGACCGCCAGGGGATTCTCATCGACCACAATATCGAGGTCAACGGCGGGGACGGTTTTCACATGCAGGTCGATCCCACGGATTGGAGGACGGTCTATACGGTCTGCCATGTGGGTGGAATCGGGCGGATTAATATGGAAACACGCGAAACCAAGCTGATCTCACCACGGCCCGAAAATATCATCAATTTTAAAGATGTCTATGATCCGGACTTTCCTGAAAAACCCATCGAATACACCATTTATCCCGGTGAACACTGGTTGTGGCGGGCATCAAGCCGGAGCAGTTATTCCAACATTCTTCCCTCTCAGTTCCGGTTCAACTGGAGCAGTCCTCTCATCATCTCTCCTAATAATCCACGCACTATTTATGTGGGTGGCAATTACCTGTTCAAATCTGTGGATAGGGGAGAGACATGGCGGATTATCAGCCCTGATTTGACTACCAATGATCCCAAAAAAAGAAACGCTTCGGATTCTGGGGGATTGACACGGGAAGTGACAGGTGCGGAAAACCACTGCACCATTATCTCCATTGCCGAATCACCTCTCAATGTTTCGGTTGTTTGGACCGGGGCGGATGACGGCAGTGTGAGGGTTACACGGAATGGGGGATTCGAGTGGGATGATGCCCGAAAGAACATCAAGGGTGTTCCTGAGGGGATTTGGTGCAGCCGTGTAGAGGCATCCCATTTTGAAGAGGGAACCGCGTTTGTTACATTCGACGGACACCGCAGCGACGACTTTAAACCCTATGTGTTCAAGACCGAGGACTTCGGCAGGACTTGGACAGACATCAGCGGAAACCTTCCGGACGGCCAGAGCCTGTATGTCGTCAAGGAGGATTTCAAGAACAGAAACCTGCTGTTTGTCGGATCGGAATTTGTTTGTTTTGCCACGATCGATGGAGGAAAGAGCTGGTTCCGGATGGAAAACAATATGCCTACAGTGGCCTTCCATGACCTTATCATCCATCCCAGAGATGCGGATTTAGTGGCAGGGACACATGGGAGAAGCATCTGGATTCTTGACGATATCACTCCACTTCAGCAGCTGACTCCCGAAGTGATGGACTCGGAGGTTTTTCTATTCAACAACCGGATTGTGACCAAATGGCAGAATGTTTCAATCGGGCGGCAGCCCTCATTTTCTAAGTTCCGGGGAGAAAATCCGCCGCGAGGAGCCTTTGTTCACTACTGGTTAAAGAATGTTCCTCAGGAAAAAGTAAAAATCACAATTGAAGACCTCTTGGGCCAGCACAAAAGCGAGTTGATTGTAACCGGAAGACCTGGAATAAATCGAACGAATTGGAACATGCGGTTTCCTGTTCAGGAAAAAGAGGTCTTGAAATTTAAAGATAGGCTTGTCCGGACACTGAATAAATTGGCCGGGATGGTAAACAATGAGACGGAAAAAGAAGAAATAAACACTTTGATAGAGACAGTCAAGACAGAGAGTTCTGAGAGACGTTTGAGTTCAATTCACAGGCAGATCACACGGAACTTTTCCGCCTATTCCCATGGTTTTAATCTTTTCGGACCCTCTCTTCGGCCGCCCGAAGCGGCGGCCGGTGTGTACAAAATCACCCTTTTGGTCGATGGCAGGACACGTGTGGGCCAACTCAAAATACGCAATGATCCTCTGTTGGATCTATAGAATTTCATCGAGAATTTCCATCGAAGATTGGATAAGATTGGGGCAAAGAGTGTCAAAGAGCCCGGCGTCTTTTGCTTTTTGGAACTCTTCGGGAGAGCTCATATCATAGCCTAAAAGCACTTTGCACACGGTCGATCCATTCGAGGCTGTGAAGTGTTCTATAAACTTATGAACTTTTTCGTACGTTTTTTCTCGAGCCTCTAAGTCTTCCGCTTGGATTCTGCCGTGTTTCAATCCGATTACCATAAAGGCTCCTGAGACTGCGCCACAAATCTCCCCTTGATGGGCAATTCCGCCCCCAAACGGCTGCGATATTTTTAAGGCGGTGGTCCGGTCCAGGTTGAAAAGATCACTGTAGGCGGAAAGGACGGCTTGAGAGCAGCTAAATCCTTCCTTGAAACAGGAGACAGCGCTTTCAATCCGGTTTGTCATGAGACCTCCTCCGTGTGAACGTGTTGTTTTGAATTGTTCTCATCCAGGTTATATTCCAGCATTTCGCGTGCATTTTTTAGAGTCGTGGGTGTGATATGACTGCCAGCCAACAGCCTGGACAATTCTTCGACGCGCCCATCGAAATTTAATTTTGTTGTTGTTGTAAATGTTCTGTTATCGGAAATATTTTTTTCTATTTTGTAATGGTGTGCGGCAAATGAAGCGATTTGGGGAAGATGTGTGATGCAGATCACCTGGTTGTTTTTGGCAAGAGCTTTTAATTTTTGAGCGACAAATTCAGCCGTTTTTCCACCAATTCCCGCATCGATTTCGTCAAAGATCAGCGTTTTGTTTCTGTCTCTTTCTTTTCCAATCGATTTGAGAGCCAGCATGATCCGTGAGAGTTCACCTCCGGAGGCAATCTTGCGGAGCGGCTTGAGTTCCTCTCCAGGATTTGGACTGATGAGGAATTCGATTTCTTCATTCCCCTTATCTTTTATTTTGTCTAAGTTCTCTTCATTATAGGGAAGGGAACGGAAATCAATGCGAAATTCTGCTTTTTTCATGCCAAGCACAGAGATTTCAATTTTAATTTTCTCCTCCAGTATTCTGGCATGGGCCTTTCTTAATTTTGAAAGTTCCTCCGCTTCCTTTTTGTACTCCGTGAAGCGGCTGTTTATTTGAGAAGTCAGGTCTTGCAGTTTTTCATGGTTCGATTCCAGCTCTTCTTGTTCTTTTTTTGCTTTGTCCAAGAAAGAGAGGATATCTTGAATTGTGGATCCGTATTTCCTCTTGAGCTTTTCAACCGTGCTCAATCGCTCTTCAATTGTGTTGAGTTTCTCAGGTGAAGCCGTATGCTTTTCTTTGAATTTGATGAGAAAATCTGTGAATTCGTTGATAGTGAGGGAAAAATGATTAATTTCTTCGTACACATCCTTAAACTCTTTCCCGAAATCGAGGAGATAATTCACGGCGTTTTGAAGTTTTCCCAATTGGGAGGAGAGGGAATTTTCGCTGCTGTTTGAAATAAACAGCGCGTCTTCTAAGTGTGTTCTGATCTGTTCTGCATTCTTGAGAATATTTCTTTCTTGACGTAGATCGCCTTCTTCATCAGAAACTAGACCTGCACTTTCAATTTCCTTGATTTGAAATTCAAGGAAATCCATCCGCTGTTCTCTTTCTTTTTCTCTGGATTCGAGTTCTTTTTTTTCTCTCTGAAGCCGCCGTGTGTCTTGAGCCAAGCGAGCCACGGTCTCCCGAAGGGGGAGGACACCGGAGGATACATCGAGGTAATCGAGCTGATACTCGGGTACTCTAAGAAAAATGTGATCGTTCTGACCGTAAATATCCACAAGACCGCTGCCGGTTTCTTTCAGCATCCTGATGGGAACGAGTGTTCCATTGAGATATCCTTTTCCCGGTCCGTGCTCACTGATTTTGCGATGGATCAGAATGTCTTCATGGGCATCCACCTGGAAAATGGCCTCTACAGATGTCTCTTTCTTGCCTGTGCGGATGATGTCTGTAGATCCCTTTCCACCAAGGATCAGTTTGAGACCTTCAATAATGATGGATTTTCCAGTTCCAGTTTCTCCTGTCAGGATCGAAAAGCCGTCCTGGAACTGGAGCTCAATATCTTCAATAGTGGCCAGGTTTTGTATGCGGAGGGATTTGATCATTTCCCTAGTTTAGTGATACGGATCGGACGGAGAGCTTTTTCAATATTAACGCGGCCGTATCCGATATAATCATCCACTCCGGGAAAAAGATTGTGATTGACGTCATCGGCGGAGTACCGGATGACGTTCATGATATCCCGGTTACTGAGATCGGGTTTGAGGCTTTTAATGAGAGCGGCCAGACCTGCGACTTGAGGACAAGAAGAAGACGTTCCGTATCCATAGGCATAGGGATCGATATCAAAATCTCCCCATATTTGCGCAGGATACCAGGTGGGAACACATCCCAAAATCCGTTCTCCGGGAGCGGCGACATCGACTTGGGGACCGGTATTGGAAAAGATCGTATGTTCATCGTTATAATCCGTAGACGCGACAGCCAAACAGTACGAATCGTAGGCGGCGGGATAGAGCACGCCTGAGGAGTCGTTCCCTACAGCGGTGATCAAAACTACGTCCAAATCGTAGGCATATTTCATGGCGTCCTCCAGTGCGGATGAAGCGGCATCTCCTCCAATGCTGAGATTGATGATATGGGCTCCGTTGTCAGCAAGATAGCGGATGGCTTCAATGATATGGGCATACGAGCCGAGACCTGTGGCATCCATCGCTTTCGCCGGCAGGATTTTGCAGTTCCATGCCACGCCTGCAATCCCGATACTGTTGTTCGTTTCTGCAGCAGCAATGCTTGCGATGTGTGTGCCGTGTCCGTGGTCATCGGTGGCATCGTTGTCGCCGTTGACAAAGTCTTTTCCTCTCGAGACATATTTGTTCTTCAGTTCCGGATGATCAAAGTCCAGTCCTGTGTCGACAAATCCAATGATCACACTGTCTTTTCCAGTCTCCTCTTCCCAGCCAGAAGGAGCATGGATGTCCGCGCTCTCTTTGCCCTGAGGACTTCCGGGAACATTGCCGATTATCTGACCGGTATTGCTGAGAGCGTACTGCAGATTAAAAAGAGGATCATTGGGAGTCACGGTGATGTGGGCAATGTAATTGGGTTCCGCATATTCGATGAACGGATTCATATTCATCAGAAAGACCATTTCTTCAACGGATGTATCTTCCGGGATTTTGAGCTGATAGATATCCACTTTGGGAATAATCGTTATGGTTTCGGATTGGTAGGCCGTGAGGGCCATCCGTCTCATGTTTAGAGGCAGAGAGGACCTGAATTTGACCAGGACTTGACCCGAAACAAAAGATTTAGCTTTGTTTTGAGGACCGGGCGTCAAAGAGTTATGGAGATTATCCGAAAAATGAACAGGACGATAATTATGGAGTTTTGTCCCTTCGATTTTCTTCTGAGGGGCATCCGCAGAGATATAGAGGAATGAAAGTGCAAAAATGAGTCCGATGGTTTTGCATTTCTTCATGGAGTCCTCCGATTTTGATTTTGAAAGACATATTGAATGGATATTTTTCCGCCAATATCCACTCCACCGGCATAGGGCATAACAGACAGGGCTCCTTTGACTAAAAAGGCCGAGGTCACCATAAATTCTGAGCCAGCAGAAAATGTGAAATTGCTTTTACTGGAGATTTTTTTTTCTTCTGTTCCATAAAGGTCCTGGATGTCCTGGTCCACTATGAATGTTCCCCAAAGCTTGTTATATGTGGCACTGATAAATGGGTAAACATTGTTAAGACCTTCATAGCGGATTTCCGGTCCGATTTGAGTGCGTGTCCAGGTGGGTGATCCGACGACAGTTCCATCGACATTTAAGTCAGGCATTTCCCATTCGTCATTAAAACCATAATAATAGACGAATTCTCCATGGAGATTGATCTCATATTCGGATAAGTAAAAAAGCCTTTTGTTGATTTCGGTTCCAACCAATAGTCCCCCAATTTCTCTCACACCTAATTCTACAGAGAAGGGGAGCTGTCTGAATATAAGGTTGTCAAAATTGGACAGCGAATATCCGAGGATGACATGAATTGAAAATCCGTCAAAAATATCAATTTCGACGTTTGTGCTGAAGAGGTAAGATTTGAGTTTGGATGTGTTGACGTCCTCATCCCATCCAATCGTCAAACTAAAATATTCGGCGCTTAAACCGGGTTTTACAATAATCCTTTGATCTAGGTTTTGTTCCTGTGGTCGTTGGGCAAAGGACATGTGAGAGAGGAAAAAGAGAATAAATAAAACACTGAAAGGATATCTTTTATGTGTCATGCGAGTCTCCGCTCTTGATGTTTTTCCGTTACTTCACAACTTGATTTTTTTCAATCTCTTGCATCCGCTTTGTCGCGCGTTTTATGTATTTGCTTTCGGGAAAGTCCGTGATCAATTTTCGTAAATAGGGAGACGCCTCTTCAAATTTATTCCATCTAAAGTAGGAGTCTCCGAGAAAAAAATAGACCTTGTCCATTTTTGAAAAATAGGGATATTCCGTCAGGATTCCTATCAGTCTGGTCGTGGATGCTTTAAGAGCGTAGACTTTATAATAATGAATACCTATGGTTAAAGTATGGGCAGCCAAGCGTTCTTCGCAATCTTTGATTTTTTCGCGGGAGTCGATCACCTCTTCGCTGCGTGAGAAGTTTGTCACGACTTTTTTAAACTCTGCCAGTGCTTGTTTTGTTTTAGTCTGATCTCTTCCTGGGGAGAGCGCTTTTCTAAAGAATGTCATGGCCAGTCGATACTGGGCATAGGATGCTGAAGGACTGAGCGGATATAATGTGATAAATTCTCTATATTCTGAAGCCGCAATGATCATACTTCCTACGTCTCCCTTTCCAAAATAGGAATCTGCAATGGCCAGTTTTGCTCTTTGTGCGGGAATACTTTTTGGGAAGGAATCGATCACCTGCCTAAAATACACGCGCGCTTTTTCCGGATTTTTTTTGACATACTGTTCTCCCAGTCTGAACAGATTATCGGCTGAACTGGCTAAATCCGGAGTGGTTTCTGTCTTTGTCCCCCTGCAGCCTGTGCCGATCATTACAATTAAACAGGCAAAAATAGTTATAAAAATTGTTTTCTTCATGTCTTTATTCCTTTTTTAAAAATCATATGCTGGAGTAGAGATTTTGGATCCATTCCCATTCCCTGTTCAGGCCCTCTTCAAGCGTGATTTTAGGTGAAAAATCCAGATCTTTTTTTGCTTTATTGATGTCGGCATATGTATGGAGGACATCACCTCTTTGTCGGTCTTCATGCTGGAGGAGAACTTTTCTCCCCGTTATTTTTTCCAGCAGTGGAAAGATTTCTTTCATTTCCTTTCGGATCCCACCACCGACATTATAAATCTCTCCGGCTTTTCCTTTTTCTAACGATTGTATATTGGCATCAACAATGTCATCAATGTATGTGAAATCCCTTGTTTGCTTTCCGTCGCCAAATAGCGGCACGGGCAAATTCTTTTTTATTGCTTTAAAAAATTCGTGAAAAGCCATGTCCGGCCTTTGTCCTGGACCATAGACTGTAAAAAACCTCAACGAGACAGTGGGAACGTTGAAATTTTTAAAGTAAAGCTGGCATAGATTCTCGGCCGCCAATTTTGTGACTCCGTATGGCGAGTAGGGAAAAAGCGGGCTGGATTCAGTCATAGGGAGTTCCGGGCACAATCCGTAAACAGAAGAAGAGGAGGCATAGATGAATTTTTGAATGCGGCTGTCTTTGGCGGCCTCTAACAGTTTTTGAGTCGCCGAAATATTATTATCTGTATACACTGAAAAATTTTTCCCCCAGCTTGATCTCACGCCAGCCTGAGCTGCAATATGGAAAACAGAATCGATATTTTGGAGAAGAGCGCTTAAATCGATATCATTAAGATTGTCAGAAATCAGTTGGAACCTACTGTGTTTTTCAAATGGATGGATGTTTTTGTCTTTCATCCGTCTTGAATAGTAGTCATTGAAAGAGTCTATGCCGGTGACCGAAAATCCTTCATTAAGGAGCCTCTGGCACAGATGTGATCCGATAAAACCTGCTGCTCCAGTGACTAAGCAATTCATGGTGTCTCGTATCGACTTATCAAATCTTTCATCTTTTTGAGAATATTCTGTGGATCTTCTTGTTTAAAAACGCCCGATCCTGAAACAAATATACTCACTCCGTCCTGGATTAGAGGTTCCATGTTTTCAAGCGTGACACCGCCGTCGATTTCGATCGGGATGTCCAAGTCTTGTTTCTTAAGGTATGTTTTCAACCGTCGTATTTTTTCACGGCTGTGTGCGATAAAACTCTGTCCTCCGAATCCGGGGTTAACCGACATGATAAGGATATAATCGACTTCTTGGATTATATCGTTCATGACCTGAAGTGGAGTGGCCGGATTGAGAGCAATCCCGGCCTTTTTTCCCAAATCTTTGATGTGAGTGATGTCTTTGTGGAGGTGGATTGAGGTTTCAGGATGGATGGACAGCCAGTCTGCGCCAGCCTCTGAAAACAAGGGAATGGCTTCATGAGGATTATCGACCATAAGGTGAACATCTAGGGGAAGGGATGTCTTCTTTTTTAGAGCAGAGACAAATTGAGGACCAAATGTCAGATTGGGGACAAAATGACCGTCCATGATGTCGACATGGATCAGATCCGCTCCTGCCTCCGTGAGCATGTTAATGGAATTTTCGATATTCAAGAAATCGGCAGCAAGAATTGAGGGGGCGATTCGGATTTTCACTTGCTTACCTCCAAAGTAATGAGAGTTCTTTTTTTGATCGGAAAACCTTGTTGTGGCATCTGATGGATGATGATTCCTGCTTCAAGTTCTCCATACGGAGCACGGCGTGTGTCACCCACACGGAATTCGAGATTCTCCAGCCATTCAATAATATGTTCGGCCTGCCACCCTAAAAGATCTGGCATGATATAAATATCTTCATTTTTTCCTTGGCTGACTAAAAAGCTGACTCTGGATTCTATGCCGACATCCGAACCGTCAGGTGGATACTGGGCCACAATCTGCCCTGCGGCATGCTTGGGAGTAAAAATATGGGATATTTTCCCTTTCCGAAGACCGGCTTTTCTTAATAGGGGATTGACGGATTGTTCCATTTTGTTTACGAGTTGGGGAACGATCACTTTTTCTTTTCCCGAACTCAGAACAACCTTAACCACTCCATTCAGTTTGAGTTTTGAATCTGGAGGAGGATCTTGATAAATGATTTTTCCCTTCTCGATACTGTGATGCAGTTTGTATCCGCTTTGGACAACAGTCAGCTTTTTTTCCGCAAGATCAGACCTGACCTCATCAAATGTCTTACCGATAAGATCCGGAAGATTGACAACTTCTCCAGCTAGAGTGAGACGAAAAGAGGCCACTGCACTCAGGAGGAAAAGGTCAAGAATGAGAAGTGCGAAAAATACTGGTTTATATATTTTTTTTATCGGCATAACTTAAATTCGCCATCAGACATTCACTGATATCTATACCACACATCTAAAACCAAGTAAACCACAAAAAAGTTTCCCTCTCGAGGGAAACCACAGGTGTTATGCAAGGGCCGATGCCCGTACTGTCATTGACAAAGGGGGGCTTCGCGTAGGGAAATAGAGAGGCTTTATATCGGAAAAGGTTTGCTGAGGTCATTTCTTTTCTTTATAATAGTTTTTCTAACCTGGATAATTCAGGTTGAGAGGAAGGAGGAAAGAGAATGGGTGAATTTTCAGATTTCCGAAGCGACACGGTCACGCATCCCACTGCAGAGATGAGAAAGGCCATGGCTGAAGCCGTTGTCGGAGATGATGTTTTGGGTGATGATCCAACTGTACAAAAACTCGAGGAATTGGCCGCAGAAATTTCAGGGAAGGAAGCGGGTTTGTACTGTCCCACAGGCACAATGGCCAACGCCATCGCCGTAAAGGCCTGGACACGAGAGTTGGAAGAAGTCATCGTAGAGGAACGTTCACATATTTACAATATGGAATCAACGCATATGACGTTTATTTCAAGGGTCACTCCTCGCCCAATCACATCAGATAGAGGGGCTATGGCTCCGGAGCTTGTAGAGCAGAATATCAAGAAACCCTCTGTCCACATCCCGGAAACATCTCTTATCTGTGTGGAGAATTCGCATAACAACTGGAGTGGAGCTGTGGTTCCCATGGACAATCTGAAATCTCTCCGTGAGATTGCGGACAGACACGGTCTCAAGATCCACTTCGATGGAGCACGTGTTTTTAATGCTTGTTTTGCCTCTGGCGTTTCCATCAAAGAGTATGCGGCCATTGGTGATTCGATCATGTTCTGTCTGTCCAAGGGACTCTCTGCTCCTGCAGGATCAGTTCTCCTCGGACCAAAGGATTTTATAATTTACGGCCGCAGAATAAGGAAAGCCCTAGGCGGAGGCATGCGTCAAGTGGGTGTTCTTGCTGCTCCGGGGATAGTGGCTCTAACGCAAATGAGAGACAGACTGCCTGAAGACAATGCACGTGCCAAGAGATTGGCTGAAAAAATTGCCGACCTTCCTGGAATAACACTCGATCCTGGTCTCGTCGATACAAACATCATCATTTTTGGATTCGATCATCCCAGATACACCATTCCGGAAGTTTTGTCCGAGCTCAGAGAAGAAAAGGTTTTGGCTCTGGCGACGACGGGTGGAATACGGTTTGTTACCCATAAAGATGTGGGCGATAAAGACTTGGAAAGGGCCGTAAAGGCCTTTCAGAAGTTATTGACCTGAGTCCTGGTCTCCGAATAAAGAGAATGCGACCAGCTCTGCAATATCCCAAATTTTAAGTTCGTTTTCTCTCTCGGTATTTTTGATAGCATCATCGAACATGGTCACACAGAAGGGGCAGGCCGTGGCAATCCATTCGGGATGTGTCGTGAGTGCATCTTCCAGACGCAGGATGTTGATGCGTTTTCCGATTTTCTCGTCCATCCACATCCAGCCTCCTCCCGCTCCGCAGCACAAGGAGTCCTTTTTTGTTCTCTGCATTTCTTGGAGTTGGAGTGATGGGATAGAACTGAGCACATTCCTTGGAGACTCGTATATCCCGCTATATCGACCGAGGTAACAGGGATCATGATAGGTCAGCTTTTTATTTAAAGGTGAATTGAGCATGAGAGCACCTTTTTGGATTTGATCCTCGAGAAAAGTTGTATGATGTTTGACTTCAGCCTGAAAACCCAGTTGTGGATATTCATTTTTGAGCGTGTTGAAACAGTGTGGACATGTCGTGATTATCTTTTTAATACCGTACCGTTTAAATGTTTCAATGTTCGTTTGGGCAAGGATCTGATAAAGGTATTCATTACCGACGCGTCTTGCCGGATCTCCACAGCATCCCTCTTCCATCCCTAGGATTGCGAATTTTATTCCGAGATGATTCAGGATTTTAGCCATGGCCAATGCGACTTTTTTGTTGCGGTCATCATAAGATCGGATGCACCCAACAAAGAACAATAAATCCAGATCTTCTCCTTGATTTTCAGCCAAAATGGGAATATCCAGTTCTTGGATCCAATCGGCTCGCTTGTCATGTCCCAAACCCCAGGGATTGGAATTTCTCTCCAGTCCTTTGAAGGCTGCCGTCAATTCTTCGGGGAACCGACTCTCCATGAGCACCTGGTGGCGCCTCATATCAATGATTTTATCGATGTGTTCGACATATACAGGACAGTGGTCCATACAGGAGCGGCATGTCGTACAAGCCCAGAGCGAGTCTTTCTCTATGACTCCTCCATGCATCAGTTCGACCTGGTTTTCTACCGGTTTTCCATCTGCCCTTGAATGAAGGATCCGGGGCGCTCTTATGTGCATATGATCTTTGAGATTTTGAATCAGTTCTTTTGGCGAAAGGGGTTTTTCTGTCAGAAAAGCCGGGCAGTGATCTTGACACCGGCCGCATCGTGTGCATGCATCGAGATCCATCAGCTGTTTCCATGTGAATTCTTCGATCTTGGCTACACCAAAAGTTTCACGGTTCTCATCTTCCAGGTCGATAAAAGACAGGGCCCCCTTGGTCTTAAAACTGCGGAAAAACATATTCATCGGCGAACTGATAATGTGGAACATTTTCGAGAAGGGGATATAGGCAATAGTTCCGAGGACGAGAAGAAAATGGATTCGGAAAACAATTATCGCCAGAAGGCTTTGTGTTTGTACTTGGATTCCGAACAGCTGGATAAGATGAGAAAAAACACGCCCGATCGGGGCCCAAGCCGAAATCTCATGACCGATCACATTCAGCTTGAGGCTCTCCAGCAGCATTCCTGTCAAAAGAATGGCCAGGAAAAGAAGGAGAATAACCAGGTCTTCAGGCCGGTTGTCCAGTCTTGAGGGGCGAATAACAAATCTTCTGAAAAGAAGGAGCGCTATGGATATTATGGCCAGGAGACCCACAATGTCTAAGAGCAAAGATAAAAATTGAGCCTGGATACTCGGCAGGGAATACATGACCTGTGTAAAAATAATGACGGCTAAGGGGAGGAGGAAGCCTACAAAGATAAAAAGATGGAGAAATCCCGAGTACTTGTCCTGCAATATCCTCTTGTGTAATATCCCTTCAACAAAAAGGGATTTGAGTCTGTCCTTGGTCAGACCGGATCGATCTTCGGGAGTGCCTACAGACCACAACCGCGTGCGCCGCCGGATGCCCCAGATGAACATTCCAAGGCTGAGGAAAATAAGAAATATATCGATCGTCTTAATCATTTTTTTCCTGGAGCTAGGAGAACATCATGACAGTTTAAACACTTCTGATTTTTTGGCAGACCCTCAAATTCTCGAAAATGACAGTCCTGACATTCTACGATTGTGGGTCTATTTGTACCGTCAGTCATATATTCATGTCCTGCCGAGCGATGACAATCCACGCAGTTTTGTCCTTCATGGATATGCTGGCGGTGGTTGAATTTGATGATGGTTTTCTTGAAAGTATAACCATAATCGAGAACGTCCTCGTGACAGGATAGACACCGTTCCGAAGTGAGATTGTCGTCGGCAAGATATTCCGGCGGGACTACGATATGGCTGCCGGAATGACAAGCGAAACAACTTGTTTCTTTGGAGGGATGTCCCTTTGAGTCTTTCCACAGTTGAAAAATTTGCGGGTGACATTGCTTGCATGACCACTCATGTCGTGTAGAATATCTGGCTAGAGAGAGGACAATAAAGCTTCCTCCGAAGAAGATGATCAGGAAAAAGAAACTCACAATTATCCAAAAAGGACGCTTAAATTTTGTTTTTGACATCACGGGTATCTTTTGTTTTTTCCTATTTGTTGAGAACCAGCATATAAATTTCGGGGGAGGCTCTTCCTGGAGGAAATCCTGCGAGCAATATCCGGTCACCCGAACGGCTTAAAATCTCGGGGCACCAGAATGAAGGGATTCTAGGAAAGTCCATCGGTGCCATTCCTGCGGCATACCCTTCCGTATTCTCGTCAAAAGCCGTATAATCAATCCCTGTTTTTGTATCAAATATTTTGCCCGTATATCCCTGGAGATAGGCAATAAAACGTCCGTTTCCGGACATATCAAAAAATTCAATTCGAGAACCCGATGAAGTTTGAAGATAAAAGATGTCTTGACTGTCCTCCTGGAAAAGATATGATCCGATAGCCTGTTTCTTCTGTCCTGTGTAGTAAAATAATATCTGGTGACCATCCTGGCTGATATCGGCCAGGCTGAACCATCGGTCCTGGAAATTGGTGACCTTGGTCAGTTTTTCTCCTGTCCAATCCATAGAGTAGAGATCATAATCGGTCTTTTTTGAAGAGGATTGTGCTCCAAAGATTATTTTTTGTCCATTTCCACTCAATCCAAAGGCCCATCCACCTCCGGTGAGAGGGTGCATAGGAAGATCTGTCCACGTCCATTTCTTATCCACAAAATCAGGAGCTAAGAGTGTTTGTTGTTTTTCTGTTATCGTGTCGAGTGCAATGATTCCACTTGGATTTCCGTATCTGTTGGGTCCGTGGTGCCCTTTGACAACGCAGGCAATCCGGCTGCCGTCGCTGTTGACCGCATAATAGGACAGCCTTTCCCAGTCCGGACTTAAAAATTCATCAGATTTTAAATCTTTTCCTTCTAAGGCCTTTATAGGGAAAGGAAAGAATTTGAACGAAGTGCCGTCTGTATGGACAACGGCTAAATAGTGATCAGGAATGTTTAGCGGCTCCCCAAGGCTCAAAGAGAAAACAGCTATTCGTCCGTTCCCGCTGAGTGTAGGGGGTTTTGTGCCGACAAATAGAAAAGAATCACTAAATGGCGGAGGGGCAGGTCTTGTTCCGCTTTTGAACAGTTCTCTTTGTTCTCCAGTCTCAACATCCAAGATTTGAATACTTTTAGTGGACTCTTTGCCGTCTTCGATTTCCAGAACATAGAGAACCAAGTGTCCCAAGTCACTCAGACAGGGATAGTGAACGGTATTATTGCCTGAATATGTAAGCCTTTTTATAACACTGTTAAACACATTTTCTTCGGATTCATAGGAAAAACTGTTCAGATTGAAAAGAAAAACAGCAATCAGTAATGGTATGATTTTTTTTGTCATGGCTTCATATCTCCATTCATAATTTTTCGATCTTAACAGAAGTATCTTTTGAGGCGAAAACACCACTTAAGGGATCTGCCTTTCCCCTGATGAGTTCGTTCGGATTGATGCCTTTTCCTTCTTTTTTCCACCACAGAAGAAGAGTATCTCGGTCACTGCTTTTGAATTTTTCGGCTTTGGCTATACGGCCTGTGGCCGTATGCCCGAATCCCTCAGCGAGCGCGACAGATTCAGGATGAATTCTGTCTGTCACTAAAGCACGCACGACAAGCGAAGCACTCTCGGATGAGATACGCAGAGGATCTCCATTTTGGATGCCGAGATTTTCGGCCGCCTTTCTGTTTATCCATAGAGGATTGTCATGAGAGATTTCCCTGAGCCATTTGGAGTTCATAGTTCCCTTGACAAAGAAACCGGGTTTATAAGTTGTGAGAGTAAATTCGGTTTTCTTTTTTAGAGATTCAGCAGCCTGATATCCCGGGAGAATGGAGAATCCCTCCTTCTCTTTATTTTCTGATGGTATATGGATATCTGTAGGTTCGATTCCTATCAAGAATCCCTCCCTTTTAAGAGTTTTAATACCTCCAGTGGCCGCTGTGTCTAGTAAATGTTCAGCTTCCTGAGAGTAAAATTCTAGAGAATTCTTGACCGGGAAGCTCCGGCCCACCTTTCCTCCAATCCTCCGTGCCCATTCGATGCAGACATTTCCGACTTCTTTGGCTTCTCCTCGGGGTCGGAAACTTGGATCGATAATTTTACCTACATCAAAAACAGTAGACCTTAATATTTTTGCCGGACTTTGAAGGGATACGACCGGCTGCCTCAAACTAAGCACAGAGATTTGATCGAAAGATGGACCGTGTTCTAAACTCCAACTTTCGAGATAGGTCGCTGCCGGAAGTACAAGATCGGCCAACATGGCTGTTTCCGTCATATGTGTATCTAGGACAGCTAAAAATTTTACCTTTGTAACGTCCTCAAAGTACTGCCTAATCAATGGAGTATTGGGTTCGTCAAAAACCGGATTTGCTAAGTAGGATAAATAAAGGTTGATCTCTGTGCCGGATTCGGCGAGCTTTCTGGTCCCATTGAGTGTCTTTTTGTTTTGGCCCCCGGTTAAACGCGATGATATTGGGTGCCCGACCAACCAATTGAGTAGAAGAACACTCCGTGCATTCTCCACTCCGTTCTTATGGTCTGCAACGCCTCCTCCGACAAAAGCAACCGAGGGTTTATGTGTGGCAAACTCAACAGCAATATTTTCGATGTCGGAGGCCTTGATGCCGCTTTCTTCTTCGGCCCTTGAAGGAGGAAAAGCAGAGAGATGGGATTTTAATGCCGATAGGGAGGTGTTGGTTCTTTTTGAGATGAAGTCTTCGTCAACAAGATCGTTTTTGAGTATTGTGTGAGCCATAGCCAGAGCGACTATTCCGTCCGTACCGGATTTAACCGGAATCCATAGATCGCTTTTTGCGGCGGTTTCCGACATTCGAACATCAAATGTGATAAGTTTTGATCCGTATTCCATACGGGCATCCATCAAGCGGCGGGCCAGACCGAGGAAGAGGTCATGATGAGCAAAAGGGTTAGCTCCAAAATTGAGGAGGGTTTGACTTCTACCGATATCCGGGATCAGAGTAGGGACTCCAGTCATGATCCTGCTGGCGAGATTTGAGTTTCTTCTGTTTAGAGTGTAACGGTCTATAATAGAGGGGACCTCCATGGTCCGGATGAAACGATCTAGGAGTAAATCTGGTTGTCCCTGGTCTATAACGAAACCAAAATTTTGTTTCTCCACATTTGATTGGACTATCCTGGAGATCATCATCTCATGGGCTTCATCCCACGTTATCCTTGTCCATCGTCCTTCCCCTCTCTTACCGATTCGCTTCATGGGGAAAAGCAGTCTTTCAGGATCATAAACAAGATTCAATCCCGATATTCCTTTGGCACAGATTCCTCCTCTGTTATTTGGGTGAGAAGGATTTCCAAGAATCTGAACGCAGCGGTCTCCATCTAAATACGCAAGGATACCGCATCCCGCCGGGCACATTCCGCAGGTTGTCGGGATGGTCCGCAGTGTTTTTAGCGACGTTCGAGAAACGGCTCGTTTGGATTTGAGAGAGGCGTGGGCGTGCAGAGCTTTTCCCTCCACAGCCGTGCCGGCTAAACAAGCTAGGCCTGTCTTCATGAACCGGCGTCTCGAATAACGAACTTTATACATGTAGGTTACCTCTATATCAACGGGATGAATTCTCCTCCCAAAACGACAACATATCTCATGAAAAAGATACCGATAATGACAAGGATCGATGCGATGATCGCAGTGGTCAACGTTCTGAACCTTGGGACGAGCAGCAGGAAAAGTGGGACAATCTTGCCTAAGAAATTTTCGACAAGAATAAACAGCAGGCTGAATTCTCCGAAGAGAATCAAATGAGCGGCGGCTTGTGCATCGGAGTGAGAAATAGACAGCACAATGAGGTCGCATCCTACAAGAAACAGATCAAAAACTATCGCCCATGCCAGAAGTTTTCCCATACTGCCAACTAAATTCCGGTCAATAGATTTAGATTTTGAAAAAAAACGTTCTTTGATGCTGTAGACCAATATCATTAAAGCGATCCCTGAGACAATGGCTGATGCCAGAAAGAGGATGGGCATCAAGGCTGTATTCCAAAGAGCCCGGGCTTTCCCAAACGCCAAGATAAAACCCGTATATCCATGAACAAGAATGGCAAGAGGAATCCCGATAAATCCAAAGATCCTGGTCAACCGGTTCTTTTCTTTGAACATAAAATAGCCGTAAATGAGACAATTTATCGGGTAAAGTATGAGGAGGAAGGAACCCCACGTGATAGGGGATGACAAATTGAAATAGGCAAAGAGGTGCCAGGCTCTTTGAGGCATGCCTATATGAAAAAGGAGAAAAAAAGGTGCAATGACCAGAAGAACAGTGGCGAGAACAACGCCTATCCGGCCGATGGGCTTAAACTGTTCCATGCCAAAGCCGTAGGCAAGGGTAGAAAGGATGAATGATCCGGCGCTTAAACCGGTTAGGTAAAAATAGATGGCGATGAAGAGTCCAAAAGCTTCCTGCTGAAATGTATTGTACAAGACTTGACTTTCCACTTTACTCTCTCTTATTCCTCTTTTTCTTTTTTTGCTTCGACAGTGTCGATATCCAAATCTATATAAAAAGTATGAGGAGAAGTTCCCATTTCAGGTTTGATCACTTGAACGGCATTTTTTGCTATGGCCTTGGCGATGTCGCTCTCGGGATCGTTCCTGTCCCCGAACAGGATAGCTCCTGTGGGACAGACCAGGACGCAGGCCGGTTTGAGCCCGGCATCCACACGGTGATGACACCAAAAACATTTTTCAACAATTTTTCTCACCGGGTGAATGTATCGGACTCCGTAAGGGCAGGACGCCATACAGTATCGGCATCCGATGCAACGGTGTGGATCGATATAGATGATCCCGTCCGGACGTTTGATTCCAGCGTTGACGGGACAGACCGTCACACAGATGGGTTTTTCGCAGTTATTACAGACAATCGGCAGGAAATATTCTCTTGTGTTGGGGAAGCGGCCCTTCTCAATTCTTTTGACCCAGCTCCTCCAAACCCCCAAGGGAACATCATTTTCGCTTTTACATGCAACCGCACAGGACGAGCAGCCTATACATCTGCGCAGATCGAAGAGCATCGCGAGTCTTTTACCCGAGTTCTTTTTCATTCTCTGCCTAGGGCTCATCGACTTTATCCTGTTCGTTTTTAACGGCTGTTTCGGTTTCGCTGCTGTCTATTTTCATAGTGTTTACCCAAGCGCTTACTTTCCGGATGAACTTCTTACGAGTTCTCATACCAAAAAATACTCCCAGGCCAAGAAGAGAAAAGATGGCTAGACCGCTGCCCATATAATTGAACTTTGCCCACCGTGCGGAATCGAGGTGGATAGGGCCTAAAATTCCGTCCACTTTTCTGCGGACATCATGACAGCGGGAACAGTATTCCTTGTAGGCCCGTTTGGGCCCGTGTGCAGAATCTTCATAATGACAGGAGATGCAGACGTTCATATCGAATTTTTCAGATAAATCACCTTTGCGGTGTCCTGATATTTTTCCAAGGGACATTCCCTTTAAAATTCCCCTGACTTTAACTTCAGCATGACAGATTCTACATGTCTTGCCGATGTTTGTTTCATGAATAGACGACTCCGGATCATCGTGTAGGAGGACAAAATGTTTAGTATGACAGTCATAACATTGCGGGAGAGTTTTTTCAGGTGTTACATTTCTGTATTCAAAATGTATATTTTTTGTGAACTCTTCCTCTTCCTCCGGATGGCAGCTCGCGCAGTTTACCTTTTTGAAGCCTTCTCTTAAGTGGAGAGAGGGGGTGGCTTGAACATGACAGTCAACACAGGTCATCCCGATTTTATGATGAATGTCCTGAACCCATTTTGATGGATCGACGTGTATAGAACGTATGCGTCCATTTCTGAGGGTCTGAGAGATCTCAGGCTTTTCGTGGCATTTAAGACAGTCTTTGTTTGGGTAGCCATCGAGAGATAGCAGTGAAGAAGGATGAATGAATAAAGCGAGAAGGATGAAAAATATAAATACAAAGGATTCAAGGATTCGAGGATTCAAGGATTCTGCAAACTCTTTTGGAGATGATCCATATTTTATAAACACAAATGCCTTTAAGAGACAAAATTTGAACACAACATTCTCTTGTTGTCAATATGATTAAAAGGGGACGACAATTCCCCACATGAATTTATAAAAAATGTCCTTGTTGCCCAGACGGCTTTTCAGGATGTCTTTCCATATGCTTGAGCCAACGGAAATCTCCAGGGGTTTGAAGATCCGGATGCGGATGAACACGGTGGCCATATAGGTTTGGCCTGATGCAAACAGATCGTCGGTCTGGGCCAAAAACTGGCAGTGGATTCCCACAAGGTTTTCATGCCAGTATCCCAGTCTTATCCCGTATTCTTGCTTCACTTCTTCTCCGGACATATCGAGATAGTTCCTCTGGTTGGAATTATATAAGAACCAGGTGAAGGGTTCGATATAAAAGGAATCTGATTCAAAAGGAATCCCAAAGCCGGCATAATTGCGGTTGAGAAAATACATGCTTTGATCTCTAAGGCTTTTATGATCAGAATCATGGTTGCTGTCATGCCCGATGAAAAAAACGAGATTGTCGAGTACCTTCTGTCTGATGGAAAAATGCCAGTCAAACTTTGTTCTCTTATGTCCGTCATCGTGAGTGACAAGTTGGGCAAGAAATCGTGTCGACGGTGTAAAATGAATGATGTTCTGGAAGCCAAAATTCCAGCGGTCTATGGATCCGGACATGTCGTTGAAACTGGGAAAAGTGCTTGGATATTGGAGATGTCCAAAGAACTCTCCGTGAATCGTGATTTTATTTTCCTGACTCAGAGCGTTTTTTTCAGATTTTGGCCGGTAGATAAAGATTTCTTGGGTAAAAGCCCTTGTGAAGAGACTCAAGGAGAGAAGAATAAAAAAAAGCCCCAAGATTATTTTTGATTTAAAATTCATAGGCTAGTCCTAGACGAAAGACACGTGGGGATTGGATTTCTGTTGCGTAGCGAAGAGGAAATTCCGGGCTTGTCCATTCGTTCTCTTCCGTCGCCAGAGATCTGTTTGTCATATTGAAACCATCTAAAATGATCCGTAATCTTGAAGTCCCGATGTTAAATATTTTTTCGATCCTGAGATCGATGGTTCTGTTATACTCGTATCTCGCTTTTCCCCGTGGATGGGCCTGGATATAAAAAGGACCCTGATTCATTCCTGTGACGATGATTTTTCTCGAGAACGGCTGGCCGTCATAATACTTGATGATACCCGAAAACTTGAAGCCTAGAGGAGCTACATAGGTCAGTCCAAGCCTTCCTGTATAGCCTCTGTCGAATCGTGGATTTCCTACAGAATTGATAAGTGTATTTGGATTATCATAAAGGATTCCTACAACACCGTCATCATTTTCCCATTCCGAATTTCCGGGATTTGTTTTACTTCTGGCTTCGATGGCGGTCAGGGACAGGAAGAATGTCAATCTTTTGCCGTATTTTTTCAACAAGGTCATGTCGAAACCGTAGTAATATGAAACTCTTGTTTTTTCACCGGTGTTGGTGAGAAGAAAAAAATCTTCCCCCTGGCTTTCTGGAATTTGGTTGTAAACAGTAAAAGTCAGATCATCATTTGTGCCTGGAATCCTGTCATCTCCAATATCTTGGATTTCAACCTCTTCATATGATGTGTCAGGAACTCCCGTATTGGTTGTTTCGATCAAATTTTTTGTTCTTCGATAAAATCCTGAAAAAGTGAGCGTCCAGCCCGGACCAAAGGAGTTGACGTAGGCGAGAGAGAGTTCATCGGTAAACGGCCGTTTGAGATCAGGATCGATCAAAGAATAAAAAGGGCCTTCTCTCCTGAGAAGGATTCCTGTCTCATCAGATTGAAAGATATTGTCTGAAGACTCATCATTCCAAGCATAGATTTCTCCACCAAGGGCATTGGGATTTCCATATGTGAGATAGTGAAGGGGGAGTGTGTGGAAGTATCGTGCCGCAGAAAATTTAATAACGGAAGTCTTTGTATCAGTCAGGGGTATTGTGAAACCGAATCGAGGAGAAAGGTTGATCCAGTCGATGTTAGAGTTTGGTTCGGCGGCGGCCGGTGCGTCGGGAACCCAACCTCTGCTCATGGCTATATTGAACCCGAAATAAAGAGAAACTAAATTGGAAAAAGTCAATGCTTCCTGAAGATAAAAATTCAAATGATAGGCCGCTTCTTTGTGGTGGACCGGAGTGTTGAATAGTGTAATCTCGAGAGGCTTGTTATTGAATGTATAGAGATGCCTGTTGTTTTGAATAGTGATGAGCGAGGATGCAGAGGCATATTTCAACTGGAATCCATACTGCAGCTTGTGTAGGGCTCTAAAAAAGCCGGGCAGCAGAGATTGTCCCCGGAGCATAAAGCTCATCGTTTGCCGTGTGTTATCGGTTTCAAAAGGGGCCATGCCGCTGGGTTTTTGTGTGAATATATCGGCCATATAATCGGATTCTCCGCCGGTTTGGAAAGTAGACTGTTGATCTCCAAATGCGAAACTAAGACCTGCCTTCAGGACATGTTTTTTCCCGAGACGGCCGTTCCAAACCAGTTGGAGGATATTGTACAAATCTTTTCTATGGTTTGTTGATGAGAAAGGAATGTTTCTCCCAGCGCCATAGGAAGGTGAGGAAATGATCTGTCCAGTCCAAAGAAAACGAAAATAACTTTTGGTCATTTTGTATTTCAAGCTGAACAAACCTGCGATCACCGAGCTTTTATCTGTCATGTCGAACTCGGCCAGATCTCTTCCTATCCTGTAGACCGAGGCCACGGTTGAGAAATTGAGTTTTCCCGGGACAATAGGTCCGGAAATCCGGATATTTCCATCTGTAAAATAATCAAAGGTGTGGCTTTCAAAAATCCCTTCTCTTTCTACAAGAGGTGTGATGTTCGTACTCCGGAAGCTTTTAGGAATGAAAAATGTGCTGAGACTCCCTGTGAAGCTGGACGATTCTTCCCTTGTTTTAAGGTTAAAATGTCCTCCTGGGGACAGTGCAAATGGCGGATGTCCGGCGTTGATGAGTTGGGAGTACTGGAAACTGAAAAAATCCGGATAAAAGAGGGGCATCCCTGACCAGAATGGATCGGTAACATCCATTCCGTTGAGCAAGTAAACATTCTGTGTCCATGAGCTGTTTCCACGCGCACCGAACAAAGCCGGTCGATCTCCCCAAAGACCTCCCACATCGATGCGATTGGTTGTCGCGGAGAGATCCTGGTTTTCAACAAGAGACCAGACATTGTGAGCCGATGGGCTCGAATGGATTTGAGACTCATTCAAAATGGTCTGATGCACATTGTTTGTATAGTCGATGGTGGATATCCGGGCTGCAGCCTGTTTGTCCGGGCTGGCTGAAAGGACAACAGCGACATAGAGTGTCTGAGAAGGATCCAACATTATATCTTCCAAAACATGAGACTGGAGGTTCCCTTTCTCGAATCGAATGGAGTATCTGCCCGGAGGGAGTCCGGTGATGTGGAAAGCTCCCGTTTCATCGGAATGAAGAGATTCCTGCCAATCCTGCTGGTGAAGTGTGAATTGGATAAGGACCTGAGAAAGGGGTTTTTCAGCAGAATCCTGGCATAAACCCCAGATTGTGCCAAAATCATTTGCGAAAATGGAGGAATTTAAAAAGGAAAAAAAGAGAAACAGAACAAAAATATGATATTTTTTATAGAAAATGCTACTCAGTCTATTATTCCTCAAGTTTTCAGCTTTAATGTTAGTCTTGATATTTATGACTTTTTTACGCTCGCCTGTCAAGAATTAAAGGAAATCACTAAGCTTTTTCTATTTCCGTGATTTTTTAAGAGTTCTGGGAAAGGCATGATGGAGAAAACCGTTCACGGGGACGAGCGGGCATGGTTCCTCCTATTCGATTTGCCTTGAAGGAGATGAAGGGAGGGCGAAGCGGTGTATCTCTGCGCGCAACGACGGAGGAGTGAGGACGGAGGTGCGCCGCGGAGGGGTC
>SDBS01000512.1_pt1 | contig 37615 bp, 32 predicted proteins | sample 2277091 | NCBI WGS metagenome assembly SDBS01 (sample SAMN10404972, study PRJNA504765) | marine sediment metagenome | isolation source: marine sediment core GS10_PC15, 163 cmbsf | place: Arctic Ocean: Southern Knipovich Ridge | collected 2010
CCATATCCGGTCTGACAATGGGGCAGAGTTCACCGCCAAACGAGTGCGCATCTGGCTGTCCAATCTGCAAATCAAGCCGTTGTTCATTGAACCAGGCAGTCCCTGGGAGAATGGGTACATTGAATCGTTCAATGGGAAGATGAGAGACGAGCTGCTGAATGGAGAGATTTTCTATTCGTTGAAAGAAGCTCAAATATTGATAGGGATGTGGAGGAAGGAATACAACACGATCAGACCGCACAGTGCTTTGGGTTATCGACCGCCAGTACCAGAGACGATCATGATCCCCACTACCCAATTTCAGCTAGTTGGACTAACATAAAGAGTGGTACAAATAATGGGGGTACGTCAAATAATAATGTTTTGCCTCGGTTTAAATCTCTTCAGATTTTATACTCTTAATAATAGGAGACCAGTCATTCCAGCAAATTCAATAATTAATGTTATAAAGAATAAATGCAAAATCAGAGATTTTCTCAATGTGCCTTATTGAAGTGTGCAAATGTAACATTAACGGAATTTTCTACGTTAATAATATATGACTCAATGTTCAATTATGTCCGGAGGATACATGAAAAAGAAATTATTCTGCCTAATACTGCTGTGTGTTTGTTTCTTTGGAACCGCCTGCGCCCCTACTTCCATAGTAGTTAATTCTTCCGGCGACGAACTAGATATTGATATCAGCGATGGGATCTGCAAAACCGTAAACAACGATTGCACGCTTCGCGCAGCTATCATGGAGGCTAACGTTTCTGATAACGTTTCCGATATAACTTTTGATAATGTCAGCGTTATATCTCCCACCTCTGCTCTCCCTATTCTCACCGCCAGTCAGACCCATATCAACGGCGAGGGAGTAGTTACCGTAGATGGAACTTTATGTATAAATTATTGTGATAATGGTTTTTTGATCAGGGATTCAAGTTACAACATTATCCAGGGATTGACCATCAGTAATTTTGGCCGGGGAATCTACATTAGCGCTGTTAACGGCATCGCTCAATACAATTCAATCGGTCTCTCATCCAGCGATGTTGGTGACGGGAGCGAGGGAAACAAAATTATTAATAATTGGAACGGAGTGAAAATAGGAGGACTGAACGCCATCAACAATACTGTCGCTGGTAATTACATCAGGTTTAACGCATATTATGGAGTGGCAATTGGTAACGGAGCTCGTGAGAACCTTATCGGCACCCTAACCGGAACCGGAATCCAGCAAGGTTGGAATTGGATCAGTTCTAATGGAAGTACTGGAGTACGTCTAGACGGGGTCACAAACAACCACATTACTGGAAACCTGATCGGAACCTCCCTTAACGGCAATAGCCCAATGGGAAATTCTGAGGGGATAAGGGTATCGAACAGTTCGAATAATATCATTGGACTCGCCCCTTCCGGAGAAGGACAGCCCAATGTCATCAGTGGCAACGATTATGATGGGTTAATTATCGAGGATTCAGACTATAACATCATTGCAGGCAATATTATCGGCACAAACAAAAACGGTACAACTGCGATGCCAAACCGATTCGGAGTGTATATTACAAATGGATCAAGCTCAAATATAATTGGCACGAATGGGGATGGCATAAATGATGCAGCTGAAGGCAACCTGATCAGCGGTAACTTATACGCTGGCATTAAAATTTACAGCACTAACTCAATCCATAACGTCATCGCAGGTAACCATATTGGTACAAACTTTGATGGCACCGCCGCTATTGGTAATGTCGGACCCGGGATATCTGTGAGTGGGGACTTAAATCTGATCGGCACCAACGGGGATGGAGTTTCCGATTCCCTTGAAGGCAATGTCATCAGCGGCAACGCCAATGTGGGGATCTTCCTGTCATCGTTTAATTGTATTGTCGCTGGAAATTTCATCGGTGTTGATATAACCGGCCAAACAGCCATTGGTAATACATTTGATGGTATCAAAATCAATCTTGACGGCCATGGTAACCGGATTGGGACCAATGGCGATGGTGTCGCCGACGCCGCTGAACGTAATATCATCAGTGGTAACGGGTTGGCGATGAACGGGAATGCGGGTATTAAAATAGATGGGCATAACAATATTGTGGCAGGGAATTACATTGGAACAGATTCCTCAGGCACAACAGGCCTCGGAAATCTCCAGGATGGCATCCAACTCACCAACAACGCAAGCGGAAACCTGATCGGCACAGACGGGGACGGCACTGCTGATTCCCTGGAAGGTAATTTGATCAGCGGTAACGGACGGATCGGGATTTGGCTGCTGGGTGCTTATACAAATACTGTGGCTGGAAATCTGATCGGCACAGATATAAGCGGAACATCAGCCATTCCAAACATGCACGCCGTGAATTCCTTATACGGGGCAGTACATCTCAGCGGAGGATCCTCTGGCAATATAATCGGGACTAACAGTGATGGTTCTAACGACGCTGATGAGGGAAATTTGATCAGCGGGAATACCCAGAGAGGTATCGGCATCGAAGGAGGGGCAACTTATTCTAATATCGTGGCTGGAAACAAAATCGGGACTGATATATCAGGCAGCTCAGCTCTCGGTAATGCAGTTGGAATTGAGATTTCTAATGATGCGTATCTTAATCAAATTGGAACTGATGGAGATGGAAATTCAGATATCGCAGAAAGGAACTTGGTCAGCGGCAATATTTCTAGTGGTATCTACGTTAGAGGATCCCAGAACCTGATCGCTGGTAATTTTGTCGGCACTGATAACTCAGGAACAGCGGATCTAGGCAATGGCCAACACGGTATTTCCATCGCAGATACTTCCACACAGAATACAATCGGCGGATCATATCAAAAAGCCAATCTGATCGCATTCAACACAAGAGTTGGGGTCATGGTCTCGGGCATGGATGCTGACAAGACCTTGATATCCTATAACTCAATCCATTCTAACGGTGAACAAGGCATTAATCTAACGGCTGGGGACTCCGCTATGTTCACCCCCAACGATCCGGGAGATATTGACCTTGGTCCCAATGATTTGATGAATTTTCCTGTTTTAAACTCCGCTAATGCCACCGCCGCCTTAGTAACAATTAACGGGCAATTCGTCGATGGACTCCCCAATACAAACTTTAAGATTGAGTTCTTTGCTAACGACGTTTGCGATTCGCCAAGTAACCATGGCGAAGGAAAAACTTATCTTGGGTACATCAATAAACTTACAAATGGGGGAGGTAACGTAAACTTTTTAGCTAGTTTCGCTTCTGGAATAACGGCAGGACAATTTATAACTGCTACGGCAATAACCGGAGACAAAACCTCGGAATTCTCAGAGTGCGTGGAAGTGCAAGAAGTTCAAAACTATAGCCAGGAATTAGAAGAGCCTTGCGACCAGTTCAACCAGGATGAAATGACCCTGACAACATTTGGTGTGGATCCGGAAAAACTTGTATTTACACTTTATGTTAATAATCCGGCTGGATATCCTGGCTATGGCCCAGATGATCCCGCGGATTTGGTTTATACAGCTAAACTGGGAGAAATCGAGGCTAGAATATGCAACTTCCAGGGATTTGAGGATCGAGTGTATTGTGATTGGACCGTTCCCGCCAATTGGCTCGGAACTTCCCAAAAAGTGGAGCTGTTATTCAATCTCTGCGGACCACCCATCTTTGTTGAAGATGTCACCATCTTCAGGAAAGAACCCCCACCTGCTGAAGCACCCAGGTGCACCAGTGGTTTGGAAGAACGGCAATGTACAGCTGCCGGAGGTACATATACAGCAGGCGGGGGTTGCAACTGTCCGTAAAAAATCCTATATTGAAAATTACTCAGAATTGACCTATTCAAGAATAAACCACCCAGTAAAAATGCTGGGTGGTTTATCATAATTAAGATCAGATTTTATGTAAAATGAGATAAGAAATCATACAACTAGATTATCTAATTTTTACGCAATTTTCTAAATGGAATGATATATTCAATTGTAATCTTAGTATCAACTGCTCTGAAGCACCAGAAATTATTGATATGATCCTTGGCAAGAAAATTATCAAATTAACAATAACTACAGTACTGCTGACCATCAAAGAGCACGATTCCTTGACGTTGACCATCAACCTTATCGATTGGGATGATGCATCTGCCAATGATCTTGTGTGCCAAGGATCATTTCAAATACCCAGGCAATCGATCTTTGAATGGTACAAGGTTAAAGATCAGAAATTCGGGATAACTGGTTCCCTCACGGATAGTGGTTATTGCCAGATAAAAGGTACCATGAGCGCGCAAGGTCCCTGATTGTCATCAATACAAATTATCTTCGAATATCTAAAGGAGGATTGTAATGAATAGAAAGATATGGGTCATCATACTATTAATAAGCATCCTGATATCAGCTTGTGACAAACCCGTCAGGGCTACTCTTCCTCCAGGACCAGACCAAACCTGGATCGATGCCCCCTTGCCAAATTCCACTATTCCCCAGCTTCCTTATAAAATTGTCTTTCATGGTGCCAGTTTTGTTGGTGTCACAGAATTTGAAGTTCAGATTGACGGTGTTGTGCTGGCAACTGTCCCCCCCATATCTTCCGGTTCTGGGGGTCAAAATTATGGAACAATGTTTCTGGGCGAATATGAATGGACTCCCCCTGCTCCGGGAACGTACCAGATCAAAGTGCGGGCAAGGGGAAATGGGCAATTCAGTTCTCCCGATCAGATTCAGGTTACAGTGAGCGGTGGTGAATTAAAAATAATCCCGCCCCTACCAATCATTAAAGAATGTACGTTTACTGCATTAATTAACCAGTTCTGCCGCCTTGGCTCAGGCATGGGTTACGAAGCTATCGACAATTTTGTCGTAAGCCAGTCTGCGTCCATAATCGGCCAAAGCACGGATGATTTCTTCTGGTATGTTTATGGTCCGAATTATGGAGAACTTTGCACGGTACCCAAAGCGGAGCGATTTGGAGAAACGGAAGGGGATTGTGCCGAACAACCCAGATTTACTCCCATACCACTCCCTTCTCCGACCCCAACATTGGAACCCGCGCCCTGCGCGGCAGGAGTTCCCTGCCCCTAGATATCCCATAACCCCCTTTTGTTGAGATGGGTTCATTTAGGTGAATGGCATTGGTCTCGAATCGAACCAGCTCTCTTGATTTATTTCTGAAATACACCTATTTTATTGGTTGAAGTTAAATATTAATAATACCAGTCAAGGCGTTTGATAAAAAATTATTTGCTATTGAAGTATGTGGACCCGGCAGGAATCGAACCTGTGACCTGGCGGATAACGGCTTTATTCCAGCTCGGCTATATTCTTGTATTTGACTTCAATAGATTTCATGAACGGCGGGTGATTGATTGCTAATGACGCGGCTCTAAAAAAACCACTTTTCATCTGCAGGGATCGTTTAATGGAACGGTGGATTCTCCCCAGATTGAGATGTTTTCGTCTCGGATAAGATTTGTACATTCAACGAAACTATGTACAACAATTAACTCAGTAAAAGCATCAATAGTTGAACTACCATCAGTCCATTTTTGCGATCCAAAAGAGCTTTCAGTGATCTCGCCTGGTCCTAAAAGGATGTGTAAGTATGTCCAACCCTCTATATGCTTTGCACCGTCATCATAAATATTATAGTATCTGAGAGATATATTCTCACTGCTAATGTTACGAATAATAAAATCACCCCGGCAGACTTTTTTGGTCTCATTACTATAATCATCATTAACATTCGCAAATTCCACTTGATACATATTGGGTGAAGCAATACATTGCCCTATAAGAGATGAATCGGATCCGGTCTCACCTTGATCACTACCATCGGCAATAATTTGGGATTGTTGATCAAAACAAAGTGTGGGGGGTCCGTTATCTTTGTAATATCGTCTGTGATTGGAAATCTTAGTCCCGAATTTGGTCGAGAAAGAAACACAATCAATTATGTAGGTTTTGATTATTTCTTTATCGAATGTCATTTCAGACGGCACTTTTCCTTTTCGACAGAATGCATCCATGGTCGGATCATATGTTAAATAACTTGACAATCCAGACCTGGTAATAATCAATATATCCCCATCAATTTGATGATTAACCTCACCTGCATGGCTTAATGTACCCAGCGGTTCTGGGCAATAATATTCCCCTGAGAAAGATTTAACATCGATGATTTCACTCTGAAAAGTGCCCTGATAGGGTTGAAGATCAGTCTTTTCCTGATTGGTGAATTCCCCTTCAAGCTGCAAGTCAGGATCTGCTTGTCCAATCAGCGAGTTTATATTGCAGGCGAGAGAGAGCGCAATGATGACTAAAAGAACAAAAAAGAGATAACGAGGTTTTTGGGAGTTTGAGGTCATGGAATTTGTCCAGCTATTTAATAATCATCTTGATTTGAAGGAATGGATAGAAAAGAATTTTGTATTTAGATAGTCGGGAAAACTCACTTCCAGGCAGCAAGACCCAGATCATGATATTTACTTCTATCATAATCCAAGATTGGATCGAGAGCAGAACCAATTTCTAACTTAAAACCTATCCTAATTATGTTTCAATTGGAGAATAAAAAAGATAAGTATTTATCCTCCAAGGGATTTGATAACGGTTATCTAAACTTATTATCTATCATTTGCCTGATTGATGTAAACAGCGTACTATGATATCTCCTTCTGAAGCGCCTCCCAAATTTTAACCATCGCGAGGGTATCCAACTCGCAATATGCTAGTAGCTCCTGCCGTAATTTAGGGACTTGGTCTTCAGGGATATTTCCTATCATAATTTCCACCCAGGCGAGCATTGCCTCTTCACCACTAGAGATGGGTAGTTCGGTATAATTTTGGTCGAATTCGGGAACCAGCACGGGCAGGACTCTTTTTATAGAAGAGCTCCCGTGAAAATCAGGGTGAATATAATAACCCTTGCTAAACACTTCTTTCAAATCATAAACACGCGTATTGATATTCAACAAGAAGTCTCTGTACTCCGGGTATAGCTCTGCCATTTCCTTGTTTCTTCCCGTCTCAAATGTCTTGTGCCAAACAATAACTGATCCGGTACCAGTAATTCTTTCAGAGAGGTGTTCTACCAGCTTAATCCCGGGACCACCTTCGTCTGTTAGAAGCAATTCATGATGTTCCATTTCGCTATCAAGACTCTCAAGTATATGGAGCGAATACTGGAAAACAACCTGTTGATATGGCTTGTATCCATCAAAGAACGGAATCCCTGGGTTATAGGATTCATAATCTAGGAAGTTCAGGGGGTATTCCAATTTTTCAAGTTCATTTCTTATGGCAGGGATATCAGATATAGGTTCGCTACTCTTCACCACGTCTACACACCGGGACTGGAAATCAGAAAGAGGATATCCGGCTGGGATATCTTGGATTGCCAGAATGCCCCTTTCCCTTAGTCCGAGCGCCTTGCTGTGATTCAGCCTGGGAATATCATAGATTGGATAATCAGGCAGCTCGCCATGACACAGAGCCGGACAGGGACATTCGTTGGGTTTTACACAAGCTAAAATCTGATCGGGAGTTTCAAGTGTTGAAATTCTATAAGCTTCCTCTCTGGCCTCTATAACTTCTTCTCTTATCTTCTCTATATCTTCATTAATGATATCGGCGATGAATAATTCTGCTAAATCTGGTTCTCCCTGACGAACATATTCCTTGTTGAGATGCACGATATATACATCACGGACCGTTGCACTTGCCTCGCACACCACGCGCTGGAATGCACCATCATATTTATCCTCTTTGTTGACAGATGAGGAGCTTTTAATTTCATAAATGTCCGCGGCTCCTTCGGTTGGATAAAAAGCCACTGTATCAACTCGGGCTTGAAAATTACCATCCAGATATGTTTTTTCGTGTTCGATTTCAGCGGAAGAACCACGAATCAGGTGTTCTTGAATAAACTGCCTGGCTAGATTTTCTATATCTTTCCCTTGTTCCATGCGGTGTTGATCAACAGACGAAGGAGCCTTTTCGATCTGATCGTGCTTTGACGCCCATAAGTGCATGGGTGTCTTTAGGAAATCTAAAAAGTCGGTTTTTGTGATCATTGTGTAGCCTTATACACCACGCATCTACATTGAGGATCCAAGCATACATAAAACTTTTCCGCTCTCATCCTATAGGGATTCTCGCTTGATGAAAGATTTCGTGCATAAACTTATCATCGTAAAATCTGAATAACCCAATAGGTCACCAAACAGAGCCCAATAATAATCGAGATTCCCCCTACGAGGGACATGTTTCCACCTCGTCCCTTCTTTGAAAAGAGTATCCCGCCCACGAGAAAAAACAGTCCCAATAGATAGTAGTTCTGGAAAATATAGGTAATTATATTCATTGTTTAATCCCGAGGTGTTTTTGCTTGCTCACTAGTATTGTTTACCTTCTTGCATTCTCCAAAGCATCTGGCTGAACCATATAGGGCCTTCTTTCGTCCCGTTGGTGTCTTGCTATCAATGAAAGGAATGAGCGTGTTTGCATAATTCAAGCTTTATCATTCTTTAGTGTTCTTTATCCCGGGGAGGGAATGGATCGCGCCCAGGTCGGATAGTATCCTTGCTGCGTATCCTACCGTCTCTTCCTTTAGTTATCAACTCTCCCCCGCCCTGGTTCTTTAGATTATTTAGAGCTGCTTTTTCGGCCTCTCGCTGAGTATCATGAACACTGAATGCTTTAGAAGCATCATTGCGTTTATTTTTCCATTTACCATCTGTTCCCTGATAGATCATTCGATCACGATTTTTACTCATATACTACCTCCCTATATTTCATACAAGTCTTGCCAGAACTCTCTTGTTTCCCCCCAGGTCCGAAACCGCCGGATACATTCATCCTGGGGTAAGTAGCTACCCTTTATAATGATCTCCCGAAGAGCATGAGCCGCTCTTCCTGGAATCAGAATGGTATGCAGAACCAGCTCATCGAGTACCCACAATGTTCCATGTACCGTTAAATCTTTCTCTTCTGCTACCTGCCTCAATGCACCATCACCTGTTAGGAGAATTGCCTGATTGTCCTTTGCCCCAATAAAAGCAAACCAGTCTGCCACTGATGGCCCACTGTGGGCTGCCTTAAAATCTAAAACTTCAGCAACTTGATTCTCGTCAAACTCCAATATATCAAACTCCAATTTTGAGATTTCAGCTTTTTCTTTCTCATTAAATTCACTTACATACAAAATATCCGGAACCAAAAATCCATATGGCAAGCCTTGTAATTCAAGGATAAGCCTGCCATTTATTAGATCAAATGCTACGCTCGAATCTAAAACAATTAAGGGTTCCGGTTCCGGCATTAAGCCTCCATAATCTCAAGTTCCTGCAATGGCGCGTTAAGTAATTCCTCTGCCCTGGAACGAGAGATTACGCCTTCAGCCAATGCCCGCAAGACCAATTGATTCATTTTTCGGGGTATCTCAGGAAGTATCTGGTCCCCTGGTTCTTTTTCTCGCCAACCTTGTTTGCCAAAATAGATAAACATGCTGCGCATCTTAGATTCAGAAAGCACACCAAGGTCTTTAGCCCGATAAATCCAGGCCTGCATACTAAGACCATATTTGTATTTCAGTAAGATCAATTCCTCGTAACTGATATGCTGCCGGAAACGCCCCAGCTCTTCGTAAACCTTGCGTTCGGGTACTAAAAAGGCACCAGCGAATCGATGAGCTGCTTTCTCTTCGTCTAGATCTTCACTTATTTTTAATATCAGATGTCCAAGCTCATGGGCCAGGTTATAACGCTGCCGGTCTCCCGGAATCCCCTCTTTGACAACGAATACAGGCGCTTGTTTATTTGCCCACATAACGAGGGCATCAAAATGATCCGCCTCTTGATCAATCGCCCACACCTTGATACCCCTCTCTTCCAGTACTTCCATCATGTTATCGATGGGATCAAGCCCAAGCTGCCATTCTTCTCGCAAGCGAATGGCAATTTCCTCGATATCATCCATTTGCTGGACATTGGTCTCAATAGGCGGTTCTTCAAATTTGGAATCTATGCCAAACAATGCTTCGATTTGTAGATATCGCTCTATCCAATCCTGGGTTTGGTGCAATATTTTCATTTCTTGTTTTTTGGATAAAGTAGTTTTTTTTCGAAACGCTGGCTCTGATAGATGCACTTCAACTGGTCGCAATAAATATTCCACCTTAATGTCCAGTGCTTGGGCAAGTTTAAGCAGGTGTTGAGATCCGGGAACGCTCTGGTCATTTTCATACTTAGATATTGACATTCGGCTTACTCCAACCTGCTCTCCTAACTCCTGCTGACTCATACCCCTCATTTTCCGCGCCATCTCCAAACGCTCTCCCACACTCATGGCTCGATCCTCCCTCATGGTTTAGTCTCCTTTGTAGTTTACATTATATACGGTTTTTGCGTATTTGTAAACTCTTGCAAATACGTTTTTCTGTAGAATGCTTACGTAAACCGGAATTTACTTAAGTATTACAGAGGGTGAAAAACGAGCAAAATCAGGACTTTTCATGAGCGCAAAAGTAGAAATTAACCCATCAGAAATCACTTCGCCGCGGGATCTGGATTCCGGAATTTTCGCGATCCGGGCCATCCAAAACGACCCCACGCTGCTGCCGTCCACTAAGAAACAGTACGTCAAAGCAATCGAAAGATACCTGGAGACCGGCGAAAGAATGACGGATCCAATTGCCCTGGTTGACTATGCTTCTACTGTTAGCAACTCAACCCGGTCCTATTTGGCAGCTGCAGTAACCCGTATGGCTCAGGAGATGGAATTGTTAGCTAAGGGCAGCGCAACGCCAGACAACATTGATCTTATCCAGGCCGCTGTTTTCCGCGCCCAGGCACTCCAGAGCTCAATAAAGGTCCGCCAGTCTCAAGGAGAGCGTGCCCATACCTGGCTAAACCGCTTAGAAGCTGAGAAACTATTGAAATCCTGCTTCAAAAGATCATCGGGGAAACCAGAGTTCAAGATCTATACCATGCGTGATCGCCTGGCAATCGGCTTGATGATGGCAGCTGGGCTCAGGCGTGAAGAGGCCGCTTCTATTCAGTTCACCGATGTAGTAAAACAAAATCAACGGGCTGTGCTGAATGTAAGAGGTAAAGGTGCGAAAGATCGCGTAGTACCCATAAACAAGAACCTGGCAGAAGCCATTATTGATTGGGGGTATTTGGTCGGGACCGACGGATTCATCTTGCGAAGCTTGGGCAGAAATAAAGAGCCTGGCGATAGCATCAGTACAACCGGGCTCTATTATATTGTTCAAAAACGAGGCGCTCTGACAGGCAAACCTGAACTGCAGCCCCACGACCTTAGAAGGACTTACGCTGAGCTTGGTAGGCGCGCTGGCGTTCCAATTTCTCAGATCAGCAAGCTGTTGGGGCATGCCAGTATAGAAACCACACAGGATTATCTCAATATCGAATTGGATCTTGATACCACTATTAGTGATTTTGTTCCGTTTTAACTAAAATCATTAACGCCATTTGTTCTTTACTTTCTCCGTTTTAGCTCAATACTGCAATGTGCCTATAACCCTGGCGTCTCCCCTACTCCACCGATTCACAATCGTTGATAAATATTTTTGTGTGTGGGCCTAGCAGGATTCGAGCCTGCGACCTGGCGGATAACTGCTAATCTCCTGTACGGATACACTTTTGTATTATGTTTATATACCAATGGCTTAAAAGGCATCTGAAATTTTGAGTAGAGAGGGTGGGGATTGAACCCGCGGCCAAGGGCTTATGAGTCCATGTATAGGGGAAAAGTGAAGAAAATAAAGGGGAGGGGAGAAAGAAAAAGAAGGAAAATTGGTATATTAGCACCTAAAAAGCACAAGAAAAGAGACTGTTAGGGAGACAGTAATGGAATATGATGTTGTAGTTGATTATTTGGAGAGGAGGAAAATATGACAGCATTACTTGTAGCATATGATTTAAGTTCGCCAGGACAAGACTATCAGGATTTCTACGAAATTATAAAAGGTTATCCGTGGGTAAAATTATCAGAATCAGCATATGCGATAAGTACTAAAGAATCAACGAAAACAGTCTATGGCAAGCTTGAAACCCATATGGATCAGAATGATCAAGTTTATGTTGTTAATTTAGGAAATGATTGGTCTGGATATGGACCGAAAGATATTAATAATTGGCTAACTCAGAATCTATAAAATTGGAATAACAAGAAAATAGAGAGGAGTAATAAGTGGCTGAACTTCCAGATACAACTGATTATTCGACAATGGCTTACTAGTCCCTGTAACTGAATAAAAAGATAAAAATAAAGGGTGGAGAGGTAAAAAGAAGGATGAAATGAGGTAGATTAGAACCAGAAAAGCACCAGATATTATCAATGTTGATTTGATAAAGGACTAAATACAAATTTGATAGTAAAAATCGATGTTTTTGTTTTATAATGAAGATTAGAAGTTTTTCTGATAAGATGAATTTGAAATATTATTCATTTAGGATAGAAAATGGGACTAGAGAATAGAAGACAGATAATAAATGAGATTCAGGGGCTTAGGGGATCTACCGTAATAACACACTTTAATTCAGATAGAAGACCAATAGGACCAGCAATTCCCGGATTAACGACAAAATTGGCTACTGAGGCTCAGCCATATTTTATTGAAGTTCTAAGAGATTTAGGGCAAAAAGATGTAATTGACTTCTTTCTATTTACAAGCGGTGGACAGACTGATTCTGTATGGCCTTTGGTAAGCTTGATAAGGGAATATTGTAAAACATTTAATGTTATTGTTCCATATAAAGCACATAGTGCTGGAACTTTAATATGTTTAGGTGCAGATGAATTAGTCTTAACTGAATATAGCGAATTAAGTCCAGTTGATCCAGCGACAGGTAATCAGTTTAATCCGATGTTGGAAAATGGACAACCTCAAAGAAAAATGATAAGTGTTGAGGATGTTACGTCATACTTTTCGTTATCACAAAATCCATCGAAATTGGAAAAAATAGACGATGGAGTGGATGTAGATTTGGTTTTTAAACTTTTAGCAAAAGAGGTTCATCCTTTAGCGTTGGGAAATGTAAACAGATCACATACTCAAATTAGAGAGTTAGCAAAAAGATTACTTGAATCTAATAATGTTGAAAAAGAAAAGAATAATAATGTAGCGAATATAGTCAATACTCTAACGCAAGGAAGGTATTCTCATACTGACATATTGAACAGACATGAAGTAAAAGAGTTATTAGGCGAAAATGTAGTAAGTTTTCCTGACAAGAAGATGTGTGACTTAATTTGGAAATTACATTTGGAATATAAAGAATTATTTGAGATTGATAAACCTTTTGCTCTTGGAAAGATAATGGGAAATGATCTCGAAAAAAAGATAAATATCAAGGGTAGTATTATTGAATCAAATTCAAAATCAATAATATTTAGGAGCATTTCAAATGTAACGCAGAGATCGATGATTCCGACTAATGTTAATGTTCAGATCCAAGCAGGGCAGCCTATGCCAATTTTTCCTGGATTTCCAAAAGAATTTCATATTGAAATGGAACAAATGGGTTGGTCTGAAAATCAGGAGGGTATATAAATGAATAAAGATACATACGATTTTATTGCAAATGGTACAGCATATATACCTATTTTTGTTGAGGAGAATTATCAACTTACATATGAAAGTAGTGATATAAACATACCTGATGTTTCATTGCTTATTGATACAAATATGAGTAACATTGAGGATGAAGAACAGGAAATAAAAATAGTTGTTATAGATCAGGAAATCAGCATTTTAGAAGATGATTTTCCGCCTAATTTGATACCAATTTCTGGTGATGCTGGGATCTTGAATATTAGGTAAATATGGGATTGATTCCCAAATCGTTTTATGAGCGGGCTTTGATGTTAGATTCAGGTCCGCTTATTTCTTTGTATATAGAAGAGGATTCGAGAAAAGAATCTGTTAAAAAAAACCTGAATATATTTGGGGATCAAAAATATCCTTTATGTATTACTAATTTAACTATAGCTGAGGTTCAAAGAAGGATAATTTACGATGATCATATAGAAAGGGGCATAAATTTTCTTGATGATATTTATGATGGAAGCATGAATATATTAGAGATTGAGAATGATGATATTAAAATGGCTATCTCAATAATAAAAAAATTTAATGATCAAAAAATAAGTTTTACTGATTCGATAACAATGGCAGTGATGAAAAGATTAGGAATACTGAAAGTATATACCTACGACATACATTTTACATATTTGGGATATGTACTAATTCAATAAATAACAAAAGTAATGTCATAATCATTAAAATCAAAAATACTTTGCCTAATTTTGGGAAATAGCCTGCATCTAATATGCCTGACTCCTCAAATACCATCCAGGTATTCCTCGAGACTTCATGCAAAGCGAACAGATCCCACTCTAACTTCTTAAGGAGATCAAGGCGTCTAATTGCTGATTGTTTGCTTGAGTAACGAAGGTTTCAGGAGATGAGTTTCATTTTGATGTATAAATCGCTGCTTTAATCCCATTTACTAGCTTATCCATTCGTGATCTAATTTGAGATTTTGAGGCCCCGTGTATTTTTCCTCTTATCCCAATAGATATTCGAGTTTTCCCATCACTATCAAGAAAAACACGTATCGGGTAGAAAAAACCCCAGTCTGAAATTGAAGCGGATTCATCCAATACAATCTCCCCCTTATCAATATCGAGGTGGCTTACACTATACCCTACGGAATTGACATAATTAACGATTATTTTCAATACCCGATCAGGAGGCATATTTAACCTGAATTCTTTTACATAATCTGGCAGTTTATTGACTACGTCCTTTCCTCTTTTGGAACGGGAAATGGCATAGAAGATTGCTACGGCAATTAGACCGATGATTAAGCCATTGAAATTCATATTACTCTCCAGAATATTACTAGAGTGAGCAATGTGTTTGCACACTCACATAATCCAAAATCTATAAATGATTATTACAAGTCAATCTCCCCATTAAAATCATCATCGATGAGATCTGTCAGTACCCACCCTGCAGCGAGAGGGCTAGGAGTGACCTGGCGCCCGAGGAACCGGCGAATCACCCTATATACCTCAGCAAAAGCACCCTCGCCCAGGAAACGGTCTACTTCGTATGTATCGCGAATGACCTGTCCTTCTTTCAGTATCATGGTGTAAATATGCAAAATCAATGAATTACTAAATAAGTGTAACATTATTATTCCGGGCACAGAATGACAAAACCCTAAATTACGAGGTTGTAAACTGAGATCCGCAGATATATGGTTATAACTTAAAGATGACAAGTACACCTTTTTTAGGCAGCCGCACTTGGGTCCTGCCCCCTGCTTTGAACTGGTGTTGTTTTGATGACAGATGTACCCAATATAGGCTGAGGTTTTATGGATCAAGATCTCCCAGAAGTCAACAAACTCCAATCTGGTAAGAAAAAAGGCTGGGTTACAGTAGTCAAACGCGTGCTGAGTGTAGTGTTGCCATTCGTTTTAATGGCGGCCCTTGCCTACCTTGTTTATCTGGCTTGGGATTTTTACCAATACGATCAAGACCCGGCAGATCGCCAGCAGGCACTCGAGAACAACTGGGAAGCTTATCTTGAACGGAGTGACGAACTGGGAAATTCCATTGATCTTGATAAGTTTGAGTTGACACTGTGCCCGTTCACAAATAAGAGAGGTTGGGATGAAAGCGAATCCCCGGAGGAAGTCGGCTTTATCTGTGGATATGTTACAGTGCCCCTGTTTCATGATCAGCCAGAAGGAGACACAATTCGGATACCAATTGCTATCTGGGCGTTCTATAATCCGCCCTATAACCTTGATCCCCTATTTATCGCCCAGGGAGGTCCGGGGGGTTCAGCCCTAGATATCTATCCGGAAATGTTCACCTCCTCCTGGGTGGTAAGTCGGCGCGATGTTGTTTTCGTCGATCAGCGCGGCACGCGCTATGCGGAACCTTCCTTGGTATGTCCCGAGGAACTTGAGGTATTGCTCAATTCCTCCCAAGTGAATAATGAAGAAGAATCAGAAGAACACATTGACTTGATTGATTGCCGGGCACGGCTTGAAAAAGAAGGGGTGAACCTGAATGCTTTTACCACAGACCAAATTGCTCAGGATTATGAGGTTGTGCGTCAGGTCCTGGGTTACCAGAAGATTAATTTCTATGGTGTGTCTTACGGAACCCACGTCGGTCAGTACCTGACTGCCCTCTATCCAGAGAGTTTGAGGTCGATCATTCTTGACGGCGTTGCTCCTATTCCTTTAGACTATATCAATCGCTCCTACTCTACCGCAAACCGGTCGTTGATCGAGTTCAAAACCAGCTGCGATCAGGATCCATCCTGTTACAGTAAATATCCAGATATAATGACCCGGCTTGAAGAGACCATTACAAGGTTAGACCAGGAGCCTGTAGAAGTCGTTCTTCATAACCTATATGGAAAAGAATCAGTCATAGATGTGATAGACGGAGAAGCATTCTTTGATTTTGTGTTCGATACTTTTTACAGAAGTCACGATTACAGCGCTTTGCCATTTATCATCTCACAGGCAGAGAAGAGTCACTTCGATCTATACGTATACTATTCCGAAATGGATGTATTCGATGAAAGCTTTTCCCGAGGACTATATTTCTCGGTAGTTTGTTCCGAACACACCCCATTTAAAGATGGTTCAGATAACACATCCTATGTCCTGCCTTCGATGGCGGCTTGGGAAGAGGAACTTCTGGAATCGTTCCGGGAAGACTGTCGAATTTGGAGCGTTGATCGTGCTGAGCTGAGGTTGAACGAGTTGCCTATTTCAGACGTACCGGCCTTATTGCTTTCCGGCCAATTTGATCCGGTGACGCCGCCAGAGTATGGCGAACAAGTTCTGGCAAACTATTCTCACGGGCTTCATTTGACGGATCCTGTCGGTGGGCACGGGATCGCGTTTGACGATGATTGCACAGAAACGATTATCGGGGATTTTCTGGATGATCCGCTTGGCAACTTGGACGCAGGGTGTCTTTCCGATCCTGATCGTCGCAGCCCTGCTGTTCCTCCCGGGGCAATAGATGTTACTTTCGCAGTGAAGATTTTTGGTTCTGATTTCAATCCTATTCTCCTGATAGTCTTTCCAGCGCTAATGATCGTGGTTATGACTATCCGGGGAGCCCTGCAGCACATCCTCTATCTTTGGAAGAATGCCCGCAGGACGCTGCCAGATCAAACAAGCTTGGAAAAAAGGCTGCGTTTGCAGTTTGAACTTGCAACCTGGTCGTTTGTTATTGGGTGTGCCGGGCTGATAAGCGGCTTTTTGATTTATCTTATCAGAAGTTTTGACATCGCGGCATATACTCCGGCGATTGCGGTTCCGGGTGGAGTCCGCATTGTGCTCTTGATCCCCACGCTGCTGGTCTTAGTTCTTCCCGCTGTTGTGGTTCCGGCCGTCAGGTTATGGCGGAATACCGGGGCTGTTTTTGGCCGGTTTTACCTTCTGCTGCAGTCTGTTTTCTGCCTGAGCACGATTGGATTTATGGGTTATCTGGAACTTCTGGTAGCGTGGGTATAGATAGTTGCTCTTATTGATCTGATATCCATCCCGCATGGAGTTCTGTCCATTTTTTGCTAGACCGGCCGAGTCTTCCCGCCTGCCGAGGATGAACAAGGGGTAAAACGTTATACCCCGTGCCTGAGATCTCCATCTTATGAAGCTTCCCATAGGAATTTGGGGTCTCTCCAAAATCAGACAGTTTCCGATAATCAGAGAAAAAGGCCAGCCAATACTTAATTGGCAGGTCACCCAATAGGACTATAGTGTCACATTTCGACTCCTCGATTTCCTCTAATATCTCAAGGTGGCGCTCTTTCTGTTTTCTTAATTCTGAGCTTGAGAAATTAGGGATTGTACATTCGGGAAGGCTTAGTTGATCAACCAAGGGTTGATAATGTTTATTCAGGGCTTTCCTCTGATTGGGATTGATCCGGGAGCTCGGGAGAAGGTCGCTCAACCAGGCATCTTCCCTTGATAAGCCAAGGGGTTCTAAATACTTTTCATCAAGTGTCTTCCCTGAAGGCCCATTGAATTTTGGCTGGGCTGGTTCTAGTATGCCCGCTTCTCTGGGAATCGAAATACCGTTTATGATTTCTTCACAGCCGTCCCCTCTCCAGAAAATATGGGGTTCGCTGGCAACAGCCAGAGCTTGCACTAAAACAGTTCCATATTTATCTCTCCACTTGGCATGAACGGCACTAGCATAGACCCCGAGGATGAATACTTTCTTGGGGCTTCGGTCTTTCTGAATTACAGGAACCAGCGGCTGGCCAAAGGGAAAATTATATTCCATCGATACTCTCTATAAGAATATTGCCCGTCTCCTGAACCCAGCAGTAAGTAAACTTTGCTACTGGCTGCAACCACCGTATCTTTTTCTCCAGGTTCCTATAGCGGGGAAAGTCAGGAAGAGCAAGCCCTAGTTCTGCGCTAGGATCCTCGCCTCGGTACTCAAGGATGTCAAACACCGCTTGTTTAAACCAATGCCCCGCCTGAGTTGATGGAGGAGTTTTCTTGGTTCCTTCAGGGAATCCCTTTACTGACACCCATACAGCCTTTCCGTTTTTCTCTGCTTCAATATCTTTTCCTCTTTGGCGAGAGGCTGTATCTGCCACAGACATGATGTTATACCCCTGCCCTGACAGAAAGCGAACTACTTGGCTTTGCACGTTGCCTTCCCAAAACCAATTATCTTTCTTTGAAATTGTTGGTTTTTTGATCTTGACCTTCTCTATAGATCCTATTTTGGCTACTCCCCCACCCTTCCCGCCAATCCAAAAATTGTGAATCTTTCCCCGAACTCTTCTTCGTTCAACCAGACCTTCAGATTCTAGTTGTCTGCACCGGCTATTAGCTTGCTGTCTGGCACTCAAATCTAGCACCTTGGCAAGATAATCATCATCGGCGCCTTCTGGATGTCGTTGTAAATATGCCGCGATTTTTTCTTTTATGGTCATTTTTTCTCTTACTTTGAGTGACACGTTGTCACTGTATCGGGCGTAGTGTGATTAGCCCACATAATAACTAAATTTATTAAATCAGAGATTATTAGTAAATAACTTTACCTCTATATCGCCAAGATGGGGCTTTAACTCTTCAATTTGCTGCTGAGCAATACCGGAATACCACCCAACGGCAATTAAACCAGTTACGCCGGGTAAAATTTCAATCTCTTCATGCTCTGGAAGGTCAAATAAGCCTAGTCGTTTCATCTGTCGGTACGTTTCTTCATAACTGATTTTCCAATCTTGAAAGTGCGGACGAATAAGTTCAAGGTAGTTATTCAGTTGATATACTACGTCATGGCGCAACTCTGGGTTCTTTCCTAGTTTTACTTCTATAACTTCAAATTGGAATTTATTACCAGAATGATTTCTCAGGGCAAGAAGATCTACTTTTTTTCCACGGAATGCGGGTTCTGTCACCTGGCGGTCAATAATAATAAGGTCTGTCCGATCTAGATTGTCCGTGATCAACATCTGCTCAAATGTGATTTCTTCTGAATAATTAACCCGTGCGATATTGCTGCACAGTTTATCAAGATATTTCTTCTGAAAGAATCCTCGCAGTAATTTAGGAGAAAGCTGAAATTCTTTATAATCATCTCTTAGTAACCATTCTTTCTCGAATCGGCTATCTCCGCGATACACATCATCCGTGGCAAATTTCTTGTGAATTGAAACTTTATAACTTTCCCTTTTAACGGTCACTTTGGCCAGGCTGTTGCCTTTGAAGTATAGGTTGAAATAACCGTCCCGAATCCTAAGATCAAGCTCCCCAAAAGAATTTCGGATCCTCGTGGTAAGGAAACTAAAGTCCTTCGCTACGCGGTCGATCTTATCAGAAGAAAGATATCGCTTCATATTTTCCCGCTTTCCTTGGAAATATTGTCTTTGCTGTATTATAGTTTGCATAGTTTGCGTTTTCTGGCTTGGCCACCCACTTTACTTCTCATCCAAGATTCAAGTTCTTCCATACCTACAGAACAAATCTTTACGCAATCATCGGTCCACGCCTTTCCTCTCGCTGGTTCGCCGTTTATCGTCCAGCAGCCTGCCCTGTGTCTCCAGGCATACTCATTTAAATAAGTAGCGGGAAGGCGCCGCGACATTAGATCTTGTCGTTTTCACCCCCTGCCCTTTCAGGCCGAATGATTGGATTTTATGTTCATAATGATTTATTTACGATCAAACCTGTTCTTAAAACTACTAATGAACCATAACAACAACCCTTCTACAATTCCAATCCCAACAAATATGGCAAGAGACAGCCCGGGATTAGATTTGATGTATTCCACCATTGGCTCATTTAAGAATGATCGAATAACGCTTTGTGCTTCTTCAAAAATCGTACCCAAAACAACGGAAAAGCCAAGAAGCAAAACTAATCCCAAAAAGAGAGCAATTCCAAGTATGATCCTGAAAGAATTTGTCTGTTGTTCTGAATCTAAATCGCGCGGTTTATTCCCCCGATCAACATGAGTTGCTCTTTCTTGAATTTTAATTAAGGCAAATCTATAAATGTCTCCAACTGATTGGGAGCGCCGACGAGCAATCTTTTTTATACGCTTTGTAATATGTCCCGGAATTTTTGGAATTTGTTGGATCAATATCATTAGTGCATCTGAATTTTTCGAGACAAGGCCTAGTATTCTTTCGATACACGCTGTGTCCAAATATGAAAGATTACTAAAATACTTTACCGCAGTCGGTGGGAGTCTGTGATATTTGTCTTCCAATGCATTCAACATAATGTTGTTTAGCTTTGATGAAGAATCCTTTACGTTGCTGAGTGGTTCTAACATAGACGATTTTAAAGACGAATTTTGTGGCTTGGGATATTCCTCTATCAAGAGGTCTACGACCTCAGGGGACGGATATTCAACAGCCTCAATCCCCCTTTTGATAATTGATAAATGGCCTCGTTCCCGATCCCATCTCGATGCTTTGAGCATCAATTTAATCAATTCGGGATTTGGGTGGCGAATGTAACCCAAAGAACGAAAAAGGTGTTCACGGAATTCACTAAAGGGTATTGGTGCATTTTCCCAATCATTTATATCTGAGTTTACAAATACACGCGCAATTTTAATTAGAATATCAAATGCAGGAGGATGCGCGTGTGCAAGTCGTGCTAATGCATAGATTGATGCAATACGTTCATCCATCAAAGCTTCCGCGCGTTTATTTATTTGATCATCAAAAATGGTGCTGTCTGGATTCCCAGGTGATTTAGCATTGAGAATAGATTCCAAATTGATGATAACTTTATTATCATGATTATTTATTATTGAAAGTGCTAAATTAGTACCCTTTTGAAACTCTTCTTCTGCTTCTTTCCAATCGACATGAGTAATATTTCGGTAATTAGGGCTTGACCAATCCCATTTTGAGAAACTTGACAATGCGGCCATGGAATACGGATTCCATTCCTTTACTTTTTCCCATCCGCCAGTAAAATCCATTCCACTATTCCAAAAATTACCAAAGGTTTGCCAATAAATCCTAAAGAAAAAGTAGCATTTCTGCCATTTAACTACATTTAATGACCATGTTGGAAGATCATGATCTGCTTTGCTTTCATCGGCTAACTTTTCCCACACAGCATATTCTGATTTTTTGACTTGGGGGTCAGTGTCTAAGAGGCGTAAGATAGATTGGTTGATAAATTCCTCCATCCTGTCATCAATGGGCCATCGTTCTCGACCGCTTGAAGAAAGTCGGTGGCGTAGTTCTTCTGCAAGCAGATTGGCATCAGAGGCTGCTACAACATTTATTAGTTTTACAAAAAGGCTGGTAGATTTTAGGAGCCAGTGTGAAATTATTGCCATTAGAGGTATTTCATCGGAAGTTCCAATTGGTGGGTAATTTGCTACGGTCGTTAATATTATTTTTTGAATGGCCTCAATCTGTGCAGCCCTCATAGTGGCAGCGGTGTACCACGAGTTGCCTTTGCTATCTGTCTCTTTCTTTAAAACTTTAGGGGATTCTCTAAGTAATTGATCCAAAAGCCTTGGTGCTTGATTCGGGATTTCTTGATACCCCCTTATTTGGCTAATGAGGTATTGTATTACTTCCTCAGATGCTATTCTTAACAGCTCCGTGCCATCTTTCATTCCTTTATGAAAATCCCTACTAAACTGATCATGAGGTTGCGCTAGGAGGTTATTCCAATAACTAATAACATACTCAATAGCACGTAAGTCAGTTTCTGCCGCTTTACAAATCGCAATCGCAATAGCGTATTGAATAATAGATGTAACATCATCTTCGCTTTCATTATTCTGGACAATATGGATTAAGAAGTCAACTACCTTGGGATTCTTTTGTCCAATTCTACCTATCGCTTGCATCATCTCCCGTAAATTAGGTATATCATCATCGCGCTCAGCATGGAAATTCAACGCATTCATTATCGCGTTGGCCAATTCAATAGTTCCAGCATCTAACTCGACTAAAGCATCAGTTGCTTGCACAGCAAAAAATGACGAATTTAATAATTCAAGTAGGATATCTCTCGTTCTGGAATCACCCATCCGGAGTCTTCTTGTGGCATCAATCCCAGCTCTTACACATCTACGCCATTTCCTAAACTTTTTATCGAAAACGATCTTTCTAAAATGCTTCAATTGAAAGTGTCGTGGGGGGCCATATTCACGTCCGGTTATTTCTGCGGTTAGATCTAATAATTCTTGATGACTTTTAGATCGAATTATTGGTTTTCTGGAAATTAATATCTCTTCTCTGATAGTTGTTAGTATTTCGCTTGTTGATAAATTGTTTGAAGAGACAATTCGGCTAAATATTATATTTACGATGAATTGTTGTTCTTCAAGAGTTATATTTTTCAGAATTCTTTCAATTAAAATTATCCACTCGAGAACATGAGCAGGCACATCATGAAAAATGTTTCCTTCATCAATGTCCCCCAATAGCTCTAAAAATAATTTTAGCAAGTCCCCCAGTATTTTATAGCGCAAAGAGGACTTAATCTGTGCTCCCCAAGCTACAAAAGTACCAGCCAACAACTTATCGCGATGAATTAGATTCTCATATTGACTCCTGGATCTATAAATCTTAGCAACAAACTTATGAGATTCGGATGGCTCAAATAACAGCGAACACAAGAGTAAGGTTTCTCTCCATTCTGGGTGATGAAGTCTTGGTTTAATAAATGCCCATGTTTGTTTCCGATTTTCATTCCAATTGTTTACCAATCTCCGTGCTACAAAATACTCGCGGAATAATAAATGGCAAAACTTAGTAGAGCCAGAATATTGATTAACATCTAATAATCCCATGCCCTCGTGCAAAAAGTGAATTATTCCTCTTGGATCCTCAATATCTATTGTTTTCTTTTTTAGAATCTTCACAAGGCCATCTTCATCGTTATCAACTTCTGGATAGTTCTGCAATTCCCAAGCAATCCATGTTAGAACCTCGTTACATTCATCCATAGTCCATTTAGATTCAATGTCTTTCTTAGCGCGTTCCCATACACTCAGTCTGATGAATCTACCAATCACCTCTCCCAGATGAGAGGGTAGGTTGTTGATATCTGGGTCAATCATAAAAAGAAGTTTCAAAAACAGGGGATTACCTAGGATAGTTTTTAAACCGGATTCGGTGCGAATTTTTCTGACTAGATTGGAGGCAGCGAACTCGGCCTCGGTCTTTTCTATACCCCTCATCTTCGTTAACCGGATAGTCACGTAACTTAATAATTCATACTCGTTTAATGGCTGTAATGTGAATTCTATAAAAGGATGCCCCAATGAAATATAGCCAGTTGGCCGACTTGAAACTACTGTCCTGCACCCCTGGAACTCACCAGAACTAACAAACCGTTGAATTTTGTGAACAACATGTTCTCGGATCTTATTCGGGATTTCGTCTAGTCCATCAAGGAGTAATATTACTTTTTCCTCTTCTAGCCATTTCTTTACTAGATCAGGCACATACTTCTTCTCGGCTCTTAGATGTTGTGAAACTTCCTTCTCTAGGGCGGCCTCAACATCTTCCTCGTCAATTGCCCGCCAATAACATGTCTTTGGAGATAACAATATGGGCACACGGTTTTCAAGAATATCAAGTTTATCAAAAGCTGTATTACTTTGCGAGAAACACCATGCTAAATACTGCAGGGTTATACTTTTGCCGCTGCCGGGATCTCCTAACAACACCAAATTCAGGTGGTCCAATAAAATTGAACCTAAAGACTCTGTTATTTGAAAATCGGGTTGCGGATCTGATTTTGTATCATCATGGTGATATTGGAATTCTTTCCTGGCCGATTCATGTGATTCTATAACTCGGGGTTTTATGTAAATATCATCCAGATCAGCGTCTTCTGCTCGTAATTTACTGAAATCATCAAACACCCTTGACAAATAGGTGTTTTCCAGATCTTCCAGATTTTTAGTATTGCTCATTACAGCCCTTTTTATTCATATCTTCGGAAAACATTCCCTTCCTATTGTCTCTCAACACGGTACATCCTCGCTTCGTGTCTCTACTTTTTTTGAGTAGCACGGCATTAGATCAGCCAGAAAGAAATGTGTACATAAATGATAGCTTAATCCCTCAGTAGTTTCTGTTCTGTTCATCGTCAGTCCATTTGGGTTTTTTATACTTTAAGCGCCATCTAGATATGATTGTACTCCTGTTGTTGCGGCCTAGAGAAGGACAAGCGCGAAGAGAGCATATACAATCCTGCCTTTCATTATTTTCTAGTACAGGAAAAAATAATTATCCGCCCCTGTCTTGGGCAACCACAACTGCGCTGCTCTGGTTCTTTATTTCTACCTCCCTTCTGGATCAATGGGTCTGTTCACTTCTTTACTAGAACTGCTCTCGATCAGCATTCTTATTGCGTGTACAATTCTCCTGCCCTGGTCCATTCTATTTGTGATCCTTTACCTTTACTGTTTCCAATACCAACCCCTCCCTGTCTACTTCCTACGAAAGTTTTCACCTCAATCAACTTTAGCAAAGGGTTTTCTTTACCAATAAAGAAAGCAATATCGAGGCCAAAACTTACTAATAACAAATAACTAATTTTTGATTGATCAAGAATTGATTGTGTTTCAGCAATTAAAGAATCCTGCAATGATTGTTCAGGAGTATAAGCCATAAATTTCAATCCTTTTTTGGTATAACGGAAGATTTCACCCGCAATGAGCGGATAATGACGCACAATTGAGCGCACAGTCGAAGTGTCGGGTACAGCGGGGTTTAGATTACGGTGATCCAACGTTTAATAATTTTGATTCATTCACTTTTTATTATGATGTCATCAGTGTTGATGATCCTTGGATTGGTTAGTGCATCATCGGAGACTAATAAGTGGATATACCTAAAATTGAAATTAACCTCTCTCTTTAGGGTTTTTCTGTATCGTTCTATATGAATTTCAGAGAGAGTTGGTGATCGTGCAATTGATCCGAATGCATGATTACCTACATTTTTTACTGGATCATCGATCAATGATTCGGTAGTTCCTTCCGGGAAAGAGTTAACTAGTTTTGTAACAGGTTTAAGTAACGCCACTTTAGCAACTTCACGGAAGCTAGCAAGTTCTTGATTCCCGCGAAACTGAATAACAGTACCGCTATCAAAAATTCGCAATTCATATGCGTCCAGTGAAAGACCAAATCCAAAATAGTTAGTGATTAGTTTAAGAACATGATCATCAGTTATTAATGAGGAAAACAAACATCTAGAAAATTCGCAATAATTTGTGAAGGATGATGGGAGAGTATTGATTCGCAATAATGCTAAGATAGTCAGGTGTCTTGCTATGCTATTTACTTCGATGTGGTGTTGTGGATAAATTGATGAAATATCCATTTCACTTAGGACTTTTTCAAGTTTAGTTGTAGCTTTGGTATCGTCATTCAATATTGCTGTGAGCGAAATATACCAAGGACGAGGTTTCATTGTATTGATTCTTGGATTGCACTTAATCGATATTGGTATTGGAGATCGTTCATTGGATAGTCCCTTGGATCAATTCAGGGCATACTAAAACAATGATAAATAATGTTAAGAATAATATGGAAAGTAAAATGTACATTATTGGAAAAATGTCTCTTAACATAAATCTAGTAGTCCAACCACTTTCGGCGCCAAAAGTGAAATATCGCGAGTAATTTGAATCATTTACAATTCGATAGAGGTGCTTTCCATGGGCTTCCAAATCCGCCATTAATCTGAAACTCATGAGGGTTCCGATAATAGAAAAAAGAAACAATAATAAGAGAAGAATAGCAGTAAATGATGCAGAAATTTTGGCTTGGGATAGGAAAGCTACTATTGCAGCAATTATTACAAAATAAATGGAAGTAAATCCTAGCCGTTCATTTTCGATGTGACGTACGTGTTCCCAGTTCTGGATGTACATATCTGAAACAGAGAGATTCTTATTGCCCTGATTGTTATCGTTTTCTTTTGTCATCACGATACACCCTCCAATTGTGGAAATTATAGATAAATCTCAAATTGTATGAAGAACTGGCTTGATTTAATAATAACAAATTCCAATAATTTTGTAATTACATTCAGGTTAATATACTATTTATTTATGAGATATCTCAATCGTCGCTAATTTGATGGTTGAGAAAAATTGTGTTAGTGATAACAATTCTTATCATAATCTAAAAACAAGCCATCTTAGTAATTCTTCAGCTTTTTCTTAATTATTGTAAAGGCCCAACAGGATTCGAACCTGCAACCAGTGGGTTATAAGCTCATATACTGTACGGTACCAATTTGGATTTATTTTAAGGGGAAAAATAGGGAAAAAAGGTGGGCCCGGCAGGATTCGAACCTGCGACCTGGCGGATAACGGCTTTATTCCAATACGGTACTAATTTGGGAAAATTTATCTGGGGAAAACGGGTGAAAAGTGGGCCCGGTGCAATAATTTCCCCTTCAAACTTCAGTACCTGAGAGATCTCATTAGCAATATCCCTGGCAAGAGTGGTGATATAGTTCCTTTTCTTGATATTTGCCACTTCTAAGATTATTGTAGAATCAATTGCCATCAGTTGAGCCATCTTCTCATAAATGGACCGAATATCATGAAGATATCCTTGATATCCCTCTCCCCTCGTTGTATAAGCAGTAAAGGAGTTTTATTTATCGTATTTACTCATATATGGTGGTGATGTGATAGAGAAATTGAAGGCTGGCAAGCCATAAGAAAGTAATTGCCGCGAGTCTCCATGGATAATATTTTCTGACTGGTTCAATGTTGATCGAACATAGCGTACACGATCTTCATCGTACTCTATACCGAAGGGAATTCTTCCCATAGATTCGGCTACCAATAATGTGGTTCCAAATCCGGCAAATGGATCAAAACTATATCCCTTTTATTTGTATATTCACCCAAAAAATACTCTACAAGACTCTCTGAATATCGAACATCATCGTCTTGAAATTCTAAAGGGAGTTTATAACTATGTGTATTTTCCAGCTGAATATATGTTTTCATGGTAGATAATTTATTAACATAAGTTATCAATTTGAGTATAGCATACCCACTTTAAGAGTTGCAGTTCTGAAAATCGCGAGTACAGTTATCTTTAAACGAAAATCGCTCGACGGATTCGTCAAGCGATTTTTCTTGTGGACATTGGTGGACAAATCTTAAATCGTTATCAGGGACAATCACAGTAAGGTTTCGGAGTGTCACTTCCCGCCCAGGTTCCGCCAGATGCCACACAGGCACTCTCCCCTAAATCTGTTGAACAGGTTTTTGTAGTGGATTGATCATTATTTGATGGGTTGATGACCAGTGGCGGGGCCGCGACGATTTTCAGTTCCTCTAAAGGACCTTCAGCAGCGCCAGTTGAGTCCGAAACCCAGCACTGTCCTCGTGCTCCGGGATTTGGTATCACCCACCAGCGCGGCTCATGATGATTGCGCCCCTGTATCTGAACAACTTGACCCACAAGAAAGGTGGCCACTTCCTCATACTCGGAGCTGGGCCCTTTCCGACAAAAAGCGTTCTGAGAGAATGTGAACTTTGTGTCGGGAGCTTGTGAATCGAGTGGGCAATAAATGGAAGTCTCATTGAAATATAATCTAAAATTGCCCCAGCCATATTCCTGCAAAGTGTTGGTGTAGAAAAAATCGGTGTATTCATAGTTGACATTGGCTGCATTCATGCTTGCATTGATGATCGCATGATACATCTGATGATTCGGTTCCTGGCAATCCTGGTAAAAATTGATCTGATCACACGCCTGCCAAAGGGGCTTGACAAGCTCATCTGTCATTAAGCAGTACTTTTCAACTCTTTCAGCGATTCTCTTGAGCCATTCTGTGTAGTGATGTGTATCAGGTGGGACATCTCCAGATTCAGAATTACCTTCCACGGTGTTGTTATAGAGTGGGCACATAGGATCTGCCATTTCTAACCCATCCGCTAGTAGTTCACTGTAGGGTGTTACCGTTGGTTCCGATTGACTCACTTCCATCTCGTCAACCTTTATATCGAGGGTAGATCGCACCGCCAGTGTATCTAACCAGTTTGGTTCCCGGTTCGCCAGGCAGTTAGCTGCTATCTGCTCCATCGCAGTCAACCACGTTTCGATCTCCTCAGATTTTCCAATTAGCGCGCAATCACCAAGCTCCTCGTCATACGGAGCTGGTGGAAGGATAGGGTTCGTTTCAGGGATGACCGGGCAGATCAGGAATTTCGACGACAGCTCCATACCCGGATCGAAACCTCCTGGAGATTGTATCTCTTCTGCAGAGGGAGGGTTGTTGAACAGTCCAAATTGTTCGCACGAGGTTAATAATAGCAACACCCCTAGAGCGATAATAAGCAGACGATAGTGAGAAAAATACGACAGATTTTTCATGTGCAATTCCCTCCCCAGTCTTGTATGTAGTCACTCATTAGAAGGTCATAAATTAAGTATAGCATGCGTGAGAGATCATTAAATCAAAAATCCACTCAAATTAAGTGGATTTTTTCGTGTGGGCGGTACTGGACTCGAACCAGTCAGGTTGTGATAACTAATCTTATCAAAAGGACTCATGACCTGGCGGATGAACGCTCTATTCCTACTCGGCTATAACTTATCGTTAAAAATTAACCTTGAGCATTTCTAATAATTTCGTGGCTTATATGATCAAGGAAATTTATGCAGTTCAAATATCCCAAAAGACGGACAATTTTGATAAGTACAAATTGGATAAGTATCAACAATGAAAAACTAATAAGGATAGTCAAGGTACAGGGCTGGTAATAATTGCTCCTCCATAATTTCCAGGAATCCTTCAGGCGCTTGACAACTTCCATCTTTAATTGTTTTGGATGTACATATCATTCGAATTCCTAAAGCTTCACCATGATTTGGCACATTCGTAATCAGCCTCTTCATCAAAATATCAATATCTTCAAAACCGAAACGCGTAATCGAGTATTGAATTTCCTCTTCAGTCCAACCATATTCCTCTGCCCACCCTTCCACTTCTCTTACATCCATAAACATTCTGACGCGAATAACTTCAGCGCCTTGCTTAAAAAACTCAATAACATGATCAGGCCTTATCTTTTTCTCAACATCAGGCGAAGTAACCCAATTCCTAGCAGCCTCTATATCATAAACATAATGCCAAATATAATTCTTTTCAGAACCGAATTCAGAAAAAAAGATTTCTCGATCGTGAGCTATATTAGGTATCCCCACAAGCTCCAGTTCCTTTCCACTTTCCATTAATACTCTTGTCCAGGAACTTAGCACCACATAACCATCTTTTACGTAACCACCTCCTTCGGCGCAACAAGGCTTACTTGCCACATTAACGGCTCTTTCTGTATAAGGTAAACCAATGCGGTGCCCTGGATGAGGGAACGAAATTCTTGCGAAATTGGTAACATTTATCCACTCATTCTCGTCCAACCACTTCTTCTCTGCTGCTAAAAGTTTGGGCATAAAATAATCCAGGGACTTTTCCTGAACCACTAATGTTTCCTCGTATGTTTCTGGCAAACCAACCACTGGCTCTGGTACTGCTATCCTCTCGCCTTCTACCCAGGCTTGTTCCACCCAGTCCACTCCCATCTCTTCTGTTCTCTCGCTGTTAATTAATACCAACACCCCATCTTTTACTTCTAAGTCCTCTGTTGAAATGGAAACTGTTACTTCCCCGACTGAAATACTGAGCTGTCTTCCCTTGTCAAATTCTCCGATTACCAGGTTGTTATATACCAGGTCATATCTCCCGCTCTCGTTCATTTCAACACTGGCGCTTTCTCCCAACCTGGAGATAAGTTCCTCGGAGCCGGGTGGCAGGGGGATTTCCGTGGGCGTGGGTGTTAGCGAGGGCTGCGGAGTATCCGTGATGGTAGGTTCGAGGGTTGGTGTGGCGGGCTGACTTTCTGGTCCGCAGGCAGTCAAGATGAAAGTGACGATGCAGAAAATAAGCAAAGAAAAGGAAAGGAAGGGTTTCATCGTTGAGCTCCTAAAAAGATTATTGAGTGAGGGTGTTCTTAGTGTAACCTCACTTGGGATATCAACCGCCAGTGCCGTTAAAAATTAACCTTGAGTATTTCTAATAATTTCGTGGCTTATATGATCAAGGAAATTTATGCAGTTCAAATATCCCAAAAGACGGACAATTGTGAGAAGTACAAATTGGATAAGTACCAACAATGAAAAACTAATAAGGATACCTAAGGTACAGGGCTGGTAATAATTGCTCCTCCATAATTTCCAAGAATCCTTCAGGCGCTTGACAACTTCCATCTTTAATTGTTTTGGATGTACATATCATTCGAATTCCTAAAGCTTTACCATGATTTGGCACATCCGTAATAATTCTCCTCAAAACCGTCTTCTTCAATGAAGCGCAACATCCTATCCTCCGTCCAACCATATTCCTCTTCCCACCCACTCACTTCCCTAGCATTAATAAACGTTCTGGCTGCAAAAATTTCCTGACTCTCCTTAAAAACCTCAAACATATATTCTGGTCTCGTTTTCTTCTCATGATTAGGTGAATTATGCAACACTCTAGCACCCCAATTCTTGGCAGCCTCGCCATCAAAAACAAAATGCCAAATATAATTCTGATCACCTTCACTAGAACCAAACAGATCCAATTCATCCAAAAAAGGCGCCCCTATAAGATCTAACATTTTTCCACTACCTATTTGTACTCTTGTCTATGAACTGAGCCCCACCCTATCATTAAAAGCGGTATTCATTTCAAACCATCTTTCTACATAAGGCAGACCTACACTGAGTTTAGGAGCAGGAAAAGAGAATGATGCCCAATTCCTATCTTTTATTCACTCATTCTCATCTAAATACTTCTTCTCTGCCGCTAAAAGTTTGGGCATGAAATAATCTAGAGCTTGTTCTTTAACTATCAGGGTTTCTTCATATGTTTCTGGTAAACCAATCACTGGTTCTGGTACTGCTTCCTCTCTCCTTCTGTCCATATCCACTCTATCCAGTCCACCCCCATCTCCTCTGTTTTTTCTCTGTCAATTGATACCAGTCTGCCATCCAGTATCTCTAGGCTGTCCATTGAAACTTTTATAATTTCCTCTCCCGGGCAGTAAACTAGTTTATCAGCTGATAGTATTCCAATAACTATTCCATCGTAAATTAACTCAAAAGACTCCCCTGCATAATTAAAGGCACTGGCAGATTCCCCCAGTCTTGTTATTAGCTCAGCAGCATAGTCCGGAATTGTAATCTCCTCGGGAGTGGGCGTCAGGGAAGTATGTCCCCCTTCAGTAGACACCATTGTCATTCCATTATCCCAAGTATTATAAAATCATCAAGGATTAGGAATTTTCCATCAGGCGAGAATATCATAGGTGCTCTGTAGCTAAATTTTATTGGAATATCCATTGTGTATTTGTTTCCGACAAGATTAAAAACTTGAGCATCTGAATAAAAACAACCAACAACAGCAATTTCTTTATTGGGTGATACGGCAAGGCTTGCGACATCACAGTCTTGACTTGTAATTAAATTCCTGGAATCAAGAAGGCAGTATGGATTAGTTGGAGCGCAAACATAATCCCTATCTGACATAGTTCCACACCGTTCACGAGGAGTAATCTTGTTTTCAATCAACTCGCAATCAGATATATCCCAAGAATAATTATTTGCGACAAGTAAAAGATCATTATTTGTAAATAGGAGATCACTATAAATAGATCCACCTATATTTTGCGTGGGTATTTTTATAATCACCTGGCCTGTTAAAACATCCCATAAGTAAAGTGAATATTTTCCATCAAATGCAGCAAACTTTGTGCCGTCGTGGGAAAAAGCCATCCAGTAAATTCTTGTATATGAATCATATCCATCTAACAATTTGAAAGACAATTCATTTTTTACGAGATCATAGATTAGTACAGAACCAAAAGATGTCTGTGCAGCTAACATTTGTCCATTTGCCGAGAACTCTGTCCTTAATACTATTTCAGGATTATGGAGTGGTTGAGTATACTTGTGGGAAGTCGATCCCAAACGGGAAACGAGGTTTCCAGTCGACAAATTCCATACACTGACTGATTCGCCAATACCGCCAGCCGCAATAAAATTATTGTCAGACGACACTGAAAAATGTGTCCAATTTACAGGATGAATAATTTTTTTATTATCTTGAAGTTGAAATTGTAATATATCATCTCTCTCAAAGACAAATAAATTTTCTTCGTCATTTGAGAAAATTAATTTCGAATCCTTGAAAATAGTACTGTCACTGAGTAGTATAGATCCATTGGCAATATCCCATAGATACAGCTTGGCAGGGTTAAAAGATAAACCCACTCCATAAACAGTAATCGCGGCAATTTTTTCTCCGCTTTTTGAAAAAGCCAGTTTAACATAACCATATTGTGCTGGTGCGTAAAGAGTCTGCACAAAACTCCAATCTTCAACTCTCATTATTCGGATACCAGAATTCCCAAATGTATAAGCAAAAAGAGTTCCATCATCTGAGAAGAATGATCGACCGCGAATGTTATCAGCGAATACGAGAGCACCGTCGCTGACACGATAAACATGAACCTTATAAGAACCATTGTTCTTAGAACTAACAGCGACATACTCCAGATTTGGCGAACTAACCGCGGATGTTATCTTCCTTCCTGGAGGAGGAACAAAAAACATAGTTACCTGGTCGTCTGATATATCAAATAGTTCAGCCTGGGAGTCATTTGTCAGTAATATTTGCGAGCCTTCAGATTGATCCGGTATTTGTTGGGATGTAAAAATACTATAATCCTCAAATTCCTTAATCAAATCTCCACTGTTAAGATCAAATATGTAAACATTTCTTATAAAACCATCATTGATTCGTGATTGAACCGCTAATCTTTCATAGTTTAGAAATATTATTTTTTCTATTATGTCAAATTCAAATGTTAATTTAAATTCACTTATTAACTCTTTGGCTTGAATGTCCCAAATAGAAACAGATCCATCAAATAGTGTAGCTAGCGAATGAAGATCTTTTGAAACAGCAACCGCATCGATAGGAAATCCCGAAAGAGGAATATCAGGATGAATTTGCTGATAAAGTGAAGGAAATTCAATACGCCCCAGCTCCTCAAGTGTATCTTCATCCAAATAAGAAATTTTTGAGTTTGTGATTACCATTAGAGAATTATTCTCTGGCGAATTATACATATCTAAATTCCGTAACATAGAACCGGTGTCACCCAAGCCCTCAATTTGTAATACTTGAAGACGATCGATATTATCATTTGTGATTAATTCGTTAGCAAACAGTATGGGTTTTAGCGTAGGTGCCTCTACAGGTAAGATTTTCCCATTTATCCATGCATACTCTACCCAGTCCACTCCCATCTCTTTTGTTTTTTGTCGGTTGATTGAGACTAGATATCCATCTAAAATCTCCAGGCTGTCATAGGAAACTTTTCTAATTTCTTCTCCGGGGCAGTATACAAATTTATCCGCTGAAAGTACTCCAATAGCCAATCCATCGTAAATTAACTCAAAACTCTCCTCCGCATAATTAAAGGCACTGGCTTTTTCCCCCAGTCTGTCAATCAGCTCTTCAGCACCTTCCGGCAGAGGAATCTCCGTGGGAGCAGGTGTTAATGAAGGCTGCGGGGTCTCCGTAATAGTTTGTTCGATTGTAGGCGTGGCGGGCTGACTTTCTAATCCGCAGGCAGCCAGGATGAAAGAGATGGCAAAGAGAACCAGTAAAGCGAGGGGGCAGGAAAGTTTCATCGTTTAGTTTCTCCAAGGGCTATTAGGTTAAGTTACCTTTAGTGTAAACTATTTTGACCACCAAATATTATTTGATGCTTATAGGAAATTTAGGCAACTCAAATATCCCAAAAAGTGTACAAATGGGTCTAACGCGGCTGATTTTATTTTCGGGGTTTGGTTTCAGGCAGGATTTGAGTTATGGACAAAATGAAAACTGGAGAAAAAAGGACGAGAATTTAACCCAGATAGGTTCCGATAACTAATCTTATCTCAAGCTATTTACCGCCAACTGGAATATACCTTTTTGGGGGGATATGCAAAAATACCCATCCTGCGCCCAGGTTTCTCTATCTGGGCAGCCAGTGAACATTCCAGATACTCTTGCTCCCCTCGGGAGGACTTAATTCCAACTCTGTGACAGATAATGAAGTCAGGTCAATCAAACTGATTATTCCTTCCCCATTTCCTTGGTAGGTTACATTGGCTATAGTCAATCCATCGGGAGATACAGCAGCAGAATAGGAATCTAAGTAACCTATCTGAACTTCTCGATCGAGATCCCCTGATTCAGAGTATAAAAATAGATGGTGTTCATCGCACAGGAATCCATCGTCAACAGGAGTATTACATACATTTCCTTCTACTAAGATGCGCCGACCACTCTCTACCCAAAATAGGGCGTCCAAGTAAGATCGCTCCCCAAGAGGATTGACAAGCTGCACTTCTCCAGAAAGGTCGGGCATCAGGATGAAGGGAACAGATTGTCCGATTCCTCCTTCATCAATAAATTTTTTCGCAATAAGCCGATCACCGTTCGGGGAAAATATAGGGCTATGTATGTTTTCCATGCGCTTTTGATTGGAGCCATCAATATTAGCAATCCACACGCCCTCTGAAAAGAAGCCAGCGTTGGAGAAAAATCCCTGCTCCCAGGCTATTATAGAGTTCGAATTGGTCTTATAAAGCCATAGTATCTTCATCCCCTGTTGGGAGATCTGCTGTAGATCCTCCCCATCATCCCGGATGGAGTAGATAAAATCCTGCCCCTGTTCTCGACCAATAAACAGCACCCTGTCAGTTTCAGGGATCCAAAGCGCCCGGACTCGTCCCTCGCCTGAAAGATTCTGGGCAATTATTTTTTGATCTGCGCCGTCCGGGTTTGATATGATCAGCTGCCCATCTAGAGTTGATAACAATATTTTATAGCCTCGAGGAGATACTGCTTCGAGCCAAAACCCCTCATCGGTTATTCTGGTCAGCGTTAATGAGCCGAAGTCATAGGCAAAAATACTCACATTACCAAGGTCAGAGTAAACATTGAAGTACAACATTCCCGAACCGCCCACGGGCGTGGCAGTTGGTGTTGGGCTCGGCGAAGCGGTGGGGGTAAGTGTGGGCGTGCTTGTTGGCTCAGGTGTGGATGTCGGTATTTCAGGCGTTGGCGTGAATTTGGGCAGTTCAGGCTCAGAAGTCGTTGCGCAGCCGGAAAGCAAAAGTGTTAGCAGAACAAACGTAATGACTGACAAAGTTGATCTTTTCATTTTCCCTGGCTCCTTCTAATTAGACCTGATTGTCAGCTGAAATGCAAAAATAAGCCAAAACAATCCCCGTCTTGCTTGTTATCCAAAATTACCTTAATCTATTTTATCTCAAATCATCTTTTAGTCTAATTTCGCTTGTTAATACAATAATGAAAAAGAACGCCTACTTATGGAAAAATCATGGCCTTGCTCTGCTACCTGTTCAAGTAATTCAGCTGGTAAGGTAAAATGGTCTTGGTAGGTCACGGTGTTCTCCTTTTTGTTGTCGTAAACTTAAGGATACACCTGACCTACCATTCTTTATTTATCAATTTTACAGAAAGAAGTTTACACTACCAGAAATTAGTCGAGTCATACAAGAATGCAACCTTCAAGATGTCAAAATAGACCTCAGTTTGTTGAAGCATATCAGCCCTATTGGGTGGGAAAATGTGATTCTCTATGGAGAATACATTCTAAAGCGCAGTTTGATTCAGGTCTAAGGCAGTTTTGCACACCTCTTAGCGTATATTTCTGCGCGAATATGCACAGTACCCTATACTAGAAAACACCAATAACCCTGGCGTCTCCCCTGCCCCGTTGATACACAATCGTTGATAAATTTTTTATGGGTGGGCTCGGCAGGATTCGAACCTGCGACCTGGCGGATAACGGCTTTATTCCTGCTCGGCTAAATTTGACTACTAACGGAAGAGCCCACCTGCCCTGAGCGGAGCGCGAAGCGCGCAATCGAAGGGGTCAGGTTCATCGGTAAGCGATTTGGAGATTATTAACACAATAAAACAATTGTCTGAATATTATTATAAATAATCGTTGTGTCTTGATTTGTCATTCTTGGACCATTCCTTTGAAGACCCCGTTTCCCCCGGTACCAAGATACAAAATTGCAGGGTCGCTCGGATCTATTACCAAGTCCCAGATTGAAAGATTGGACAACCCTTCATTGACAGCATACCAAGATTGCCCGTTATCATCTGACCGGAACAGTCCATTTCCGGTACTTTGGTCGTGGTAAGGGTGGTCGCCTGTACCAGCATAAACGACACCCGGGTTATGGGGATCAATTGCAACTACCATGACAAAAGGATCCTCAAACACCAACTCCCATTTTGATCCTCCATCTATGCTTCTATAAACACCCCCCTCATTTTGCTTTGTTGTTACGAATATTGTTTTTGGATTACGGGGATCAATTGAAATATCCGTTACGTCATGGATTGTTTGAGACACTTTATTCCAGTGTAAACCTCCATCCTCCGTCTTATATACCCCATTCATTTCTCCTCCGGCAAAAAGAACATTAGGATTAATTGGATCAAGTGCTATAGAAGAAACAGACCGATTTCCATCAGTACTTAATCCCTGGTTATTTTCTACCCAACTCCTGCCTCCATTCTCACTTTTATAGACACCGTTCCCAAAACTTGCTGCGTACAATATTCGATTATTAATGGAGCTATTATGATCCAGTACCAGATCGTATACCGGAGCATCCGGCAATCCGGAAGCCGGGCCTCCGATCACTTGCCAGGTTTGACCAAAATCCTCACTATAAGCCACGTCGCCGCTGTCCCATTCCCACCGACCGCTGCTGGCATATATCACATTGGGATTGTCAGGATCAATCTCGATATCAAAAATATTTCCCGGATGTTTGAGTCACTGAGAAAATCGCTGGAAAGTTATTCCTCCGTCCATCGATTTGTGAAAACCAATGTCCGCGTAACCAATGTAGACGATGTTTGAATTGGTAGGGTCAACTTCTATATCATAAACAACCGTGGTTTCAAGCCCCCTGCCTTGCCACGTTCCAGAGTCA
>SDBS01000513.1_pt1 | contig 37601 bp, 36 predicted proteins | sample 2277091 | NCBI WGS metagenome assembly SDBS01 (sample SAMN10404972, study PRJNA504765) | marine sediment metagenome | isolation source: marine sediment core GS10_PC15, 163 cmbsf | place: Arctic Ocean: Southern Knipovich Ridge | collected 2010
GCGAGACGAACCAGGGCGTAGTGACCCGGATTGGGTTGTTTCGACCTCGCGGCGAACAACCTCTCCATATACCACCGCCAGACGAGGGCGGGGTCCGAGAGAAATCCCTCGAGCGTTGCGACGTCCTCGGGCCGGTATTTTCCCCATAATCCGTCGTCGTCCCTGAATGTCGGGATCCCGCTTTCCTTCGATATTCCCGCGCCTGTAAGCGCGGCTGCTCCCGTCGATCGGGCCAGGATCGATGCTGCTCTGTCTATCTGAGCGTTCATGCGTTGAGAGTACGGCTTCCGGTCCAGGATGGTCAAGGTGCGCTGGAACGCGCCTTGCAGTCGATAGTGAGAGCGAATGACACATTGTCCGTCCGCCTGACTGTCCGATGGAGGCCGTCGATAGATGGAACTGTATAAAAGTATATCCAGGATCGTCGCAACTGGTTTGTTTGCAGCGAGTCTGGTCGTGGTTTCTCTGGCCCTGCCGAACTCCGGCACTCCCGATCCGGCTATCCAGTGGTCGGTCTGCATCAAGGATTCCACTCTGAATGTAATCACGGTCGAGGGAATGGTTTTCGGCCGCACCGGCAGAAAATTCGCTTTTTACGCCGAGGAGAGGGAAACAGGGGAGAGGCTCGAGCCGATCGATATTTCGGCTTTCGGCCCTGACGGCGGCCCGCTCGGAGTCACTGCCACCGGGAGGGGTTGGGAAGTCGCTTGCGGGAACGATGATTTTACCATCCGGTACGATCTGGTAATGACCATCGAGGACAGGTATTCACCCGAAGTGAGAGGGATGCTCAGCTATCTCGGCCCGGACAGGTCGAGACTGATGGGAAGGGATCTCTTCATCCAGCCGGAGCATCCGGTAGCGGGAAGGATCCTGGTCGACATCGACCTGCACGGAGGCAGGATGATAGGATCGCCGTGGGAAACGGTCGGCACGAGGATGATAGTAGCTTCCGTGGCCGAGCTGCCGATGACGCTGGTCGCGGCCGGACGCTACCGCTTCCTCGAGACATTCGTGTCCGGTGTCCGGCTCGTCCTGGCGATCGGCGGACGATGGAAATTCGAAGACCACGAGCTCCTCGAAACTGTCCGCCTCATTGTTTCAGAGGAGATCGCCATGATGGGATCATCGCCCAGGGAGAGGCACCTCGTGATATGCGACTACAATCCCGTCAGGGGCGGGAAGGGATTCGATTACTACGGCGTCCATTTTGGAGGCACCATACTTCTGCTTCTCGATCCGGCAATAGACAGAAGCGAGCTCTACGGGATCCCCATGTCGATCATCGCGCACGAATTCTTTCACAACTGGAACGGGGAAGCCCTGAGGCCTGCCGATGATTCGTTCATGTGGTTCACAGAGGGGGCCACCGTCTATTTCTCTTATCGGGTGCTCCTGAATGCGGGCATCATAAACCGGCTGCAGTACGATGCGGCGGAATCCGCGATCATCGACAGGTATGGTGAGAACGTGCTGCGCGGTTCGGTTCATCTCTCCATGGCGGGAAACAGCGACCTCTCCGACCGGAACATGGTCAACCTGCTCTATGACGGCGGCTTTCTGGCCGCACGTGCGATCGACGGGAAGATCCGGGCGCTCACAGATGGACGATCCGGCCTTATTGATGTCATCAAAAGGCTCTACAGAGAAGATTCCAGCGGGAGAGAGATCGGAACGGCAGAACTCCTCGGCGCGATCCTCGCGGAGACCGGAACGGACCTCTCCCCGTTCATCGAAAGGGTACTTTTCAATCCTCTGACTGAATCGCCGGTCGACGTATCTTCTTGATTTGCACCGCCTGCTGTAATAAAATTTCCATCCATGAAATCATCCGATGAAAGGGTCATGATGAATATATTCAGGACAGCCGTTACGATCATCCTCTGCGCCGCTGTTTCGGCGATGATCCCCGCTTCAGGTCTGTCCGGCAAGCCGAAGGAACTGGAGAAGCAGGGATGGCTCGAATCGGGCCGCAGGATATCGATGGGCTCGTTGACCCACCGGGCCGATGATATTCCTCCGGGCCGTTTCGATGTCCTGATGCCGGCGGGAGGTATCAGGGCGATCCTTGCCGCGGGTGACTCAGTCTGGGTAGGTACTGACGGCGGGCTGTTCATATGGGTGCCTGGAGCGGACACTGTTCTGACTGAACGAGGTTCGCGTCTTGCTTCCGTCACAAGCCTGATGGCAGGCGAGCACGGGGCGATCTGGGTAGGAGGAGAAGCCGGCCTCAGCGTGAGAAATGACTGGGGCTGGGACCGGTATACCGCCAGGGAACATCCTTTCTTTTCCCGCATCACCGATATTAGCCACGGAGAGGGGAAGATCTGGATCTCAACCTGGGGACAGGGGTGCGGATATGTGGTCGGTGATAATCTGACTATAATGACCAGGGCGGATTCTCTTCTCGACGACAGGGTGACATGCGTTGTCGAGCAGAGCGACAATACGATATGGATAGGAACGGACAGCGGGGTCTGCAGGGCGGACAGCTTCAGCTGGACCTCGATGAGATACGGCAGCAGGATCCCTATCGGCAGGGTGCGCGACATCATACTCACCGAGGAAGGGGATATTTTCATTTCCGTAGCGAGACAGGGAGTAGCGAGGTACAGCCTGGGCAGAATCAGGAGCTACGGACCCGGACAGGGCCTGCCCGACAGGGATATATACCAGTTCGGCCTTGATGCGGGAGCACGGGTCTGGGCTGCCGGACGTTACGGCCTCAGTACCTGGGACGGATCCGGATGGACACCTCTCAGGCTTCCCGGGGTCTCGCTGGGAGCCCACGATTATCTCTCCGTCGAACATGATCTCGAGGGGAACACCTATCTCGGCACAGCCGGAGGGACCATTGTCTCGATTGCGAGGGATTCCTACCGCGAGACGCCGCTCCCCGCGGATGGTCCGGAGAGTATGATAGGGTCGATAGTACGCTCGGGCAGGACACTCCTGCTCGCAGGAAGAAGGGCTGTTTACAGGTTCGATGGCGGATTCACTCCAATCGGTCTGCCCGGCAGATGGTTCGAAGGGTCAGTGACAGGCATGGTTCCGGAACAGGGCGGCAGGTTATGGCTGTCGACACGGTTCGGTATCCTCCATCATACTGGAAGCGGCTGGGAGGTCTTTGACCGCAGGCACGGACTGCCAAGCGAGCACTTTACCTGCGTTGCGGCCGGTCCTGACGATGAACTGTGGTTCGGGTCCTTCGACAGCGGCGTGCTCAGGCTGACTTCCGGAGGATGGGTCCATTACAGACGCAGGCACGGCCTGCCCGACGAGAGAATATCTTCTATCGCCGCCGATCGTTCAGGGACTATATGGGTCTCGACACTGTCAGGGAGGATCGCCGGATTCAACGGGGAGAACTGGGAAGTGCTGGATATCGTGGGCCATGCGCCCGGTTCCGGCCCGGCACGGGTAGAAGCGGATTCGCTCTTCCTGGACGATCCCGCCGTCAGGCTGCTTCCCTCCGGGGGGAGAGAGCTCGATGGTGCCTTCGCCCCTGTGATCGGGATGGATGGTTCGGGAAGATGCATGTTCTGTACCCTGGAAGGGATATTCTTCCAGTCGGAAGCCGGGTGGAGGATCATAGATATTCCGCTTCTCCGGTCGGGTCCCCGGCCGACCGCGCTGACAGGTACGACGGACGGGAGCATCTGGCTCGGAACAGACGGTGAAGGCGCCTACGTCCTGAAAGACGGCAGGTGGCTTCACGTCGACAGTACCGGCGGCCTGGGAGGGGATCATGTTCTGTCCATAGAAGAGGACCCTTCGGGTGTGATCTGGATTGGGACGAGACACGGCGGAGTAACGAGGTACAGCGCCGGTCGTTATTGACAGGGAGAGCCTCATTTCATATATTGGTAATGACAAAGGAGTCATATAGAGCAAGCGTTACTGTTTTTCCGTATCTGTCAACATCGAGCGCGGCCTGACGTACGGAAAAACGGGTGGCGCGTTTTGTTTATATGGGAGGTTTTTTTTAGTTGAAAATTTTCCATTATATGTTATCAATATGTGACTTCGCTCATACGGGGGAAACGCGGAAATGGATGCTTTCCTGAAACTGCTCATATATTCAATAATAGGCCTTGTCGCCTATATCTATGCCGGGTACCCCCTGATCCTGGCATTCCTCGGCCTTTTCGCGCCGCGCCGCCGCGGCAGCGGAGGAGATCAGCTGCCGACAGTCGCATTGATCGTCTCCGCCCATAACGAGGAACGGATAATCCGTGAAAAGATCGAAAACTGTCTCAAGCTCGATTATCCGCGCGACAAGCTGAAGATCATCGTGTCGAGTGACGGGTCGGAGGATGGGACGAACGGTATCGTAAGGGAGTACGAGGGGAGAGGCGTGGTCCTCAGGGCTTTCGACCGTCGCGAAGGAAAGAGTGCCATCCTGAATAAGACGGTTCTCGGCCTGGATGAGGATATTCTCGTATTCTCAGATGCCAACGCTTTTTATAAGGAAGATGCGCTGCTCCGTCTCGTAGGCAATTTCGATGTCGAGGAGACCGGGTGTGTCGTGGGAAGACTCGTTTATATGGATAACAAATCGTATGTCGGTCAGGGCGAGAGCCTCTACTGGCGGTACGAGGGATTCTTGAACAGGCTCGAGAGCAGGCTCGGATCGGTTCTGGTAGCGACCGGGACGATAATGGCGATCCGCAGAGAGCTGTTCAGGCCTGTGATGAAGGATGTAGCCAACGATTTCCAGCTCCCCGCGGAGGTTGCCTCCCAGGGGTATGCGGTGGTTTACGAGCCTGCGGCGATCGCCCTGGAGCGTTCGACATATTTCTTCAGGGAGGAATTCAGCCGCAAGCGGCGGATTGTCGTCAGGGGACTCACCGGGTACAGTCATCTCAGGCACGATTTCGGAGGAGGACTGAGACAGTTCCAGTTCATCTCGCGGAAACTGCTGAGGTGGTGCGTCGGGGTTACTCTTCCGGTAGTCTACGCAGCGAGCATCTTACTTCTCGACGAGCCGTTCTTTCTGGTCTTCTTCATCCTCCAGAACATCTTTTATATCTTTGCCTCGATCGGCGCCATCCTCAGAAGGGGGCATGTCAGGACGAAGATATTCTTTATTCCATTCTACTTCGTCATGGTGAACGCAGCAGCCATGGCGGCGATATTCAAATTCCTGTCGGGCGGCAGGCTCTCTTCATGGGAGAAGGCCGAAACGACGAGGGACGTCGAGGAGAATTCCTTCGTAGAGCCGGTGCTGAAGGTGATCGAGGGAAGAAAGAAGATCTCCGATCCGGTCGAGAAGTATGAGCGGATCACGTAACCACTGTTCTAGTCCGTTGCAATCATTTCGGCGATCCTGTCGACCGCTTCTCTGATAAGACTGTAGATCCTGCGGAATTCGCCAAGATCTTTTCCATAGGGATCGGATATTCCTGCAACAGGTGGATACACGAGCGATCCGATCTTGAATATCTTTGATCCTGCTTCCGGGAACAGGTCCAAGATCTTCGAGTATATACTCTCATCAAATACAAAGATGATGTCCTGTTGTTGGACGATTACACCGTCGATGACCAATGAACTGTGACTGGAGATATCGATTCCAAGCTCTCTTGCAGCCTGGATGGCTTCCGGTGGCGATTCTCTTCCCGCAGGTTCATAATACCCCGACGAGCTTGTGATTATTCCATCGGTGAGGATCGATCTGGCGTAGTATTCCGCAAAAGGGCTACGGCAGATATTCCCCTTGCAGACGAAGTGTATTTTCTCTGATCTGGGGATGATCTCTCTCATTTTCATTGAACAGCCAGCGGTATCGGGGATTCCTGCATTTTTCGCCTGTCTGAACAATCTCCTCAATACAGTTCTGGAAAGCTGCGCTGTCTGGACGAGTCCAGGCATCATATCATCAAGGACAAAGGTGTCACTTCGTTCTCTCAGGGAGATCACATTTATTACTTCCGACATGACCGAACGAAGGGGAAGCGTATTGATCGTTGGATCAGAGGAGTCGCTTCTGAAGTTGGACCAGTTCCAGTATAGATCATTGACAAGATTGCGGCAGTAAATCCCTGTTTTGTATTCCTGCGCGAATTTACTGCGATCCTCGACCAGCATCTGGTAGAGATACCAGGGGAAATCTGCGCCTGAAGCAAGAGCAAGGGGAAGGGAGCCCCAGAACCTGCCGTTGATCTCAAGCAACCGCCAGCCTCCCGAGATACGATCATGCCTGAATTCGAACATGGCGACGCCCCTGTAGTTCAAGGCAGAAACGATTCGGCGGGTGGCGTTCAGCATATCATCGTCAAGCGGGATGCTCCTCCTATATGATGATCCACCTCCTTTAAGGGGTTCATGGATGCGCTCATGTTGAAAGGCGAACAGGATTCTTCCCGAATCAGCGATGATCTCAATTCCTGTTCCATGCCCGGGTAGAAACTCCTGAACGACCAGCCTTCCTCTCAGAAGCATAGTTTCCACGTAGTCGACAAGCTCCTTCAGGTTATGCGCAACTCGGACTTTGTTTTTTATCGCGACATCGACTGCTGTAAACGAAGATACTGGTTTCAGAATTACTGGAAATCCCATTGACTCCGCGGCTCTGACCGCCTCTTCCCGGGTCTCGACTTCTATCTCACCTGGAACGGGCACGCCCAGGGATCTTGCCAGTGCAACAGTCTTCACCTTGTCGGATACGATCTCGTAAACATCATCGGGCAACAGATAGAGTTTCGCCCGGCGCTGCAGTTCTTCGCTGGCTGTTCTGAGAGGTATTATCGTCTGGTCGGTACATGGGATGATGAGATCAAAGGGTCTGCTTTCGAGAATATCGAGGAGATCGTCTTTCCAGGACCCGCTTCCGACGGAGAACGGCCTGATATAGTGGGCTTCAGTAATATATCGCGACGCCATGGCCGGTGAACTGACCGGGCACCATCCGGTATGGACCTCGATTCCTTTCCTGCCAAGCGACCGGACAACAGAGAGAAAACTCCTGTCGTCGTTTCCGAGTACAAGGACCCGTCGGCGCATGACACCTCTCCCGTCGTGAAAAGTCTTGTCAGGCTTCTGTTGTGAAGCAGGCATGGTATTCCGTCAGTGTCTTTCCTTCGAATCGTCCCTTCGCGGTTTCGAAGAGGGATTCGATGTCGCGGTAGAGAGTATCTATGCTTTCTGCTGTCCTGAATCTGGGACTTCCGCCAGGCATCAATTCAGATGAATGCAGAATGAACTCGGCATAGTCCTGGTTTGTGTCGAACACTTTCCCCAAGATCATCTCCATCTCCAGGCGGTTGCTCCCATTCGGCCTGAGCCAGGAAACAGGCTTGCTGAGACGGTTAAGGACTCTTGTGGAAAGAGTGCTCCAGTCCAAGGCTCGTGCAATTGTGTGTCTGCACAGCCCGCCTCTCTTCAAGATCGAAACGGGAACCTCAAGCAGAGGAAGGTTACCCTCCCGGCTAATATCATCCGGGTCGAGGAAGTACGATCTATCGGGAAACCCCCTGTAGTCAGGGCCTCCCCGGCCGGCTGGATCCCCTAGGCGTCTTCTCCATGATACATGCGGTGTAACTGAGCAATCGACAAGGTATCCTCTTTCAGACAGGATCCTGGCGTATCTGGCGTTAAATCCCCAACGACCGGCCCTGTGGCTTGCTACGGTGATCTGGAAGGTGTCTTCCAGAAGACTGGTCATAAAATCGATCTTCTGTTCCATTACTTTGCCGGAATACTCAGTGAGATATGGCTGGTTAACGTAATCATCGTGCGTGATGGGAAGATGAGGTGGAGTATTCCATGCGTGCAGGTGCATGCCGACCTCTCCTGTCTTTCTTTCAAGGACATCGGATGCGAATTCGATGAATCCCCGCGATTTTGCCATCTCGTAGTCGACCAGCCAGGTAGGCTTCAGTAAATATTTTTCGCAAAGGTTCTGGAATCGCGGGAGAAATTCTGTGTTGTGGGTACTTATCTCCCGCCCGCCTGCCCAGAGATCGTCACCCTCTGTATCGATCGTTATCAGGAAGAACGGTTTCTTGCTGTCGGATATCATAGGCAGGATTCTACTTTGGTCTTTATCCGACTGCAAGCAATAGTGGATTGAAAAGTTAAAATGCTCATCAATCTGGAGGCTTTCTGCATATAGACAAGGGAAGAAATGAAAAATGGGTTCTCATATAATTTTTTATGAGTATATAATCAATAAAATCGATCAGGGATGATTACAGTCAGGAACCCGCTGAAGAAATGAAAGAAAGACTCAGCATACTTATTGTTACCAGCTCACTTACTGGCGGTGGAGCGGGAAACCATATTCTGAATCTGTGCAGATATCTGAAGTCTGTGTCGATAGCCCCGCACGTTCTGTCCATTTCAACAGAGAAGCACGAACTGGAGGATGTTTTGGAGAGCGAGGGAATACCTGTCTTTCGCAACCCTCTAGGATCACTTGCCAACATGGTTTCGCGTGGCTGGATCTCAGGTCTTAAGAAAATCACCGGAACGGTCGATCCTGATATCATACATGGACACCTTTATCACGGAGAGATAACAGCGTCTCTGGTCTCACATCTGACTGGGATTCCCATGGTAGCAACGAGGCATAGCTCGGGGCTTGAATTCAACGGGAGCAGAAAATGGATCGCCAGGATAGCGGCAGGAAAGATCGGAGCTGCGATTGCGGTGAGCGAGGATGCGGCCCTGGAAGCTGCCGCGACCGGCATCCCTTCAGACAGGATTACTGTCATTCCTAACGGAGTCGATACCAGTAGATTCAGGATGCTCGAAGAACCTGACAAGACCAGGATGAGGGAAGAGTGCATCAGGGAGTTCTTCCCCGGAGATCCGCCTGCTGAAGCGGTGCTCGTCGGAGCTGCCGGAGCTCTCAAGACTGTTAAGAATCACTCCCTGTTCATCAGAATGGCATCGAGAGTCCTGTCCGCTGATCCCATTTGCCGCGAAAAATTGAGGTTTATTGTCGCAGGGGAAGGAGAACTGAGGGAGGAACTGGAAGCACAGGTAGCTGATCTGGAATTGACGGAGTATATATCGTTTCCAGGGTATATCAATGGACTTGAGGATTTTTTTTCCAGTCTCGACATCTTCCTGGTGACCTCGAGGTCAGAGGGTGTTCCGATCGCGTTGCTCGAGGCAATGTCTTCAGGCGTGGCCTGCGTCTCGACCGATGTCGGCGATATCGCTGAAGTTATGGGGAATTCGGGATACATTGTTCCATCCGGCGGGGAGAATGAGTTTGTCGATATTGTAACGTGTCTTGTTGAAGATGATTGCGGGAGGAACGAGATTGGACGAAGATCCAGGCTCAGGATCCTGGAGTATTTCGACCTGGAGATTTGGGGAGCCCGGACCGTGGAAGTCTATGAAGATATGGTCGATTCTCACCACTGTCGCTGATCCTGAAAAACTTCCCGTAAAATTCTGAAACTTTTTATCCGCTCCGGGATATATGAGGGAGAAGAGAGTCACGGTACTTTCAATCTGGCCCCTGAGGAGGTGATCGGCCGCCAGGTAGAGCGGCCGATGGAGATGAGGAAACTCGCAATACTTTCACTGGCTGTTTTTGTCGCTGTTTCGATATCCCTGACCGCGTCAGCGTTCGCGCAGCAGAAGACAAAGACGATCGTCATCGAAGACAGGAAGGTACACAAGATCGAGAAAAAGGGAGCCTTCCTCGGCATATACATGGAGGATCTTGACAAGGAAATGATCAAGGAGTTCGATTATCCCAAATCGACAGGCGTGCTCATTACCGGGATCGTCGACGACAGCCCCGCCGAAGAGGCGGGACTCGAGAAAGATGATGTCATCTATTCGATCGCGGGCGACAAGGTCAAGGATTCGAAGGGACTGAGCAAGCTCATCGGTTCGAAAGAGCCCGGTGACAAGGTGAAGGTCGTCGTCTACCGCGACGGCAGGAAAAAGACCTTCAACCTCGCCCTGGGAGAGAAGAAGACTGCATACGTGACAATAAACATCGACGACTACGACGATCTGGCGGACAGGGTCCATTACAGCACACTCGGCAGGGGCGGCAATGTCTGGGTCACATCCAGCGGTGGTTCTTTCCCCGTATACGGGGGACGCGGCAGGATGGGTGTGCAACTTCACGAACTCGACGGCGACCTGGCGCCTTACTTCAAGGTCAAGGAAGGCGAAGGGGTCCTCGTGCTGAAGGTCATCGAGGATTCTCCCGCCGAAGAGGCCGGCCTGAAGGCCGGTGATGTGATCGTGAAGATAGACGACACGGAGATAGAGGAGATCGACGATGTCTTCGAGGCGATCAGCGATGTGAACGTGGAGGTAGAAGAGGACGATGACGAGAAGGAAGTCACAGTCGATGTTACCATCGCCAGGAACGTGACCGTCACGGTCCTCCGCGGCGGCAGGACGAAGACCTTCGAGGTCGAGCTTGAGGATGATATGGCGATGCACAGGGAATTCATGATAAAGGGCCCCCACATGATGGAAGAGATGAGGCATATCGAGATGCACGTACCCCAGATGAGGGCGATGAAGATCTACCGGATGGATGAGGAGAAGCTCGAGGCCAAGATGAAGGCCCTCGAGAAGGAGATGCAGAAGCTTCAGAAGAAGCTTGAAGAGATCGATAAAACCGACTGAAAAACGGCAGCATTCCAGCGTATTGAGGAGCCGGTCGCCCTGGAGGTGGCTGGCTCCTCTCTTTCTCAAGCAGGATATTGACATAAAGGACAAAGTAGTCTATTTTACATCTTGTTCCTTTCCTAGGGGCGGCACCCCGAACGGGTGGTCGCCGAGGTCTATTCAAGGGTAAAAGGAGTGGAAAGATGAACGAGAACCCGGGTCGCATTCCCGAGGAAATGGAAGAGGTATCCCCCTCCGGAGAAGGCAGGGGCGGATTCGGGGCGTCGCTGATCGACATATTCATAGATCCTGTCAAGGTCTTCAAGAGGATCAAGGCGGGTCTTCCGTGGTGGCAGCCCTTTGCGGTCGTGGCAATAGTCATAGCCGTGATCTCATACTTTCAGATACCGATAAACAGACAGATCTTCCTGCTCAACGAGAGGGGCCTTTCAGCCGAACAGCTCCAGACCCAGGGCGAGATAGTGGAGAAATTCAACCTGATCGGCGTGTTTGCCGCGCCGCTGGTCGTACTCCTCATATATGTGATCCTCGCCGCGCTCTGCAATGTAACGGCGAATCTCGTCAGCGGAAAGTCGAGCTTCAAGAAGATGCTCAGCCTGCTCTGCTTCACTGGCTTTGTGGGGCTCATCGAGCAGGGTCTGAAGTTGCTTATACTGCACATGAGAGGGATAGAGAACATCACTTCGCGCGACGATCTTTATGCGGTCTCATTCTCTCTGACCAGATTTATCGAGAGCGACGGCATTCTCCGCGCCGTGCTGGAGAGTTTCAGCGTATTCCAGATCTGGTTCCTCATACTGTTCACGATCGGCGTATCGATCGTCTACGAAACGGACCGGAAGACCGCGATAGTGCCGACGATCGTCATATGGGTGCTGGGAGTGCTGGGGATCATGCTGCAGGGTCTCGGCGGAGGCTGATCCAGGGAATTTCCGCCGATGGCGGATCGAAATAAAAGCATGAATACGAACTGGAGGTCGTCTTGAAGAAGTTTTCGATCGACATGATAAGGAACATAACCTTCGTTGGGCACCAGTCGTCGGGGAAGACCATCCTCGGCGAGGCGATGCTCTTTGATACGGGCGTTACGAGCAGGATCGGAACGATCGAGGATGGTAATACCCTTTTCGACTCCGCTCCTGACGAGGTCGAGCGGCAGATATCGATCAATGCCGGGTTCGCGTGGTGTGAGCACGGTAAAGCCAAGATCAATATCCTCGATACACCCGGTTACGAGGATTTTATCGGCGAGGTCATCTCGTCTATCGCCGTCACCGAGGGTGGCGTGGTCGTCATAGCCGCCGATTCGGGCGTAGAAGTCGGCACTGAAAAGACTTGGAAACTCCTCGAGGAGAAAGGCCATCCGAAGATCGTCTGCGTCAACAAGCTGGACAAGGAACATGCGGATTTCGACAAGTGCGTTTCCGACGCGCAGAGCTATCTCGGGGCAAAGGTAGTGCCCCTTACCCTTCCGATCGGTCAGGGAGATTCGTTCAAGGGTGTTGTCAACGTCCTGAAGAACAAGGCGTATATCACCTCCGGCGGCAAGGTGGCCGAGGAAGCCGTTCCAGCCGACATGGAGGATACTGTCGGGGAGATGCGGCAGAAACTGATGGATTTCGCGGCCGAGTCTGACGACTCACTCCTCGAGAAGTTCTTCGAGAGTGGAGAGCTCAGCGACGAGGAGCTCATTAAAGGTCTTTCAGCGGGCTGTCTGTCGGGAACGTTCGTGCCGCTGGTCGCTGTATCGGCGACCAGGAATATCGGCGTCCGGCAGCTCCTCGATCTGATAGTCTCGATGCTGCCCTCCCCCGAATGGCGCACCGTGATCGATGCAGTCAAGGGCGATGAGACCGAGAAGATCAAGATCGGACCGGGAGAACCGACAGCGGCATTCGTCTTCAAGGCGCTCTCCGAGAAGCATCTGGGCGACCTCTCGTTCATCAGGACATTCTCGGGAGACATGAAGGTCGGAGAGGATCTCTACAACTCTTCCCTCGAGGAGTCCGAGAGGATCGGCCAGCTCTATTTTGTGCAGGGCAAGGAGAGAGTGGATACCGATTCGATACCGGCCGGCGATATCGGCGCGGCGGTCAAGCTGAAGACGGCCAAGGTCGGCAATACGCTCTGTCCCAAGTCGAAGCAGATAGTGATCGCTCCTATGGATTTCCCCCAGCCTTCGCTCCATACCGCTATCGAGGCGAGGGCCAAGGGTGAGATGGACAAGGTAAGCGCCGGACTGACGAGACTCTCCGACGAGGATCTGACATTTACCGTCGAGAACAATGCCGAGCTGAGACAGACAATACTTTCGGGACAGGGCGAGCTCCATCTCGAGGTCATCCTGGGCCGGCTCAAGAGAAAATTTGGTGTCGAGGTCGACATGATCGCCCCGAAGATCCCCTACAGGGAGACTATAGCGACGAAGTCCGAGGCGCAGGGCAAGCACAAGAAGCAGAGCGGCGGCCGCGGCCAGTACGGCGACGTCTGGCTGAGGCTCGAGCCCCTGCATCGCGGAGGCGGATTCGAGTTCGTCGACGCGATCGTCGGCGGAGTGATCCCCGGCAAGTTCATCCCCGCGGTGGAGAAGGGCGTCAGGGATTCGATGAAGAACGGCGTCGTTGCCGGGTACAAGTTCCAGGACGTCAAGGTAACACTCTATGACGGCTCGTTCCACACGGTCGATTCGTCCGACGCGGCGTTCAAGATGGCCGGGTCGAAGGGATTCAAGGCCGCGGTAGCGCAGGCCAAGCCTGTGATCCTCGAGCCTGTCTACGACGTAGAGGTACTTGTTCCCGAGGAGTACATGGGTGACATCATGGGCGACCTGTCCGGCCGCCGTGGAAAGATACAGGGCACCGAGCAGGAGGGAAGCCAGCAGAAGATCAAGGCCCAGGTGCCTCTGGCGGACCTGCACAGGTACGCTACCTCGCTGCGGTCGATGACCCAGGGAAAGGCTTCACACACGAGGACATTCTCACACTACGAGGTCGTTCCTCACGATATCGCGAAGAGACTGATCGCCGAGGCGGAGGCGGAGAAGGAAGAAGAGAAGTAACAGAAGCATCTGGAGGCAGCCGTTGTCAGGACATTCCAAGTGGAGCACGATCAAGCGTAAGAAGGGGAAGGCCGACGCCGAGAGAGGCAAGATCTTCACCAAGCTGATAAAAGAGATCGTCGTGGCGGCCCGTGAGGGCGGAGGCGATCCGGACACGAATCCGAGGCTGAGGACGGCCATACATGCCGCGCGCGACGCCAACATGCCCGCGGCGAACATGGACAAGGCGATACTGCGAGGGACAGGCGAGCTGCCGGGAGTGGTCTATGAGGCCGCGACCTTCGAGGGATACGCCCTGGGGGGAGTGGCGGTGCTCGTCGAATCGCTGACCGACAACAGGAACAGGACGACCGCGGACGTCCGTCATATCTTCACCAAGCATGGCGGGCATCTCGGTGAGCCCGGTTCGGTCTCATATATGTTCGAGAGCAAGGGACTGGTCGTTATCGATCAGTCTGCCGCCAAAGAAGACAGAATCTACGAGATCGCGCTGGAGAACGGCGCGGAGGATATAATATCAGAAGATGACCATTTCGAGGTCATCTGTCCGCCCGAGGCCCTTGAGGGAATCAGGGAAGGTATACTGGCGGCTGGTATCGAGTACCAGGTCGCCGAGGTGTCTCTGCACCCCAAGATAACCGTCGGACTCGATAGCGACAAGGCGGTCAAGGTGCTCAAGCTTGTCGCGGCGCTCGAGGACAACGACGATGTCCAGCGGGTCACCGCGAATTTCGATATCACTGACGAGATTCTCAGGGAGATAGAGGACCAGATATAGCACCCTCCGGAGGGAGCATTGCCTGTCATCATCGGAATAGATCCCGGAAGCCGCGTCACCGGTTACGGCCTGGTCGAGAAGCGGGGCTCCGGGATCGTCTATATCGGGTCTGGAGCGATAAAGGTCAGGGCCGCGGATCCGATGCCGCAGAGGCTGGCGGCAATAAAGCGCGGACTCGACGAGGTGCTGAGGAAGTACGCACCTGTTGCAATGGCAGTCGAGGAGGTGTTTGTGGCGAAGAATCCGAAGAGCGCCCTGAAACTGGGGCAGGCACGGGGGGTGATCATTCTTGCCGCAGCCGAAGTGGAGATCGAGGTCTTCGAATACTCGCCCCGCGAGGTGAAGGCGAGCGTGACGGGGTCCGGCTCGGCTCACAAGAGCCAGGTGGGAGCGATGGTCGTACGGCTGCTGCGACCCGATCATCAGCCGGCCTGTGAAGACGAGACAGATGCCCTCGCCGTTGCTTTCTGCCACGCGCTGAGGGTCGGATCGCCTGCGTGGAGGAACGTATGATATCTTCGGTCGAAGGGATACTGGCGGGCAGGAGTGAAACGGGCGTCGTTGTCGAGACAGGAGGCTTCGGCCTCGAGATACACGTTCCGGCGACCACCCTTGCCGTGCTCGGAAAAATCGGCGAGAAGGTAAGGCTCAGCACCTATCTGCACGTCCGCGAGGATGCGCTTACCCTTTTCGGATTCGCGACGGAATATGACCGCAGTGTCTTTATGGCCCTTCTCGGCGTGAGCGGTGTCGGGCCGAAGGCGGCGCTGGCTATGATGTCGGCAGGCAGCGCGGCAGTACTGGCGGGAATGATCAGGGGAGAGGATGTCCCTTCGCTGGTAAGGATCCCCGGTATCGGAAAGAAGACGGCAGAGAGGATCATCCTCGAGTTGAAGGACAAGATCGAGGTTTCGGGAGAGTCCGCCGGTCCCGCCGGACCCGCGGCCCGCCCCGAAACACTTGAGGAGGCAGCAGCCGCTCTGATGTCGATCGGTCTCACGAGGAACAATGCCGAGAAGGCTCTCGAGAGGGTCGACTTCGAGGGCGACGCAGCCGATTACACGGTCGAGGACATTGTCAGGATGGCGCTGAGGAAGGTCCCTCTCTAGCTCCGGGCACGGAAGGATCCCATGGAAGAGAAGCTGATAACCGATCCGCAGGCGATGCGTGACGAACTCATCTCCGAGTCGACTCTGCGACCGTCTACAATGGCGGAGTTCGTCGGCCAGAACAAGCTGAAGGAGAACCTCGCGGTATTCATCGAGGCGGCCGGCCGGCGGGGCGAGCAGCTTGATCATGTACTTCTCTACGGTCCTCCCGGGCTGGGCAAGACGACTCTGGCGCATATCATCGCTTCCGAGCTGGGCGTTCATATAAGGAGCACATCGGGCCCCGTCTTCCAGAGCCCGGCCGATCTTCTCGGCATACTCACGCAGCTGGAGGCGAAGGACGTCGTTTTCATCGACGAGATACACAGGCTCAGCCGCATCGTCGAGGAGCATCTGTATCCGGCGATGGAGGAGTTCAGATGCGAGCTGATCGTCGACAAGGGCCCGCATGCAAGGCATTACTCGCTTCAGATAGAGCCCTTCACTCTTGTCGGCGCGACGACCAGAGCGGGGATGATCACACCTCCTATGCGAAGCAGGTTCGGTGTGGTGGCGAGGCTCGATTTCTACTCGCCCGACGACCTGTACATCATCGTCAAGCGTTCGGCCGGACTCCTCGGAGTCGCTATCGACGATGGCGGGGCGGGGGAGATCGCCGGTCGCTCGAGAGGAACCCCGAGGATCGCCAACAGGCTGCTCCGCAGGGTGCGGGATTTCGCACAGATAAAGGGCGACGGCACGATAGATATCAAGATGGCAAGATTCGCCCTCGAGATGCTCGAGGTCGATGAGCGGGGGCTCAATGAGATGGACAGGCGGATCCTTTCCGCCGTAGTGGAGAAATTCTCCGGAGGGCCGGTAGGGATAGGCTCGCTCGCAGTGGCCGTCTCCGAGGAGAGCGAAACGATCGAAGATGTATACGAGCCCTTCCTCATACAGGAAGGACTGCTCCAGAGAACCCAGCGGGGAAGGATCGTCACCGATGCCGGCTACAGGCACATCGGCGCCGAGCCTCCCGCAGGCGATGGAAAACAGGGCAGGATCCTCTAGGGCCCGTGCGGCCCGTTCCCCAGGTAACGGAAAGCAATATGCGAATAGATCAATTCGATTACGAACTTCCCGAGGAACTCATCGCGCAGTATCCGGCAGAGCGGCGCGACGAGAGCAGGATGCTCATGCTCGACCGCTCGAGAGAGGAAGTGCGGGAGGCCAGGTTCGCTAACTTCCCGAGGTACCTTCATGAGGGAGATATCGTCGTAATAAACGATACGAAGGTCATTCCGGCCCGTCTTCTCGGAAAGAAGGAGACGGGCGCCGAGGTGGAGGTCTTCCTGATCAGGCGTCTCGGAGAGGGCAGGTGGCGGGCTCTCTGCCGTCCATCGAGAAAGCTCGGTACCGGAGACAAGGTCCTGATAGGCGAGGCCGGGCATGTGTTGACGATCGGCGAGGAGGCCGGCGGCGGCGAATGGACGGTATCGATGCCGGAAGGGATCCCGGAACACGGATTTATAGAGAAGTTCGGGCACATACCCCTGCCTCCGTATATAAAGCGCGGGGATGAGGAACTCGACAGGATCCGCTACCAGACGGTCTATGCCAGGGTCGAGGGTTCAGTCGCGGCGCCGACGGCCGGGCTGCATTTCACCGATGAGGTACTCGGGGGGCTCCGCCGCAAGGGGATCACCGTGATGCCTGTGACCCTTCACGTCGGTCCCGGCACATTCAGGCCGCTCGGAAATGATGTGGTCGAGGAGAATGTCCTTTCCGCGGAGCATGTCACGGTGAGGAAGGACTATCTCGAAGAGATAATGTCCGCGGGAAGGAGCGGGAGAAAAGTAATAGCGATCGGTACGACCGTGACGCGGGCTCTCGAGGCGGCTGTTTCGGGAGCCATTGACGAGGGCGGGACCGTCGTTTCAGAAGGTGTGGAATATCTCACCGGATGGACCCGTCTCTTCATATACCCCGGATTCGAGTTCAAGGTAGTGGACTCGCTGCTGACGAACATGCACCTGCCCAGATCGAGCCTCCTCGTGCTCGTGGCTGCATTCGCGGGACGGGAGAGGACGCTCAGCGCATACCGCTGGGCCGTGGAACGCAGGTTCCGTTTCTACAGCTACGGCGACGTCATGTTCATCCGCTGATACACCGTTGATATGCCGGAGGCGCTGGATTGAGTTTCGGATTCGAACTTAGCGGGACAGAGACGGGCGGGGCCAGGGTCGGACGCGTGACGACCGATCACGGCATCATCGAGACGCCCGCATTCATGCCGGTGGGGACACAGGCGACGGTCAAGTCCCTTGCGCCGGCCGACCTCAAGAGCGCAGGCGCGCAGATCATCCTCTCCAATACGTATCATCTTCACCTGCGTCCAGGCGAAAAGCTGATAAAGGAGGCGGGCGGCATCCACAGGTTCATGTCGTGGTCCGGCCCCGTCCTGACTGACAGCGGCGGATACCAGGTGTTCAGCCTCGCCGATCTGAGAAAGATCTCAGACGACGGCGTCAGCTTCCGGTCCCACATCGATGGATCGCAACGGCACCTCACTCCGGAGAGAGTCGTCGACATCCAGCTCGATATCGGCTCCGACATCATGATGGTACTCGATCACTGCGCGGAGTATCCGTGCAGTTACGAGACTGCCCTCGAGGCCGCCGTAAGGACGACTCAGTGGGCCGAGAGGAGTCTTGCGCCCTACGGGCCGCGTGTTACGAGAGACGGGTATGAACGGGTCCTGTTCGCCATAGTACAGGGCAATGTTTTCGAGGACCTCAGGGAGCGCTCGGCGCGCGAGCTCGTCGCTCTCGATTTTCCCGGGTACGCGATCGGGGGACTCTCGGTCGGAGAATCGAAGGAGGATCTCTACGGTATGGCCGGGTTGACCGCGAAGCTGCTCCCCGAGGAAAAGCCCCGCTACCTGATGGGAGTGGGATTTCCCGAGGATCTTGTCGAGGCCGTGGCGAGGGGCATCGACATGTTCGACTGCGTGATGCCGACGAGGAACGCGCGCAACGGCACCGTTTTTACTTCACGCGGAAGGGTCATCCTGAAGAACGCCTCGAACAGGAGAGATTTCGGCCCTCTCGATCCCGATTGCGACTGCGACACGTGCAGGAACTACTCGAGAGCGTATCTCAGGCATCTCTTCATGGCGGGAGAGATGCTCGGACCTCGCCTCGCGACGGTCCACAGCATCCGTTTTTACTTGCATCTGATGGAAGAGATGAGGCAAGTTATACGCGAAGACCTTTTCAGCCAGTGGCGGAAGGAATTCTACAAAAAATACGCAGATTCAGACGGTCAGCGACCGTCTCGATTTCCACAGAGACAGTGACGTTTTTCACTTCACACAGGAGGAACCATGTCGGCACTTTTATTCGCGATGTCCACAGGCGGCGGCGAAGGCGGCGGAAGTCCGCTCACGATGTTCATCCCGATCATCATGGTGTTCATCGTATTCTATCTTCTTCTCATCAGGCCCCAGCAGAAGAAGCAGAAAGAGCACGCGGCTCTTCTGTCAGATCTGTCCAAGGGTGACAAGGTAGTGACCAACGGCGGTCTTTACGGCACGATTTCCGATGCTAAGGACCATGTCGTCGTTCTCAGGATCGCCGAGAACGTCAAGGTCGAGGTCGTCAAGAGCGCAATCGCGTCAGTGATCGAGAAGAAAAAGGAATAGTCTGTCGATGGGATCGCTGGAGATAAAGATATACGGCGATGAGATACTCCGGGGCCACAGTGCGGAAGTCGAGGATTTCAACGAAGAACTCGGAGAGCTGATAAGGAAAATGGTCGAGACGATGATCGCAGAGGAGGGCGTGGGACTCGCCGCGCCACAGGTGGGCGTCTCGCGCCGTGTCGCCGTGGTCAATGCCGATCCGTATGATCCCGATACTCTGCTTGCACTGGTCAACCCGCGTATCCTCTCAAGCAGCGATGAGACAGATTGCGTCGAGGAGGGGTGCCTGAGCGTGCCGGGTGTGAGGGGGAAGGTCGAGAGACCGGTATTGATAGAGATCGAATATCAGGACGCGGGCGGCCGGAAGCACTGCATCAAGGTTGACGGGCTCGTGTCGAGGATCATCCAGCACGAGATCGATCACCTCGACGGGGTGCTGTTCGTCGACCGCCTGTCCTTTGGCCGGAAGACACTGGTCAAGGGAAAGCTCAGGGAACTCGCCCGGCAGGGAAAGCGAGAGTGATCGAGCGATGCCCCGGGTCATTTTTTTTGGTTCCCCTGATTTCTCAGTTCCATCGCTGAAGGCCCTCCACCAGTCGGCGTACAGGCCGGAGCTCGTGGTGACACAGCCCGACCGTCCAGCCGGCAGGGGGAGGAAGAGCTCACCGACCGCCGTGAGAAAGGCTGCCGAAGAGCTCGGGCTCCCGGTCATGGTCATGAAGAGCTTCAAGGAAGAGGGGGCCTTCGAACGGCTTGCCGGTCTCGAGCCCGATCTCTTCATCGTCGCGGCCTTCGGCCTGATATTTCCGCGCAGGGCGCTCGAACTTCCCACCGTGTCATGCGTCAATGTCCATGCCTCGCTTCTCCCGAGATGGAGAGGCGCGAGCCCGATAAACATGGCGGTTGCCGCGGGTGACAGTATTACGGGAGTATCTATCATGCGGATGGTCAGGGCCCTCGACGCGGGTCCTGTCTATGCCCGGAGATCTGTACCGATAGGACCGGATGATACGGCAGGCGACCTCTTCGGCAGACTCGCCGATGAGGGAGGTCCGCTGCTGGTCGAGACACTCGACAGGATTACCGGCGAGGGGCTCGCGCCCGAGGAACAGCCGGAGGAAGGGGTGACATTCGCGCCTCTTCTGAAGAAGAGCGACGGGCTGATCGACTGGAACAGAGAGGCCGCCGAGGTGCATGATCATATAAGGGGCATGAACCCGTGGCCCGGCAGTCATACGAGGGCGGGAAAGAGACTGATCAAGATACACAGGTCCGAACGATGCGATGGGGGAGCAGGCGGCGCAGAGCCGGGTAAGGTCATCAGGGCCGCCGGCGGGATCATAGAGGTCGCATGCGCCGGGGGAGCGGTCAGGCTGATCGTGCTGCAGGCTGAAGGGCGAAAGGTGCTGCCGGCGGAAGAGTTTCTGAGGGGGGCAGGTCTTCGGGAGGGCACGGTTCTGGGAGGAGAAGGAGATGAGTGAGGAAAAAAAGGGATATCATCCGTTTCTGATATATACGGCGGTCATCGCGGGTATATTCATCCTCGGTATGGCCGCGTTCAACTTCGTGATACTTCCGATCCTGACCGGCCGCGGGGATATCGTTATCGTACCGGAACTGATTGGCATCCCGCTCGAAGCGGCTGAAGAGGCGTGCAGGGAGAGCGGCCTGAATCTCATGGTCACCGGCGAACGATATTCCGGCAGCGCGCCGGCGGGTTGCATCCTCGACCAGGATCCCTCACAGGGCGAGGGACTGAAAGGCAGGAGGACGGTCAAGGTGATAATGAGTTCGGGGGTGCAGATGGAGGAAGTGCCTGATCTCGCCGGAAGAACGCTGAGGGAGGCGGAACTGGGGCTTGAGAGCGCCCGCCTGAGGCGCGGCAGCCTGTCGCGCGTTTTTACTTCCGATACCGGTCCGAACAGGGTCGCCGCCTCGAGCCCCCAGGGCGGATCGTATGCGGTGATCGGGTCGTCGGTAGACCTGCTTCTACTCATGACGGGCGAGCCCGCCGTCTTTCTCATGCCCGATCTCACCGGAAAGGATCTCCTCTTTGTCAGGGAGCGTCTCGAAAGGGGTGGATTCCATGTCACGCGGGTCGTGAGCAGGCGGGACGAGAGCAGATTCCCTGGAACGATACTTTCGCAGAACCCTCCGGCTGGATACTCGATAAAGGAAGGTGGGACGATTGAACTCGTCGTTTCTACAGTCGATTGAAATGGGGCGTACGGCGGTCGCGCCCTCGGTACTCTCCGCCGATTTCACAAGGCTCGGTGAAGAGATCCGGACGGTCGAGAAGGCAGGAGCCGATTTTCATCATCTTGACGTAATGGACGGCCATTTCGTACCTAATATCACATTCGGGCCGATGGTCGTCGAGGCGATAGCCGGGATTGCGACCAGACCCCTGATAACACATCTGATGATCGGCGATCCGGCGAAGTATGCGGAAGAGTTCGTCAGGGCAGGCAGCAGCGTCGTATCATTTCACTATGAGGCGGTCGCGGAATGTCACCAGGATATCATCCGTATCATTCGCGAGGCAGGCTGCGCGCCCGGGCTGGCGGTCAATCCCGATACGCCGCTCGACAGCGTCAGACATCTGTTCGGAGATATCGATCTGCTTCTGATAATGACGGTTTTTCCCGGTTTCGGGGGGCAGAAGTTTATCGTCGAAGGGCTCGATAAGATTCGTGAGGCCTCGGCTCTCAGGGACGAGGAGGGACACTCCTTCGTGATCGAGGTCGACGGAGGGATAAAACCGGATAATGCCGGAGCTGTTCGGGAAGCGGGCGGCGAATGTCTTGTTGCCGGGACCGCGATATATAGGAGCGGCGACTACGCTGCCGCCATAGATGCAATAAGGGGCTGAGAGGTCCTTTTCCACGATAAATCGGTTCTCCCCGTTTTCCCTTGCCTGTCATGGGGAACCGTGTTATTTTATGTCTTTTACGAGCGGGATGTGTCCCATTGTTCCAGGACCTCGGAAATAAGTTCGCGCGCGTGTTCAAGGAACTGCGCGGACATGGTAAGGTCCGGGAGAGCCACATCCAGGCCGCTATGAAGGAGGTCCGCAGGGCCCTCCTCGAGGCCGACGTTAACTACAAGGTAGTAAAGGAGTTCGTCGGCCGGGTCGGCGAAAGGGCGGTCGGGCGCAAGGTGCTCGACAGCCTGTCCCCCGACCAGCAGGTCATAAAGATCGTCAACGAGGAACTCGTTGATCTTCTCGGTGGCACACCGGCCGGATTCGATCTTTCGGGATCACCGGCAACAGTGGTGGTGTGCGGTCTTCAGGGTGCCGGTAAGACGAGTTTCTGCGCGAAGCTCGCCGTTTCTCTCATGAAGAGGGGGCGGAAGCCGCTTCTTGTCGCTGCCGACGTCTACCGTCCGGCAGCCATCGAGCAGCTCAAGGTGTTGGCCGACGGGATCGGCGTGCCCGTATATGCTCCGGGCGATCATGTGCCGGTCGCGGATATAGTCCGCGGCGCCGCTTCGGAGGCGAGAAAGACCATGAAGGACACGATCATCGTCGATACGGCGGGACGGCTGCATATCGACCGTGAGATGATGGACGAGCTCTCCATGATAAGAGAGATACTCGACCCTGAAGAAATACTCCTCGTTCTCGACAGTATGACTGGCCAGGAGGCCGTCGGCGTCGCCGCGGAGTTCAAGAAAGAGATAGATTTTACCGGTATCGTCCTCACCAAGCTCGACGGTGATTCACGGGGCGGCGCCGCGCTGTCGGTTCGCGCGGTAACGGGCGTTCCGATAAAATTCGCCTGTGTCGGCGAGAGGGCTTCGGATCTGGAGACCTTTCATCCCGACAGGATGGCGGGAAGGATCCTGGGCATGGGGGACGTCCTGTCCCTCGTTGAAAGAGCCCAGGATACGATCGACGAGAAGGAAGCCAGGGAGCTCGAGCGCAGGATTCGAAAGGAGTCTTTCACCCTCGAAGACTTCCTCGACCAGCTTCAGCGGCTGAAGAAGATGGGCCCTGTGGACCAGCTTCTCGGGATGATCCCGGGGATGAAGGTCGACAAAGCTCTGGCATCCGGCGTCGGTGAGACCGAGATGAAGAAACTGGAAGCGATCATTCGCTCCATGACTCCTGATGAGCGGCGTTCCCCGCAGCTCATCGATGGATCGAGGAGGAAGCGTATCGCGAAGGGAAGCGGAACGAGTGTTCAGGACGTCAACAAGCTGCTCAACCAGTTTCAGCAGATGCGTAAGATGATGAAGCGTTTTTCCAAACTGTCGGGCAAAATGCCCGCGGGATTTCCCTTCTCGTAGTCGAGAGGGATACCTGATACGGAGGTCAAATTGGCAGTCAAGATCAGACTGAAGAGGATGGGCTCGAAGAAACGGCCTTTCTACAGGCTTATAGCAGCCGATTCGCGCTCACCGCGCGATGGGCGGTTCCTCGAGAACCTGGGACATTACAATCCGATGGTCGAACCCGCAGAGATCAAGATCGATGAGGACAAGGTCTACAAGTGGCTCGGCAACGGCGCGCAGCCTACAGTCAGCGCGGCGAACCTGCTCAGGGCTGAAGGCATACTCGAGAGGTGGGAACTGGTCAAGACCGGTCTCACGATCGCCGAGGTGAAGGCGAAGATCGAGGAGAGAAGGACGAAGCAGCCCAAGGCCCAGCCGAAGGACAGGACGAAGCTGTCGAAGAAGGCGATAGCGGCTGCCAAGGCTGCCGAGGAAGAGGCCGCCAAGGCTGCCGAGGAAGAGGCCGCTGCGCCGGCGGAGACTCCCGAAGCCCCCGCTGAAAAGGCCGCTGCGCCGGCGGAGACTCCCGAGGCTCCCGCCGAAGAGGCCGAAGCGCCGGCGGAGACTCCCGAGGCTCCCGCCAAAGAAGCCGAAGCGCCGGCGGAGACTCCCGAGGCTCCCGCCGAAGAGGCCGAAGCGCCGGCGGAGACTCCCGAGGCTCCCGCCAAAGAGGCCGAAGCGCCGGCGGAGACTCCCGAGGCTCCCGCCAAAGAGGCCGAAGCGCCGGCGGAGGAATCCGGCGAGGAGAAGAAGTCCTGACGGACTTTTCAATACGATTGTCTCCTTCGAAGGTAAATGAACAATGAAGACTGAAAAGATAAGTACGATGATCCGGCGGATATCCGAGATGCTTGTCGACAAGCCGGATGCAATCAGATTGTCAGAGGAGACCCGCGACAATACGACCATACTGGTGCTTTCCGTCGACAAGGCTGATGTGGGCAAGGTCATCGGAAGGAACGGACAGACCGCCAAGGCTCTCAGGGCCCTGGTGAACGCTGCCGCTACAAGAATGGGCGAAAAGGTCCTTCTGGAGATCCGCGAATAGGGAGCGGGGCGATGACAGGCGAGACAGCAACACTCGGCAGCATTGTGAAAGCCGTCGGTCTGAAGGGGGAGCTCAAGCTTCTCCCCAGTCCCGATTTCTGGATCGAAGCGCTCGTGCACGATGGACTGGACCTCGTATCGGCGGATGATCACCGCACTGTCCGGGTAGTGAAATACAGGCCTAAAGGCAATACGTATATTGTCAAGTTCAATGGTTTCGAATCGCGCGACGATGCCGAAGCGGCGATCGGAAGCAGGCTCGATGTCTCGATAGACTCTCTCACCGAGGCGGAGATGCCCGGAGAGCTCAAACCTTTCCAGGTGATGGGCGCCGAGGTGAGGTTCAAGAACGGTGACAGGGCGGGAACAGTCGTGGACATGCTGATAGGTCCCGCGCAGAGATGCCTGATCGTCGAGACGGAAAAGGGCAGAAGGGCCGTTCCCGTCGTGCCCGAGGTTGTCATCGGAACAGATCTCGAGAGCGGCGTGATAGTAATCGACCCTCCCGAGGGATTGCTCGATATCGAGTGGTGAGGAGCGGCAGGGAATGGAGATCTGTTTTATTACGATCTTCCCGGGAATGATGTCCGGTCCTCTGACCTCGGGGATGCTCGACATCGCGGCGAAAAAGGGAGCCGCGGATTACACGGTGGTGAATCTCAGGGATTTTGCGGTCGACAAGCATGGCTCGGTCGATGATTATCCCTACGGCGGCGGACCGGGCATGGTGATGATGGCCCCCCCGGTCGTAGAGGCGGTTGAATCGGTCAGGACCGCTGATGAGGCCGGAGAGGTTCCTGTGATCCTCATGTCGCCGGCGGGCAGGAGATTCGACCAGTCGATCGCTATCGAACTGGCCCGGCATGAAAAGATCGTATTCGTCTGCGGACGGTACAAGGGGATCGACGAGAGAGTCAAAGAACTGGTAATAACCGATACCGTATCTATCGGTGATTATATACTGAGTGGCGGGGAACTCCCCGCCCTGGTAGTGGCCGACGCCATCGTAAGGCATCTGCCGGGAGTGATAGGCGACGAGCGGAGCAGGGACACCGATTCCTTCTCCGAGGAGAGAGAATTCATGCTCGACGCCGCGTATTTCACAAGACCCCATGAATACAGGGGGCTGAAGGTCCCGGAGATCCTCCAGTCGGGCAACCACGCGAAGATCGACGAGTGGAGGAGGGAGTCGGCACTGGAAAGGACGAAACGGCTTCGGCCGGACCTGCTCGATGATGAAAGAAAGGGTCCGCGGCAGTCGTGACAGATTGATCGATGACCGGAGTCATCCGCCCGAAGGCGGGATCGACGATCCGGGAAAAAGGACAGTAATCGTAACGTTACAAGGAGGAGAGATGGATATCCTCGATCAGATTTCCGCAAAGCATATCAGGGATGAGATCCCTCAGTTCGCGGTGGGCGATACCGTCAAGTGCGACGTCAAGGTCGTCGAGGGAGAACGCGAGAGGGTACAGGCCTTCCAGGGTATCGTGATCCAGAAGAAAGGCAGCGGCGTCGGCGCGACCTTTACTGTAAGGAAAGTCAGCCAGGGTATTGCCGTCGAGCGCGTGTTCCCCCTTCATTCGCCCAATCTCGCCGGACTCAAGGTTCTTCGCAGAGGCAAGGTCAGAAGGTCCAGGATCTTCTATCTCCGCGGCCTCAAGGGTAAGGCAGCGAGGATCAAGGAGAAGTCCGACAGGACGCGTCGATGAGCCCTTCCTCCCGCGTTCGATTCGAGGATCTCGTGCTCTTCGACCGGCGGCGGGCCGGCAGGGCACAGGGATCGCCCGGCAGGCAGGCCGGATTTATGGCGGGAGTGGATGAGGCCGGAAGGGGCGCGCTGGCAGGGCCTGTTGTGGCCGCAGCTGTCATATGCAGCCCCTGTGAAGAGCTTCGTGAAGTAAGGGACAGCAAACTCCTCACGGAGAAAACGAGGGAGAGGCTCTATGAGCTGATCCTCGAGAAGAGTACGGCATGTTCGACAGGTATCGTCGGGCATGACGAGATAGACCGGATCAATATCCTCAGAGCCACACTTAAAGCTATGAAGATAGCCGTCGAGGGACTCGGAAAGGATCCTTCGCTCGTCCTGGTGGACGGTCTGCAGCTTCCCGCGATCAAGGGACGCTGCGAGGCAGTCAAGGGCGGAGACAGGCAGAGCTTTTCGATAGCCGCCGCCTCAATAATTGCGAAGGTCACAAGGGACCGGATAATGCGTGAGAAGAACAGTGAGTATCCCGATTACGGTTTCACCAGGAACAAGGGGTACGGGACCGTCGAACACAGGGAGGCGATCGGACGTCTCGGGCGCACCTCTATACACAGGAGGAGTTTTCGGGTAAAGATCTGAGGGAAGGGAGGAGGATGTGAAGGGGAATACGGAATGTGGAAGGATCGGAGAGGTGATAGCCGCCCAGTACCTGAATCTCATCGGATACGGGATCATCGAGAGAAATCTGCGGATCGGCAGAAACGAGATCGATATTGTGGCCTCAGACGGGGACTGCCTGGTATTTGTCGAGGTCAAGACAAGAAGAAGCAACCGGTTCGGCAGTCCTGCCGGGGCGGTCGGAAGGGATAAACTCCGCGGAATGAGGCGGGCGGCCGGGAGATACATCAACCGGCCCGGAGGCCCTCAGGTATTCGCCGAATTCAGGATCGATGTGGTCGCCATAGAGATCGACAGACCCGGGGACAGGATGATCGTGGACCACCTGAGGGGAGTATCCTAGAAATTTCTTGATTATGCGGAGTTATGTCTCTATTTTGACTTTGTGAATAGATGAACGGTCAGTAAGGAGGAAATCGATTGAACGGCAAGAGGTTAATACTTCCGGTACTCTGCATTCTGCTTCTCGTATCGGGCTGCGGCGCATACAAGACTATTGACAAGGATATTCCCATAGAGCAGATGGACAAGCTGAACGAGAAGTACGTCGGCTGTACTGCGTGGACCAGGGCGCTGATCGTCGATATAAAGCAGACCGGAGTCATCGGCCGTGGAACCGAGATCGAGATAGTCGAGCTGGACCTCCACTGGGGAACCGCGGTAGGGGTCAGGGGCCCGAACAAGCGTAAGTACAGGCATGCTCTCGAGATCGAGAGGCCGGTCACCATGGAGGCCTTCGACAAGGCCATGGAAAGGCTGTTCTGGTTCGATAAACCGGAAAAACGCTACAGGATGAATCTTCGCTCATACGGCAAGCGCACAGCCAGGGCGATCAGGGACAACGAACTGTTCAAGGGCATGAATCGGGCTGCGGCGATCGAATCCTGGGGATGGCCTGACGAGATGTTTTCAAGCGATATCGGAAATGAGCACTCAGAGCAGTGGATCTACAGGGATCCGAGGCAGAAGACAAATAAGAAATATATCTGGCTCGTCGAAGGAATTGTGGAGAAGTGGGAAGAATAACAGGTCCCGCATCCGGGATTTGAATATATTCGCGAAAGGCCCTTTTATCAATAGATGAAGGGTCTTTTTATATCCCTCTGCCAAAAAAAAGCCCCCGCCGGTACCGTGGGGGAGAAGTATTCTGGATGAAACTCTTCATGAGTTGAGCCCGCGGATTTTTTTACTCCAAAATCTTTCTCCTCACAAATTCAGCAGGGACTCCTATATGAAGTATATCCGGCCTTTGCCGTTGTGTCAATGATAGTATCTAATTATAGTTGATACTACCTATATGATATCTTATCCGAAGGTGCTAAGGTGCTGTGGCTTCTGCTCATCCCCCAAACAGCTTCTTCTTGTACCTCTTGTGCTCTCTCGAGAAGTAATCGACCGTCAGTTTCTTTACGATCCCCGACAGGGCGAACAACGCGATGAGGTTAGGTATCGCCATCATCCCGAGGGCCGTGTCGCCGAATCCCCACACGAGCTCGAGTGAGAGCACGGTCGCGAGGAAGTGAACGATACAGAAAACAACACGGTAAGGCATGATGAAACAGCGCCCGAAGAGATACTCGATCGATCTGTCCCCGTAGTACGACCACGAGATCGCAGTAGATATCGCGAACAAGAAGACCGCTATAGTCACTATGTAGTTGCCGCCGCTTGTGATCGGCGCCAGACCCGTCTTGAACGCCCACGCGGTGAGCGGAGATCCATTCTGAGTCATCTCCCCTGCGAGCTGGATGTCGGCACCCGGAACGGTGCCCCCGAATGCGTCAGTGAAGATCGCGTCACCGTCATGATCGACCTCACAGGTACCGTTGAACGCCACATCCCCGTACATCAATACGGCATCTTCGACAAAGCTGTCGTGCCTGACGAACGAAACTCCCGACGCCTCGCCCCGGATGACGTTAAAGACCCCTGTCATCCGGTCTGAATCCTCTATGTGGCCGTTGGCTCCGATCTCCGCCGAACTGACAAGTATCGTTATGTCAGACTGACTGGTGAACGGTATCGCCTCGACTTTCTTTCCGTGCCATGCGCCGACAGTGACGATGACCAGGCCGGTCAGCGTACATATCAGGAGTGTGTCGATATAAGGGCCCAACATCGCTACGAGGCCCTCGCGGACAGGTTCGTCTGTCTTGGCGGCGGCGTGCGCGATCGGGGCGCTTCCCTGCCCCGCCTCGTTGGAGAAGATCCCCCTCTTGACTCCCCATACCATCATGAACATGAAGGTCGATCCGAAGAATCCTCCGACCCCTGCCTTGGCGGTGAAGGCGTCGTTGAATATCGTCATGATCGCGGCCGGTATTCTCGGAGCGTTGAGAAACAGGACCGTGATGGCGCCGACGAAGTAGAGGATCGACATGACAGGTACGAGCCTGCTCGTCACCCGCCCGATCCGTTTTATACCACCGATTATCACCATGGCGACGAGTGACGCGCTGACCGCCCCGGTGATCCAGGTCGGTATTCCGAAATCGCTTCTGAAAGAGTCGGCGACGGTGAAGGCCTGGACCGCGTTTCCGCTGCCGAACGATGAGATGACCGCGCAGGCGGCGAAGATGATCGCGAGCCACTTCCAGTTCTTTCCCATACCCTTCTCTATGTAGTACATCGGTCCGCCGGATACCGTCTCGTCCTCATGGATCTCGCGATAGTGGTTGCTCAGCGTACACTCGGCATACTTTGAAGCGCATCCCAGGATAGCAGTCACCCACATCCAGAAGAGCGCTCCGGGACCTCCGTAATGGATGGCCGTCGCGACGCCCGATATGTTCCCGATGCCTATTGTCGCGGAAAGTGCGGATGTGAGGGCCTGGAAGTGATTGATCTCACCCTTGTCTTTTGGGTTATCGTAGTACCCCGCGACGATAGCGAGGGCGTGGGAGATCTTCCGGATCTGGATGATCCTGAGCCTTATCGTAAGGAAGATGCCTGTGCCGAGCAGCAGGACGATAAAGTAGGGAAGCGCCTCAGGCCATTCCCATACATACTTGTATACCGAGTCTATCACCTGCTTGATCGCGTCACTGTTCATTTAGCGCTCCCTCGTTGAACGTTCGCCGCGGCATCAGCCCGCGATAAGATCCTTGAACTTGAAGAAAAGCACGATGGCTATCGCAATCGGGCAGAAGAATCTCAGAAGGAAGAGGATGGCCGGCGCCCAGGCTCTGTAGCCGGGACATCCTTCCTCTATCTCGGCCGACGACTTCGCCCTCTTCCACACCCAGCCGAAGAAGATCGAGATGAAAACAGCTCCAATGGCGAGCATCACGTTTCCGAAGAGCCAGTCCATGAACCCGAAATAACTCATCCCGACAAGCGGCAGGTCGCTCAGCCATTCTACTGCTCCGAACGACAGGGCCGAAGGTATTCCGAAGAGAAAAGCGACGGCGGCCACGAACCAGACGGCCCTCTTTCTGAGGATATGTTTCTCGTCGACAAGATATGCCGTGACGACCTCGAGCAGAGAGATAGTCGAGGTCAGTGCCGCGACGCTGAGCAGCAGGAAGAACGACGCTCCTATCAGCGTGCCGCCGGGCAGTTTCGCGAATATTACGGGAAGGACCTCGAATACCAGGCCTGGCCCGGCGTCCGGACTCACTCCCGCGAAGAAGAGGGCGGGGAAGATGAGCAGCCCGGCCATGACGGCTATCAGCGTGTCGAAGAACGAGACGAAGATACCGGATGTTACGATATTGTCCCTTTTGGACAGGTAACTTCCGTATGTGATCATCGCGCCCATTCCGAGACTCAGCGAGAAGAATGCCTGGCCGAGCGCGGCGAGGAAGGTCTTGCCGGTTATCTTGCTGAAATCCGGCTTTAAATAGAATGACAGGCCCCTCGACGCTCCTTCGAGCGTCACCGAACGGATGATCAGTACGACCATCAGGACGAGCAGGAGGGGCATGAGGATCTTTGCCCACCTCTCGATACCGTTTCTCACGCCTCCCTGTACGACAAGCACCGTCAGGACGACGAAGAGGAGAAGCAGGGGTATAGTCATCAAAGGATTCGCTGTGTATTCGGAGAATGAAGTGGTGTCGTGGGAAACAGTCTTGGCGATATAGCCGATTGTGACGCCGGCGATCACGCAGTAGTAGGCAAGGATAGCCAGACCGGTGAAGACCCCCATGAAACCGACGAGCCGCCAGGAGCTCCCCGGCTTGATCGCGTCGAACGCGCCGACAGGGTCCTTCCTCGTGCGGCGGCCTATCGACAGTTCGGCGATCATCACGGGCAGGCCGATAAAGAGAATGCAGAGGAGATAGAGGAAGAGGAAGGCTGCGCCTCCGTTCTCTCCGGCCGTGTAGGGGAATCTCCAGATATTGCCCAGCCCGATGGCGGAACCGGCCGCGGCGAGGATGAAGCCGGTCTTCGAGCTCCATTCTCCCCTCTCAGCCGGACTCGATGACAATTCATACCTCCCTATGTGGTCCTGTCTTGAACGCCGGGCGTATCAGAAGAGACGGTACATCATACTGTTAAAGTCCCGCAAGTCATTTTCAGGGCGACGCTCGCCGTTTCGTTCTGCTCTGCGCGAGGTAGAGACCTGCCAGTACGACGGCGCTTCCGGCGAGGAAATACAGGGTCACTTCTTCGCCGAAGAGCAGCCATCCGAAGAAGGCCGCGAATGGAGGGTTGAGGTATATGAACGAAGAGACGGACGAAGCGGGCAGATGGCGGAGCGCGAGGTTCCAGACGAAGAATCCAAGCAGGGTGCTGGCGAAGCTGAGGTAGGCGAGAGCGAACCAGTGCGAGGGCTCCAGCAGGGCAGCCTTCGCGAAAAACTCCGGCGTGGCGAAAAAGAGGAGCGGCAGCGTGCCGATGACAACGGGCAGGAATGTCACCACCGCGGGGGATCTTTTTGCGAGAAGGCCCTTGCCGAGGATCGTATAGAACGACCAGCTGAGAGGGGCGAGGGTCGCGAGCAGCATGTATTTCACGTCGGCGTTCTCCACCCCTGTGATCCGGCCCATCCCTACCTTTCCCCATCTCAATACGACGAACAGGCCGGCGAACGCTATGAGCATCCCGGCTATCCGTCTCGGCACTGCCTTTTCCTTCAGGAAAAGGATCGCGAGGATCAGTGTGAAGAGAGGGGCAAGGGTGGTAACCAGCGCCGCTGCGCCGGGCTTGATCTCGCTCTGTCCGAGATAGATGAAGTAGTTGTACCCGGCCACCCCGAAAATCCCCATCCCGGCCAGTTTCAGAGGGGCTTCCCTGATCGTCGCGAATGTCTCTTTCCTTGTCGACCGGCGGGACATGAGCAGGATGAGACATGTGACGATGACGGGGAGAAATCTCGCCAGCACGAGCTCCATAGGCCCGAAAATCTCCCTGAGGTGCTTTATAGCGGTAAAGGCGTTGGACCAGATGACGAAAAGTCCTACCATCATCAGCTTTACAGCCCAGGGTGGAGGTCCGTTCTTCGGGGAATCATGAGGCACGGGAAGAAATCCTTCCGGAATATGGGGAGGGGGTTGAAATGACAAGTAACGATATGGTATAATAAGTCACAGCAGGGTCAAGTGTACAGCAACTTAGGAACGACATCGAAAGGGAGTGACAGCGATGTTGAAACGACTTGCCCTGGTAGTCCTTCTTCTGGCTCTTGTAGCCGGCAGCGCCGATGCGAGTATCTATCGCGGAAAAAGAGGGCGCAAATACTGCCGGAAACAGGGGCTTATCCTTTATCTGCACAGCGATGCCCTGAAGATCTACGAGAAGTACGGGTATCCCATCCACAGGCTCCGTATAAGGGGGATCGATTCCACACAGGAACGGTGGACCTATTTCGAGGCGGGACGGGAGTTCTATTTCGACGAGGATCAGAAGCTTGTCAGGACGAAAAAGTTCTTCCCCGAAGATAAGCGTGAGCGTATGAACCGGTGGAAGAAGAGGAACGTCAGGAATCCGCATTAACAGAGTGTTTGCATAGACTGGGTTCGCGGGAGAGTGAAGCGGGTGACACACCTCACCCGGGAAAGGGCCGGGAGCCGATGCTCCCTGCCTCTTTCCCCGAACGATCGATCGGGGGACGGGTCCCGGCTGAAGAGGGCGCTGCTTGAAGAAGCCACTTCCACAGCGCCATAGCCGCTCCGGTTCGGAGTAGCCGGGACCAGGTCCCCCGTTCTCTGCCCCGTATTTTTCAGGTTGGACTAATCCGCTAAATCTGATATATTTACTCGGTCTGGCTCAGCGAGCCGGGCCTGACTTCATTCAATCAGTTGTAACAGAACAACTTGTCATGGAGAGGTGTCCAATGAGCGGGAAAGGCATTACTGTCGCCCCGGGCGATGTTCACAAGACTCTCGAGCAGAATATGCTCGTCGACGGGTTTCCCTTCGTCCTCGATCTCGAGAAGAGTCACGGCAGCTGGCTGTATGACTCGGTGACCGAGAGGGAATATCTCGATTTCTTCACATTTTTCGCATCCAGCGCCCTGGGTTATAACCACCCCGCGCTGACCAGCGACGAATTTCTCGCGAAGCTCGGCCGCGTAGCGGTGAACAAGGTATCGAACTCCGATATCTACACGACGGAGATGGCAGAATTCGTAGCGACATTCGCGCGGATCGCGATACCGGCGAGCTTTCCCCATCTTTTCTTCATCAGCGGCGGGGCCCTTGCCGTCGAGAACGCCCTGAAGGCGGCCTTCGACTGGAAGGTAAAGAAGAACCTGGCGAAGGGGATCAAGGGGGAGAAGGGCCAGAAGGCGATACATTTCCGCGAGGCCTTTCACGGCCGTACCGGTTACACGATGTCGCTGACAAACACCGATCCGGCCAAGGTGGACCTCTATCCCAAGTTCGACTGGCCCAGGATAGACAATCCGAAGGTGATCTTCCCCCTCGAGGACCATATCGATGACGTCGTGGCCGCCGAGAAGCGCGCGATAGGGCAGATCGAGAAGGCGATAGCTGATAACAGTGACGATATCGCGGCCATCATCCTCGAGCCCATCCAGGGCGAAGGCGGCGACAATCACTTCCGCCCGGAGTTCTTCCAGGAACTCCGCCGGATAGCCGATGAGAACGACATCATCCTGATCTTCGATGAGGTCCAGACCGGCGTCGGCATCACCGGAAAGATGTGGGCGCACCAGAATTACGGGGTCGAGCCCGATATCTTCTGCTTCGGCAAGAAGACACAGGTCTGCGGCATCGCGGCGAGCGATCGCCTCAACGAGATAGACAGCGTATTCAAGGTGTCGAGCAGGATCAACTCGACATGGGGTGGAAACCTTATCGATATGGTCCGTGCCATGAAGATATTCGAGGTCATCGAGGAAGAGAACCTCGTCGAGAACGCGGCGAAGATGGGTGCGGTCCTTCAGGATACCCTCAAGGGATTCGAGAAGAAGTACCCCGGAGTCGTAAGCAATGTGCGCGGCCTCGGACTCTTCTGCGCCTTCGACCTTCCCGATTCGGCGAGCAGGGACGCCCTGGTCTCGACGGCGATGGATAAGGGGCTCATAATTCTCAAGTGCGGACCTCATACGGTCAGGTTCCGCCCGCCTCTGAACGTCAGCGCCGAAGAGATCGGGAAGGCAGCCGCCATCCTCGACGAAGCGCTGGCCAGGTAGGGCAAGCCTGTCTGAGACGGCGATACGTCGGGGCGGTGCATAGTAAGTAACAATGCGCTCTCGTACGGGCGATTGCATAATAAAAGAGCCTTCCCCACCGGGAAGGCTCTTTGTATATCCGGAAATCTATTTCTGTCTCAGGCGCCGCAGTCCTTCTTGCTCGCGCAGCCGTCACATTTCGGGGCGGGTGCCGCAGATTTTTCCTCGGCGAGTTTCTGTTTCGAATAATCGTCGCTGCGGTAGTCGGTCCTGTAGAATCCCGATCCCTTGAGGATATGTTCGACCGCGTGTATCACGCGGAAGACCTTTCCGCGGCACTCGGGGCAGCGTTTGCGCGGGGGATCCGTTATCTTCTGGTCGATCTCGAAGTTATGAGAGCATTTCTCGCATTCGTATGTATAAGTCGGCATTATCATGATCTTTCTCTTAAGTGATATAGTGAGAGAAAGTTAATAGCGCATTACCTTTAAATCAAGCAAATCCGACAGCAGTGCGAACCATGCTATCGGTCTGACCGGGGCTCATGGAGATTGAAAGCCGCAACTACTTATAGTACAATGGATAAGTTATTCCCGCAACTCTGCAGATTCAAAGGGAGATTATCGTGAGCAAAGAAGGTCGGTCATTATTTCTGTTAATAATTGCTGCAATCATCGTTTCATCGATTGCGATATCCGCAGATGAAAACACTATTCTCGTAAGGGCAGGGCTTCCCAGGGGGGCGGATTTCAGTGACCTGACGAGCCGCGGGATCGACGTCCTGGCCGCCAACCGGGACGGAACCTTCGATATGGTTGTCACTTCCGGTCAGCTCGACTGGCTCAGGGCAGGTTCGATGCGGGTCGATATCCTCGCGCGGCCGATGCTCGGCGCAGTGGCAGACCTCGACGAGAACCTCGGACTCTATCATACATATGAAGAGATGCTCGCCGCGCTGGGTCAGATGGTCCTCGACTACCCCGCCCTGACGAGGCTCGACACGATCGGAACGACACATGAGGGAAGGGTGATCGTCGCGCTGAAGATCTCTGACAATGCCGCTGTCGACGAAAGCGAAACAGAGGTGCTGATAGTGGGGTGTCATCACGCCCGCGAACTGATGTCGGTCGATGTCCCTTTGATGTTCGCGCAGTACCTGCTCGATAACTACGGAGTCAGCTCATTCGTCACCTCGATGGTCGATGGACGTGAGATATGGATCGCGCCGATGATCAACCCTGACGGGCACGTCTACGTTCAGTACAATCATGCCGATGACTGGTGGAACTGGTGGAGGAAGAACCGGAGGGATAACGGGCACGGCAGTTTCGGTGTCGACCTGAACAGAAACTATGATTACCACTGGGGATATGACGATGCTGGCAGCTCCCCCGATCCCTCGAACCTGCTCTACAGGGGGCCCTCCGGGTTCAGTGAGCCGGAGACGCAGGCTGTGAGGGACTTCTGTAACTCGCGGGAGTTCTCCGTTGCTCTTTCGTATCATTCGTACAGTGAGCTGATTATCCATCCCTGGGGATACGCGGCTATTTATACCGACGACCATGAGATGTTCACCGTTCTGGGCGATTCGCTCAGTCGCGGAAATGATTACTATGTAGGATGTACGGCGACGAACATCCTCTACCCGGTAAACGGTGATTCGGACGACTGGATGTACGGCGAGACGACGTCGAAGAACAGGATATTCAGCTACACGATCGAGCTCAATTCATACGAGGAGGGAGGGTTCGGGCCTCCCGATTCACTTATCGTACCGACCTTTGAGAAGGTCCTCGGATTGAACCTGACCCTGCTCAGCAGGGCGGACGATCCGTACTCGGTACTCGGGCCGTATCCGCCGGAGATCGCCGATGTGGTCGATCTGGCCGACCCTGCTCATCTCGTTTCGTGGACAGGACAGCAGGCGGGAGACCCGAACATTCCCGTTGCATGGGAAGTACTGGAATATACCGGTTATACGACATCGAGCGATGACGGCGGTGCGGCAGGCACAGTCTGGGAACTGGATGGTTTCACGGCCAGTACAGTCAGGTACGACAGCCCGTCGGAGAGCTATTACTCGGGGCGGGTAGACGGCACAGGGTACACGATGACGATGATAGAGTCTTATCCGGTCGACCAGTTCGGAGATACACTCCGGTGCAGCGTCTGGTATGAGATCGAGACTGGATGGGACTACGCTTACCTCGAGATGAGCTTCGATGAAGGATTGACGTGGATGACCGTTCCGGGGAACCTGACGACGACGACCGATCCGAACGGGAACAACCGCGGAGACGGCATCACAGGATTCTCGGGAGGATGGACGGCAGCTGAATTCTGGCTCGGACAGGCGGCGCCGCTTCAACCGGGCGACGTCGTGCGACTGAGATTCGCCTACAGTACAGACTCATACGTCAATGAAGAAGGCATCTATATTGACGATATTTCACCAGTACCGGCCTATGCCTCGAAATCTGTGATAGCGGCGGCGCATCCCGATACCTTCCTTGTCCGCGAAGCAGAAAGCATCGATACCTTTGCATACAGGGTGAGGGCTATCGACAGCGAAGGCCACAAGAGCAGATGGAGTTCCCTTACATTTCATATTGTCTCCGACATCACTGATTCCGGGGAAGTCCCTGCCATTCGTTCCGGTATAGGAAGTATCTATCCCAATCCGTTCAATCCACGGACTTCGATCAGATTCACTGTCGGCAGGGATGATGTATCCTCCACGGGGCGTGCCCCTGTGCGGCTCGAGATATTCGACGTGGCGGGCAGACGGGTATCTGTCCTCGAGGACGGCTTCAGGGAAGCGGGATCGTACTCAGTCACATGGGATGGAACCGTCTCGGGCGGTGGCACGGCTGCCAGCGGCATCTATTTCATGCGGCTGACGGTCGGACCGAGGGCCTTTTCGCGAAAAATGGTGCTTCTCAGATGAGTGCCCAATGAGGGCACGTCTTTTCTAGTCGGCTGCAAGGTGCCGACCGGGGCAAATACCTGTCAGCCCCGTAGCGAGGGGTCGGGCGCATACCGGTAACGGGTGTGTCTAAGCGGC
>SDBS01000514.1_pt1 | contig 37586 bp, 61 predicted proteins | sample 2277091 | NCBI WGS metagenome assembly SDBS01 (sample SAMN10404972, study PRJNA504765) | marine sediment metagenome | isolation source: marine sediment core GS10_PC15, 163 cmbsf | place: Arctic Ocean: Southern Knipovich Ridge | collected 2010
ATAACGGAGTTGATACCGAAAGAAACAGGTACAGCAAGTTTTTATATAATACTTGCGAGGACATTCTCGGTCATGGAATAGAGTTGGAAAGTTTTAGCCATTATTGCGTGGTAGGTTATAACGTCCTAAGAAATATTGGAGAGGCGGGCGATGTAGATGAGGCAGGCATATGGTTGGGCGAAGAAGTTGGACAGAATACTTACAATATAGTCACTAACAACTATATGGAGAATATGGTTGATGGGGCAGGGATTATACTTGAAGGTGAAGACGGTGCAAACCTAACACGGTATAATGTTATTACAAACAATATTATCAACACCGCTTCAACCTATGGAATAATGGCGGATGAGTTTTCTACACTCAACCATTTCGCAGATAATATCTTTGTGGCTTGTGCAAGTGGTGATTATTTAGTAATAGATGCCGACAGCACTTTTGGTGTTACGATGGATAAAGATGAGAATATAACTGTAGCAGGTCAAGTGCAAGCAGAACATTTTTATACCACAGACGATATGGAGGTTGATGGTTCTATTGGAATCGGAACAACACCCATTGCGTCTTATAAAATAGACATGGCAAGTTCGCAACCAATGTTAAGAGGGCATAGGTCAAGTGATTCGTCAAGTAGCGGACAGAGGATAGTTTCTTATAGGTCAACAAACAACACTGATAATCCCCTCGGCGTAGATGATGGAGACCAGCTATTCAACTTAATGGTATATGGCAGAAACGATTTTGGAACAGATGCTTGGAACCTTGGAGCGGAGATTGAATTTGAAGTAGACGGTAATGCCAGTTCGTCAACTACAGATATGCCTACAAAAATTATGTTTTTAACTTCGCCTGACAATTCTTCTACACCAGCAAAACGTATGACTATACGGGCAGATGGTGACGTAGAAATTGCCCAGAACCTTGAGGTTACTGGCAGTACAACAGCCAATGGGACTATAACTACGGATTCAGATGTAAAGATTCCAGGTTGTGTTATTTGGGCGGAAGAAGTAAGCGATTGGAGTACAGGCCTGGACGGGGGCTTACAATGGAGTTATGGTAATGGTGAAACCGCTGGTCGTGGTATTCGTCAGCCAGCTTCTGGTACGATTGTAGCGATGAGTGTGCAGTGCAATACAGCAACAGCAGGTACAGGAGAAGTATCTATTGCTAAAAATGGGGTATCAGCAGGCGGAGAGTACCATTTGGATGCCCCAACAAGTGCTCATAATGGAAGTTCTCTCGCTTTTAGCTCTCCTTATGCTTTTGCGGCAGAAGATGTAATAGGATTTATTACTACCGCTTCGACATCAGGCACAGTCACTGGGACAGTCGTATGTATGTGGATAGTTTATGATTAGGTCGAATAATTTGGACAGACATTAACTATTGGAATAAATAAATGGCTTTAGATAAACTGTTAGGTAATAATTAAAATGGCTAATGAGCTCCATTTATTACAAAAAAGTGGCTCAATTTATTATGGTAGAGTGCGTAGTGTAATCGGACAAGTGTGGAATACTATTATTCCTGGTTTCGAAAACTGGAGTGATGGTAATGTAACTCAATACGATGTTCCTAATGGTGGTTTGACGGATAAGGGTGGTAACCATCATGTAGGAGATTTTCCTGCTTGTGGTGCTGGTATGTACTATGTCGATTACTTTTTGAGAGCTGGTGGAAGTCCTGCTGTTGGTGATAGAACGAGAGCTCAAGAGATTGTCTTTTGGAACGGGTCGGCAAAAGTTACCGTTATAGACGCAAATGGTAGAGTGAAAGTAGGTTCACTACCAGGAACTCTTGAAGGAGCTTTGTCTATAGAGGCAACTTTGAGAATTTTGCTAGCTGCATTGGCAGGTTTATCTACTGGTGGTGGTACAGCAAGTGTTGCTTTTAGAGACTTAGCCGACAGTAAAAACAGAATAACTGCAACTATAGATTTAGCTAGTGGTAATAGAACAGTCATTACTTTGGATGGCACGTAATGTTTGATACTAGTAGATACTTTCCAGACGGTTATTTTATGAATGATTATTTTCCGAGGTATTGGTGGTTTAAGCCGTCATTGATAGGCTTTGTTACTTTTGCTAGTCTTTTGGTTAGACGATTGATAAAATTAACTGGTATTAAAAATGATTAAGGTTGCTAAAACTATTGTAGGTTGTTTACTAGTTCACACTTATGTTGTGGAGATAAGGATAAAAGTAGAAGGAGTTGTTTGTGTTCCAAGAGTGAAAGTTTCTGATATTACTATAAGGTCTAGAATCGATGTTTCAGGAGTAACAAATTATGGCGGATAATGTAGAAATTTTGTATGTTTCGTCTGATAACTTGATAACTGTTGAGGGTGTTCAAAATGCAATAACTGATTCTTATATAAGTGATGCTACCGTTAATCTTATGGTCTGCGCTGAGGATGAGGTTCTTAATATCAATGCTGATGTAGGTGTAGATAAAGGAGATGGTAAGGTTGGTATTCCTGTAACTGGACATTCAAGAGTTTCTGGGGAGTATATAAGGATAGATGGAACTGAGAATTACAACGCTGAATATGCTGTAGATGTTACCTCTACAACTAATGAGATAGTTGTAACTGCATCTTATGTGGCTGAGACCTTTACAGGAGAAGAGAAGATATATCCCTCTGTGTCTGGTACAGCTAGTGTAACGTTGTCTTATATTACTGCTAGTAATGGTAACTATCAAGGAGTACTACCATACACAGCAAAGCTTGTTGATGAGAAAGAATACTTCATGATAATTTCGATTGTGTCAGGGTCTAACCAGGTTTTGGTTGTAAGTACTTGGAAAGCTCACCATAAAACTTAGGAGATAATAAGTTGGCTAGAATAACTACAAGTCATTTTACGACATTAGAAATCTTTATTGCAAAGATTAAGAAAATAGCTGCAGACCACCAGATGGAGTTGACTGTGGTAGATAAGGACACAGCACAAAGACGCCTTGAAAATGCTTATGATGAGATTGAGGGTGCGTTGATTTCAAGAGGTCTAACTGTTGTGCAAATATCTACTTGGGCAAGGGGCGAAGAATACCAACTTGATATAGGTATGTACTTTTATTGTAAGGATAGTGGGTGGGGTGGTAGGCTTGAAGAAGAGACAGATTGGACTACAGTTTTTGATAGAAGAAAAGAACTTACTAAGATTCCTATTATAAGTAATGATGGGTTGCTCTTACTGAAGAATGCTGGTACTGTGGCAAGCGGTATGAACTTGGAGCAGATAAACGATAACTTGGGCATATCTTACTCCTGAAAGGTGCTTGTCGTCGTTACGGAGGCTTGGTCGATGTGATGTCGGCCAAGTCTTCTTTAAGGTGCTAAAATGATAATGAATAGTTTTGAAAATTCTGATGTAAGTTACAAGACTGAACTGAATTTTAGTCTGACTCAATGGGAGCACGCTCTTGGAAAAGGGTTGACGAAGATGTTTCTCACTAGAAGCTTGGAGTATATGAACGAAGAGCTTGAAAAAAGATTTATGATGGGTAGAGGTCCTGATAGGAGAAGATGGAAAAAACTTAGTGCAATTACCATCAAACAAAAGCACGGCTTTAGAGGTATATTAAAACGGAAGAACGTGCTAATGCATAGTTTTGTAAGTTCTGCTTATGTAGACTCTTGGAAAATTTCTACGAATGTTCCATACGCAAAAGTTCACCAGAGAGGTGCAACTATAAGAGTGACTCCTAAGCAGTCTTATTGGATGTACGCAAATTTGTTTAATAAGAAAGGTTTTCCTTTTAGGGTTAAGAAGCTAGTAATTCCTCCAAGGCCCTTTATAGGGTTTGGTAGATTGGATGAACTCAAGTTTGAAACTATAGCTATTGAACTTGCCAAACGTACTGAAAGATTAGGGAGGTATCCTCTTGTTTGATTTGATGTTTACTAGAAAAGATATAATAGCGCCGGACAGTAATACTACATACAATAAATTGCTTCATGAGCTGTGTGTTAAGATACATAAACTTAAATTATTTAAGGAAGTAGGTGTTAGGGTACGAGAACAAGAGTCTCTTACTTGCCCAGCTTGTATACTAACTCCAAGACGTATCATTCCATCTGAAGAGCTGTCTGCTCTGCAGTCTCAAGTTCAATATCCTGTAACCTTGTCTTTTGCTGTTAAAGGTGATAACGATGGTGACATTGTCCAACAAGTCTTATTCTTTGAGAAGCAGCTGAGGGACTCTCTTTCTAAGAATGCTGATAACTCTGCTCCGTTAGTTTTTTCCGATATATCGGGGCACTTTAATACAAAGATAGAGACTAGCGAAATAGAGCCTGAAGCTCTTATAGGTAATAAGATACTTATCTTCAGTAGTGGCATAAATGTCGTATTCTTTGTGTGGGAATCACGGTAAAATATACTTATGAATTAAGCGTGTAAAAAGGAGCTTTATTATGGGAAGACCACTATTAGGCGTAAACACCTCAGTAGCATTTATTGAGGAAACAATTCCAGGAACTCGTGAAAGCATCGTTGGCGGAGATACTTCTGACGAGTTCTTGGATGTAGTTAATGAGAGCTTAAATTACAAGCCAGTGTCAACCCGCCTTGCAGCATTGGCTAACGACAGGCAATCTCATGGGGACTTTGAGTTTGTTAGTCACAATGATGGTGGTGGTTCTGTTGTGTGTAGACCAAGGCATGCTCAGATAGCAGATTTGCTCAACTTTATTCTTGGCCAGTTAGATATTGGTGTGTATACGCCGGTGGATGATGGTACTGATTTACCAATGCATACGATTGAGTGCAAAAAGTCCGGCCAATCAGAGGTGGTTCTCACTGGTGCAAAGGTTAATACAGCTACTTTTAGAAGCACGCAGAACGGGCCGTTAGAGCTTGACATGGCTATTGTAGCCAAAGCAGGAGAACGAGACCCAGCAGACTTGACTGTTTCTAATTTTGTGAAAATGGCTTCTGAGACACCATTCATGCATGGTGGATTAGCGTTATCTAGTTCAGAGGCGTGGTTGGGGTCAGGTACACCAGAACCAGTGAGGTCAATTGAGTTTACGCTCAACAACAACCTTGATTCTGATGCGTATTGTAATAGTGTTAACAGGTCTGTAATACCTGTTGGGGTATTCGAACTTTCTGGTAATATGGAAGTTCCATATAATGCTACTACGAAAGGCTTTTGGGCTGAGATGGTTGCTGCAGCTAAGGTGAAATTTACTATGACGTACACCGATGCAGACTCTAATACGGTTGCATTTGCTTTTGCGGTAAAACTTGAAGGCGATTTACCTGGGATTTCTGGCCCAGAAAATGTGTGGTTAACTCTTAATTTTCATGGTGTGATGGATGCTACAGATGCAGATTGCATTTCTGTAACACCATCAGCATAATTTGAAAGGTATTGGTATGGCTGACGACAAGAAAAAAGAGCAAAAAGCAGAGGTAAGAAGAGAGTTTTACTATAGTGACGATTACGTAAGGACGGAGGTGATTTCTTTTGGCCACGGCTTCCCAGATGTGACAATAAAGTTTAAGCCTATAAACTTGGTTCAGTCTTCTAACCTAACGGATGAGGTTATAAGATTAGAAGGGGTGAAGGGGGCTACGGAGGCTAACTTGGCTATGCTAGCGAAACACATTGTTGAGTGGGATGTTGTAAAGCTGGATGGTAGTGCGGTTGACCCTCATGATGTTAGAGAGTTAGGTAAAATATCTCCGAAGCTTATGACAAGAATTAGTAACATGGTTAGAGGAGATACTAGTAACGCAGAGCAGGACGCAAAAGAGGTAGAATCCTTAAAAAACTCGTAAAGGGAGCTAGGCTTTATATTAAAGCTCCCACCATGTTCTATAGAAGTTGCGAGTACTGTAAGAAGTTCATTCACGATTCTAATGGTATTGTGAAAGGTCAAGACGGTGAACCTATTGAAAGACCTAAGAACATTCCAGTTGTTTGCTCAACGTGTGAGAAGTATGATAACGAGACAGGAGAAGTATGGCGATGTTTCACCACTCGTAATAGGTATTTATTTAAGTCTTTTCTTATTGCTCATCATTTTGGTGTTCTCCCTCGTGAAGGGGGTATAGACCAGCAGGACCCTAGAGATATGGATAAGTTTGTTTTACTTGCAGAACTTTTTAGAGTACAAGGTGTAGTTGATGAGAGAGAGTTTCAAGCTAAATTGGTTGGTGTAGGATTTAATAGATTATAATGGCTGAAAACGTATTAGCAATGACACTTAGAATGCGTAACACTTCTGTTACGACAGCTCGTAACTTAGGTAAGGAAGTACGTAAGACCGGTAACGAAGCTCAAAGAATGGGTACGAAGTTTGGGAAAGCAGTTAAAGCGTCTAGGACATCTGTAGGAGGTTTGATGGGTAGTATGGTGAGTTTGAAAACAATCATTATTGCTACCTTTGCTTATAGGTTTATTCAGAGATTTGGTACCTTTGTAAGCTCTCTAACTGAGTTGTTTAAGATACAAGAAGTTGCTACAAAAAGATTAGCAGAGTCTTTGGCTGGTTATGGTAACTATACTAGACAAGTGACAGAAGATTTGCACAAGCATGCTAACGCTTTGCAAAGGCTTACTGGGATAGCTAACGAAACTATAGAAGAAGGAATGGCATTACTTGCTTCGTTTGGTTTAGAGGGTGATGAGATAAAAAGGGTCACAGGTTTGGTTCTTGATTTTGCTGCGGCTAAAGATATAGAACTACGTACGGCTTTCGACCTTGTAGGTAAGGCTAGTGTAGGATACACTGGTACACTGGCTAGGTATGGTATTATATTAGACCAGTCATTAACACAGGAGCAGAAGTATGCTGCAGCTTTGCAGGAAATTGCTATATATAAAGGGATAGCTGCTGGAGTTACTGATACGTACACAGGTAAAGTCAATGTGTTGACTGAGGGCTACAACGATATGAAAAAAGCGATAGGTGCGGTTGTAGCTAAAGGATATGAGCAGTCTGGATTATTGGAAACAATGGCTAACGCTACCCACCAAGTGTATGATTGGTTTGATAAGTGGAACCCACTTCTTTCAGATATGGCAGCTAACTCTATGGAAAGTTTCATAACTAAGCTTAAGGAGATGATGGTTTTAATGAAAGACGATACTGTTCTTGCTTGGTTAATCTCTGTTGTTAGAATAACTCAGTTTTTAGGTAAGTCTGTGTCTTGGATGGTAGGGGTTGTTGCTGACGGTTTGAATCAAATATCTGGAGGACTTCAAGAGCTGCTTGTTCACATGGTTATTTTTGACCAAATAGCGCGTACGCCAATGACTATGGCTGAAGGTTTGAAAGAGCTCAAAAAAGAACTGGCAGCAATTGCATATGAGAGTTCTGGTATAGGAGAACAGACTCTTGCTGATACTATGAAATTTATGGAGTGGATGGATAAGGCTGTTTCGGATATAGGTACGGCTTGGAAGGGTGCTGAAGAGGGGAACTTGTACAAGACTTTAGCGGATAACTTAAAGGCTATCAATGACGCACTAAAAGACCAGCAAGACTCTTTGTCTGGCGTAACGAAAAACAGAGAAAGAGACAACGAGGCTATGGAAGAATCTTTTAAGTTGACGCAAGCTATGGCGAGGCAGTACGCATTGGCTAGTAGACTAGAGCAAGAGCAAACTAAGTTTTTAATAGGTAAGCTATCTTCTATGTCAGAAGCTGATGTTAGTGGTTTGAGTGAGATGGAGAAGAAGCTAATTTCAAAACAAGGTGTTCTTAAGGAGCAGTTTACTAACTTGTTTGGTGAGTACTCTGAGAGAGTTTTAGGTATTGAGGCTGGTTTCTTAAAGGAGACTAAAACAACTGTTGAAATAGGTTTTACTGAGGAGGCTAAGGAACTTCTTAAGGTTAGTAGGATAGAGAATCAGCGTTCCACAGATAGAAATATTGAAAGGCTGGCAAGCTAATGGCTCTCATACTTAAAACTAATAACGGCTCGGATGACTATACTCATATACCTCACCCGTCTGTAGAGATTCAGGTTCAAGTAGTTCATCCGGAAGATAATAATGAGGTGTTTGAGTTTAGACATACTTGGGTTATTACTGGTATGATTGTTCCAGGAGCTGCAACCATACAAGCGCAGGTTACTGCTCTGCACGTTGCTTACGACCTAGGGACACTTGCATCAGCTCAAATTCTAGATGCTGCTACACCTCTTGAAACTTTGCCTACAGATGGTGGGCTGAAGGTTGTGTCGTTAGAATTTCCTGAAGGTAAAGGTCCAGAGTGGGCTACCAAGAGAAGTTACAAGATAGTGCTTAAAGGCCTTGACCATACTTCAACGGTTGATACCAACGGAGAGTACTCTTATACAATTACTTATCTAACAGACCAAAGTGGTATACAAACAAGGACTATAAGTGGTGCTCTTAAAGACATAAAAGGAAAAGCTGCTACAGCTAAATATAATGCTCTTAAGTCAAATTTGGGGTGGGCTACTTGGTCAGGGGCTAATTTAACGACTGACTCTTACTCTACTAACAAGGATGATACTGTTTGTAGTTTTACGGTTGTGCACAAGAAGTACTGGGCTATTCATCCTTCTGGTATATCTAACTGTGATGTTAATGTGGAAAAGGCAGTAGACGCACAGAATGTTGCAAGATATAGAGTATTTGGTTGGTTTGAAGGTATTGCTAGTAGTTGTTCTGTAGCTATAAAGGCTTTAGTTCCTACAGGCTCTATAATGCTTGCTAATACTATTACTAGGAAAGGTTATTCTAATAGAACAAGCTTTAATATAGAGTACATTTACAAGAGTGGTAATAATATAGTTTTCTCACAAGAAAGTTTGAAGATAAGTCCTTCCATTATCGGCTCTGTGTTTAAGAGAGTGTTGGGTGCTCGTGCAATTAAGCAGCTTACTTCCTATACTACTGCTAGAGCTATTCAGACTGGTGTTATTAAAAGACTTCAACAATACCCATCTGAACCTTCTCCTCACTGGTCTGCTTCAAATATAGTGTCGTCAGAGTTTACTAGGATGACTCCCGAGTTTAACGTTGGAGGCAAGAAAGCTGTTTTTGGTTTGAGTTATACTTATGTTTTTGAGTTTTCATCGAGTCCAACATGGTAGAAAAACAAACTATTAGAGCGTACTATAGTGGGTATGGTTGTACCATAGAATTTGCTATGGCTTTAGGAGTATCTCCAGGGTCTGGTACTGCTGTTTTTGACAACGTGTCTGCTAGAATACCAAAGTATGGTTCTTTGAAGATGTCTGATGGAATTCGTTCTGTTACCATTAATGAGGTGTATGCGGATAACCCTAGAATAGAGTATGATGCTGTTAACGGGAAGAGGTTAACTGCTACGCTATATGATAGGAGGTACCTGTGGAAATGGGGTTATATCGTAGGTACCTATAATAAGAAAAGTGTTGATGGAGTGCCTAATGAGGAGAAGACGTTAGCAGAGCTGTTGGTGTTGTGCTTACTAGCTTTAGATGAGCGATACTATAACTTTAGAAATATACCAGAAGTATATCCAGAAGTTAGGTGGGAGTTCGATAATCCTGGTGTTGCTCTTAACGACCTCTGTGAAAAATACGGCTTGGTCGTAGGCATCTCTGCTATAGGTTCAAATCCTATAATGATAAGGCCTTATAATTCAAGAAGACATGTGCCTACAGGTTTTGGTTCTAAAAGAATTGATGGGTTGAGCAAGGCAATAAGACCTTCTGGGATAATTCTTGTAGGTAATAGAGTAGTATGTCAGAGGAAGTTTATCACCTTAGTTGCTGTGGGTGAAGATACAGATGGTGCTATAAAACCTATAGGTAATCTGTCTTTTGCGCCAAGTGATTGGGGCGAAGAGCTTATTGCTTGTTATACAAATTTAGCTACGCAACAACAGAGGGAATTAGCTGAGAAATGCGTATTCAAATGGTACTCTATAGATTGGGGTTCTTATGATATTGATAAGGTACTACCGTTGTTAAATGAAATATCTGAAAAAGTTACCATTAATGGTACAGAAAAGCACGATAAGCCATACATTTTAGGTGCTAAAACTACTTGGGATGGTACAACTTTTAAGACGCACTCAAAAGTTAGACTGTCTGAAGGGTATCAAGTAGATAAGAAACTTGGTATAGTTAAGTTTAACAAGCCTGTGTATAAGTCTGATGCTGATGGTGCTGTAAGCGGAGGGCTGACGTTAGCAGATTTAGACTTGGTTGCTGCTTATGAGAGGAAGGACAACAATACTGATGACTTTAGAACCTGGAGTAGAGCTTTAGTAGGAACGACCCTGTCTGCCATTAAGGTGGACAGTAATTTGGTTAGTTATGCTAAGTTTGATGATGGTACTGATATCTTAAGGGAGCTTAACACTGCTGAATTAGATGCTTATGCGTATGAAGCTCTTAACCAGTTATATGAGTTTTATCTTCAAGGTTATCCTAAGATTTTCTTATACGCAGGTGTATATCCAGAAGGTGCTTGGGGTGAGTTTCAAAGTGTAGTCTGGAGAGCCGATGAGAATGGTGCTGAGACAGAAATACAAGTGGCTATAGAGATTCCAAGACCTGCACTGCCTAAATTCAAAGAACGGCTAAACGAGAGAAAGATAGAGTTTGATTTTTCTAGGAACTCTGAGAAAAAAGCTCAAATACAGCAGAGTATTTCTATTGGTGGGGATGAAACTCAAAAAGTTTCTGATGGGGATATAAGCGTTAACAGTATGTTTGGACCATATGTAGAGAGGGGCAGCAATGTAGGATTGGCTAAAAATGTTTATGGGTCAGCAATACCAGCAAAGTCTGCTGTAAGAATTTCTGGGTATGATACTACTAACAGGTTGTGGGAAGTAACTAGACCAGACGGTGTGGATTTACCTGAGGCAGTTATTTGCCAGGAGGCGATACCGTCAGGAGATAACGGGGCTATTCATTTTAATGGCTTGCATGTTGTTACAAAGAGTGGTACTGTTAATGCTGGTGAATTAGTTGGAAGTGTTGAAGATAGCTTTGCAATGGCTACTTCAGAAGCAGGAACGCACTTTGTTGTGAAAGTAGATGGTAACGATTTGTACGTTATGAGGGTGGGTGGTATAGGAGCTAGTGGTGTTTATACTGGTGGTGATGGTATTAGTATCTCTGGTGGTAATGTAATATCCTCTGATTTGGACCAGTGTACATAATGGCAAATGAAACTATATATGGGTGTGTTACTTGGCCTGGTGGTGTCGTGACCTTTGACCAGGACCCAGGTTGTCAATATACTGGATGCGTTGATTGGTCCGGTCTTCACGCAGGTCAGGTTGCTGTTACGATTAGCACTGAAATCTGTGATGATACTTATTATGGCTGTGTTAACTGGGCTACAAATAGATTTGAGGTAAGTGTGCCTGATGATTGTTGCATATTCGGAAGTCATCCTAATTGTCCATGTACTGCGTGTGAACCAGGTAGTGGTGGTCCTGGTATACAGCCGAAGTATATTGAATTAGATTTTACAGGGATAGTATCAAGAGAGTGTTATATTGGCGAAGAACCACCCTTCTACCCCTTTGACCCTTGGTATGCTTATCTTCCTTATGACGACTTGAAAGCTTACCTAAATGCAAACACTTTTACTTTAGAGAAAAACAGCAACTGCGGTTGGCAAGCCATAGAGGTTGTAGATTTGAAGTCGCAGAGGATTTGGATTGAGGGTGAATGTCATGTCGGAGTTGAAGGAGACGACAGAACTATAGACAGGGTGAAGTTTAATGTAGGCTTAGTTGGCGGCAATATAAACATAACAATACAGACAAGATTTATTGATTTGTCTTATCAATATGAGTGGAAACATAACGGTGAACATAGTATAGGAAGCTATTGTATCCAAGCAAGCTCTTACAGTGGTACTTGGGATGTAGAACCAAATTCACGTCGTCTATTGGACCCTGATTCTGGTTCAGTTGTTATTTCGATATCTTATACCAACGAGAATTTGTGTACTGAATAATGTTATGTATAACAAAACCAGAGTTTACGAAGTCTCAAATAAAAAGTTGCGGAAGATGTAAATGGGCGAGCGCAAGAACAAAATGGTGTGGCAAGTGGGGCTGTCAGATTCAAGGATATCCTTCTTTGCCGAAAATGGGTAGTAGTTTTGTAAGAGCAGCGATTAAACAAAAATTAGCAGGAAACCCTAAAAGGTCTAGTGAAGAAATAGCTAGAATAAAAGCAATTTGTGGTGTTTGTGATTTTTTTGAGAAGGACAAAAAACGATGTTTGAAATGTGGCTGTAAAATGGAAAGAAAAATACCGTGGGAAACAACTCATTGTTTAATAGGTAAATGGTAATTTGAGCTAAGGAGTATGACATGGGAATTAAGTACTGGAAAGGTGGTATGGCAGGTGCTGAAGGTGACTGGGGCGAGACACTTACCTCAAAGACGCTTGACAATGCTGCAGCTGTAGATTTAGGGGGTACTCCTAATCGTGTTAGAATACCCTCAACAGCACATACGTTTATAGAAAAAGACTATGTTGTTATGGATGGTACCACAAACTACGAAGGTGAGTTTAGGCTTGTCAATGTTGATAGCGCAGATACGTTTGACATTGAAGCTACTTACGTAGCTGAAACTTTTGCCGGCACAGAGACTCTCAAAGGAAGTAACTGGCAGGATAAAGATGGTGTACCGGTTGCACTTCCTGCTGCAGCTGATACGGTTATATTTGATGGGTCTGCTAGTGAAGTTGTAGGTAAATACTCAAGGCATAGAGAAGGCAATCATTGGAATTGTCTTGATAGCATAGGACGCGCTGATACTGGGGAGCTTGAGCTTACAGACTTGTTTATAGAGATTGATTACACAGGGAATATCGGAATAGATTCTGAGAACACTATAAGCGAACTGCATATTAGTATTGCTGATAATGGTGGTATATATTTTAGAAGCAATGGCAAGGCGTTTATTAAGTGTTCGGCTGATGATGCAACTACGTCTATAAACATACCTCTGCTAGTTCATGATTCTTCTTCCGGATGTCTTAGTATTAGTAGCGATATGAACGACGCGACTTATACTTCTTACTGGGATATCATAAAGTGTCTTGATGGTGGACAGCTACAGATTGAGAACGATACTCCTGTTGGAGAAGTCTACACCTTTAGAAGTACCATCACGATATTCGTTGGTACTGGTTGCGTAGAGGTTGCTGATAGTGATGACCCGATAGATTTGTATGTTAACAATACAACTACGGAAACTGATTTTTGTTCCGCAGGTAGCGTTGTTCCTGTAGCACAGGTAGATTGTCAAGGACCCATTAATTTTGGGAGTTCTGCCTTGACTCTTACCAAGACCCTTTAATTTGTTTTCAATTTGCGAAAAAATAAAACTTTTTTGTATACCAGAAAAAATTCTGATGATATAATGCACGCAATTGATTATATTTTTGGTGCTACGAAAGGGCGCTATGAGTACTGTGATATCGCTGTTAGAAGAAGTCTACACTAAGGACAAGAACACCTCGAACGAAGTTGCTTTAGAGGTTATTAAGAAGGAGTTTCCTGAGAGTAAAGCAACTACTAAGAGTATCATCACGTGGAAAAATATGTTAAGAGCTAACGGAGTAGACATTCCAAAGCAAGCTGCTGGTAGAAAACCTAAGAGAGTTGAAAGGAGCAAGAAGTGAAGATTACGAGGATTAAGGATTTTTCGCAGGAGATTACTTGTGTTATGGGAGTGGTTAACAGTGTGGATGACAACTCAAGAGGTGCTATTCTTGAAATCGTTAACCTTAATGACCTTGTGTTGCCTAATGGTGATAACAGGGTTGTCCAGACGGGCAGGATGATACAAGCAAGGAAAGATGAGATGCTTATTATCAGACCTTCTGCGGTTGCGTCTAATAATAATATCAACATTGCTGAGCATGAGATTTTTCCTGGAGAGAGAGTAAAACTGGTATTGCACATGACTAATATAGGCATGTCTCAAGCGGAAATACCTGCCAAGGCACTTTTAGCTGAGATATTCTCAGTAGCTGTTACACAGGCGAAAGCTGATAGTAAAAAAGAAGAAGAGAAAGACGACAAGACAAACTGAGTGAAAGGACAGTGTCATGGCCAATCTAAACATGGGATGCGATTTTTCTGCAGAACATTTGGGAGTTATAACTCATCTTGCTGCTATCTATAAGGAGGGTAAGACTGCTCATAAGATAACAGACGTGTATGGTTCTCCTGGTGAGGCTAACCCCTTTGGTAGTATAAGGAAGTATGGCCGAGAAACTATGGTAGAATCGTCTGTGTTTGCAGATAGGCTTAGGTATCTTAGGGAGCAGTTTGGTATCAAGATAAATCTCGCATTCAACTCAGTATTGCCTCACAAGAAACACGGTTGGTTGTCTACTAACTGTTTCAGGAACCCAGATGTTTCTAAGGCAATTGTGGAGTATGTTCATAAATGGGGTGCTCTTGTAGATTATTGGATACTCGCATCTCCTCTACTTGTGGAACTGTTTCATAAGCACAGAGAATACTTGAATAATCCTCAAATATCCATCAGTACTATTATGAATGTACATTCTCTACCACAAGTTAAGTGGGTAGCAGAGCATTGGCCATTGGTTAGTAAGATATGTCCTGCACTGTGGAGGAACAGAGATTATAGCTGGCTCAAGAGAGGCAACGCACTGGTACCGTTCGAACTTCTTGCTAACGAGTTCTGTAGTATAGATGGTGTTGAGTGTGAGGGTTTATATAGGCAGGCTTGCTACCTTTCTCAAGCAGTAGAAGCTGCTCACTGGAATCCTATGGAGACATGTTGTATTGCTAGTAGAGAAAGAACTCCCTGGTCATGGTTGCAAGCAAGATATATATTACCTCAATGGATTAACTTCTACAAAGATACTACTGGTGTGAATCGATATAAGATTACAGGAAGAACTCATAAGGCAGATTATATAACTAAGATAGGTAAAGCATATGTTGATGGAGAATTTGATGGTAACTTGCTTGAGTTGTGGGGTCAGCTACAAGCTATGTTACACAAGGAGAACTGGGAGCAGGAGCAAGAGAAAGCTGAACAACAGGTTTATATTCCTGTTAGTATGATACCGCATCCTCAGATACATTATCCTAATTGTGGGGTAGACGATTGCGGAGTGTACTGCCATCGTTGTGAACAGTTATATTTAGAGATGAAAAAGGAGTTAGACATGCCGAATCCAAACAGCGGCTCAGGTGAGCCAGAAAAAGAGGAGACTGAGTCAGAGGAAAGTGCTGCCGACCCAGAAGACCAGCAAGATGATGAGGTAGAAGACTTGGAAGATGCTACTGACGATGCTGGTGATGATGGAGCTAAAGCTGAGAACGTGGAAGCTTCAACAGGTGCAGCAGAGGTTGATGACAAAAAAGAATCATCATCCGCCACGGAGAAGACCAAGGAAGAGTCTGAGAGCGAAGAATCACAAGGAAGTGGTGATGTTGAATCTTCAGACCAGTAGTCTTTTTGACACTGCTTTGAAGATTACTAAAGCAGGAGAGAGACAACGCGAAATCTTCCGAACGTGGAAGAACCGAAGCAAGGACACAGTCTATGGAGCGCTCGGTTTTGACACTGAGACAACCAGTCTTAAGTTTGGAATGCCTTCAGTTTTGCATGTGTCAGACAAAACGGATATTGTCGTACGAGATGTGCGAGTTTTCGGTATTTCACTCGCGATTCGGTATAAGGAATCCCTGGCTTTATTCTGGGGGCGAACCGGGACGCGGTTGTTTGATGAGTGTTGCTCTCTCCTTCTACATGAAGGTCCCAAAGTTGCTCACAATGCTAAGTATGATTTGAGAGCTTTGAAAATTATAGGTGTAGATGTTCAGCCAGAAGTTAACTGTACTTTGACTGCTGCAAGAATACACTGGAACAGGAGAAAAAAAGTAGACCTTAGTACACTTACTGGAGCAGTGGCTCCTGAGATGTATGGTTACGATGATGAGTTGAAGGGTGTGTTGAGAAATCTTAGAAGCTCGTACACAAGGAATGGCTACCCAAAAAACTATGTGAACTACTCTTTCATACCTGATGAGGTTATCTCTGAGTATGCTATGAAGGATGTGTTTGTTACATGGATACTTAATGTATTGCTGATGCCACACATGTTGAAAGAACACAGGGTAGTGTATAGGAGAGAGAGGACAATCATAAAGATTATCCAGGAGGTTGAGAGTGGAGGCATGCAATTTGATAGACGTAAAGCAAGAATAGAGACACGTAAGGTAAAACGCTTTAGTTTGAAACTGCAGCATAAGCTGTTTAGAATCTTAGGCCACTCATTTAATCCAGGAAGTCCTGCACAGGTGCTTAAGTCTTTGAGATTTTTGAAAGTTCCTAAGAGGTTGCTAATGCTTGACGGGAAGGTGTCATCACAAAAGGACGTTCTTGAGAAGGCTATAACTAAACTACCCAAGAAGCATGCTGCAATTCTTTTTATAAAAACGGTGCTAGGCTTGAGGTCACAGTGTAAGATTATTAACACCTATTTAAGACCTCTCTCTGAGCAAGCAAACAATAACAATGGCTTAGTGTACACTAACATCAATCCTACAGATACACGTACTGGTAGAATGTCGTCAAGTGGACCAAGCTTACATACGATACCTAGACCTAACAGTGGGTATGGTAAGTATAGTCCTATAAGAAAATGCTTTATATGTCGTCCAGGATATGAGAACCTGTTTTTCGATTATTCTCAGATGGAGATGTGGTTGTTTGCTATCATCTCTGGTGAGAAGAATATGCTTAGAACTCTTATGAGTGGGGGAGATATTCATGCTCAAACTGCTATTGATGTTCTTGGCAAAGAAGCCTACATAGCGCGTAAGATAAGTAGAGGTATGGACCAGAGCAAGAGACAGGATATGAAAGCTGTTAACTTTGGTATCATTTATGGTATGGGTTTTAAGGCTCTTGCTAAGAAGATTGAGAAGCCTGAGCCTGAGGGTTATAGGCTTAGAAATGCATATTTAGATACATATCCGAGGATTGCTGAGTTTGTTGAGGAGAACAAGCACCAGCTATTAAAGTATGGGTATGTTTCTGATATCTTTGGGAAACGTTATAACATAGACCCGAAAGAAGCCTACAAAGCCACCAACGCTTTAGTTCAAGGCTCTTGTGCTCAGATACTGAAGATTGCTATATTGTCTGCACAGAAAGATGTGTTGACTAGACGTAGGTTTGACCGAGTAAGATTAGTTATGCCTATACACGATGAATTGTTTTTTGAAATGAGAAAGGCTATGAGTAATGCTAACAAGATTTTACTGGTGAATAGTATTAAGAGTAAGATGGAAAACATATACCAGCTTACGAAGCGTGGTATTACTTTGAAAGTAGATGTTAAGGTGTCGCAGCAGAGCTGGGAGGACAAGAAACCCTTTAAGCTTGTTGCATAATTAAGAAAGGAGTAAGAAATGTTTCACGCGAGAGTAGACTATAATAAGAGAATCCAAGACAGTGCTAATTTGATACCTGATAAGGAACCTGTGTTTCTTTTAAGAGCGCAGGATGAGAACACACTACCAACCTTGGAAGTTTATCTGCTAATGCTACAATCACTGCCAAACGATGCGCCTGTAAAATTGGGTGTACGTAGGCAGATAGTGCGTGTGAGAGATTGGATATCTACACATGGAACAAAAGCTCCTGATTGTGAGATTGAAGAAATCGAAGAGCTGTAAAACGTTTTTAAGGAATTATCGTGGGATATCTGAAGCGTAAGAAAAGGGTCGTACCAGACTGGCCTGTTAATATAATACAAGATGATAGGGAGAAGAAGCCTTGGAAGCTTAATCCTAGGCATTTTAAGGTGCACGTTAGAAGGCTTGAGGTTGGAGATTATACGTTTCCTACTTTTGAGAAGACTATTGCTATTGAGAAGAAGAGTGGCATAAAGGAGCTTGTTACTAATCTAGGTGGTAGGTACAGACCTACTTTTAAGAAGTTCTTGAATAAGATGGAGGCGTATCCTTTTAGAATTATTATTGTGGAGGATGACCTGAGCAACGTTGAGAAGGTTGTTAGAAAAATGAGGACTATGCTAGAGCCATACTCTGTTTACTTTTGGCTGTCTAAGATACTGGTAGTACATAAGATACCTGTTATTTTTGTGGGTAAGGGTAGAATTAAAAATCAAATGGTGGATGAGTTGCTTGTTCAAATAGTAACTCAAGCTATAAACGGAGACTTATAAATGCTGAATAAACAAGAGCAGTATACCTCAATATACTTTCCAGAAGACGCGTTATTTCTTAAAGAAAGAACCTACTGGAATCTTCTCGATATAGGCTCTAATTTCTCAAAGCTTATTGTAGATATTCTACCATCAGCATTCAAGATTGCTAAAGGACTACTTAAGAGAAAACGTAACAGGATGCAGTATGAGTGGGGTATTGCGATAAGGAACAAACAAACTGGCGAAGTAATGTTAAGCATAGGCGATGGAGCAATAAGATGCATAAACTCAAAGAGATATGGCGTCCTCCCAAGAAAAACCTGATAGTACCGTGTACAAAACTGTTGTGTGTTAATGTGCACAAGATACAAGACTTTCAGTCTTGTAAGAGGTACTACTTTTGGAGGTGGATTCTTAACCTGGTACCTCGAAGACCTAACCTTAACTTCTGGTTCGGTGAGTTGTCTCACTTAGCACATGAGCTAATAGCTGGTGGTAAAACTGAGAATCAGATAAGGTTAGCTCTTGATAAGAGAAGCAGGAAAATACTTAAGGGCTTTGTTGTAGAAAGCACCCTTGACGCAGAGATAAGCTTGCAGCTTGAGATATGTAAGACGTTGATGTCTTGCTACCTTGAGATGTTTGGTGGTGTGTTGCAGGAGTTTAAGGCTGAGGGTACTGAGGTAAGCTTTGGTCTCGAATTGGGTCTTTCAGGATTAGTGTTGTATGGTACGTGGGATGCTCACGGTATGCTTAAAGGTAAGTTGACCTTAAAGGAGATAAAGACTGCATCTAGACTAACGAACGAATACTTTAGAAGGCTTAGATTTGACAAACAAATCAACACCTATGCTCTTGGTGTTAAGTCTCATGTAGGTAGACTGCCGAGCAAGTGTTACTATCTTGTTATAAGGAAACCTACGATTAAGGTTAGACAGAAAGAGTCTGTTGCTCAGTATCTTGAGAGGCTTGAGAACGATATTTGGGAGGTTAGGCCTGAGTACTACTATATAGTTGAGAATTTTAGTTTTGGTAAACACAGGGTTGAAGCTACAGAGAACGATATAGAGCAAGAAGCTTTTGATATGATGGTTAAGGTAGACTCTCTTGACACAGAGGACCTGCTTGAGCCAGAGAGTTGGGCTAGAAATGACCGTCAATGCTTTACGTATGGTACTTGTATATATTTTCCACTGTGTTCTAACTGTCATAAGTGGAAGCTGTACACAAGGATGTTTCAGATGAGAGATATCAGGTACAAGCTTGAAGTTGATGAACTTAATGAACAATATACTTTGGACGTGAATAAGAAAGGGAAACTGAGATGATTGAGCAGTTTGAAAGGCATAACGAAGAAATGCTGAGGACAGAGAAGTCAGAGGGAGTTGTTGTTAACCATAGAATACAGCATGCTATTCTTGGAATAGCTGATGAGGCAGGAGAATTGATTACTGCTCTCAAGGCTGCTACTTACTACAACAGACCTTTCGACTTGATTAACCTCAAGGAGGAGTTGGGAGATACGTGGTGGTATTATACCCTGTTTTTAGATGAGATAGCCACTATAGAGCGTAAAACTGTAACGCAAGTTTTTGAAGAGATACTTGCGATGAACAAGAAAAAGTTGAGGACAAGGTATCCTGATGGGTACTCAGACGATAAGGCAAACAAGAGAGATTTAGAGGCAGAAAGGACGGCGTTAGAAGATGGCCAAGAGACGAAAGAAAAAACTCAAGAGTAAGAGTGGTAGAAGGCGTAGAGGTAATACTAAGCCTGATGCTTTGGCTGCTGAGGCTTATAGCATAGAGCCTGACGAGATTGTCTTTGAAGAGGAAGCTTCTGACACAGATGTTATGTTCCAAGATTGTTCGGCCATGCTTTATGGTAGACCTAAGATAGGTAAGACGAAGCTTGGTAGCATGTTTCCTGGTGTGTACTTTTTGCCTACTGAGCCTGGGTATCTTAGTAAGAAAGTACGCAAAACACTTATCAATAACTGGGTTACCTTTAAGAAATTTGTTGAGTGGGCAGAGAAGCACCCGAAAGAGGTAGCTAAAGTTAAGATGTGGTGTGTTGATACAGCGGATATACTTTCTAAGTTTTGTATGCAATATACTTGTGGTAGAGCAGGCATTGCTCATCCGACAGACCAAGAGTGGGGGAAAGGGTGGGAGGACTTTAGAGATGAGTTTACTCACTGGGTATTACGGCTTATGGTACTACCTCCAGGAACGTTGTTTATATCCCATGAGACTGACCGTGAAGTTATTAGCAGAAGTTTTAAGATAACCAGGAGTTCACCTGCTTTACCTGCTACAACCTACAAATTTCTTAATGGGGCTTGCGACATAATTATGCAGATTGCGTATGCTCCAGGTAAGAGACCTCGTAAAGGTGCAGACATGCCTATGTCTAGGTGCTTGTACTTCAAGCCTACAGAAACAAGGGATGCTGGAGACAGGACAGGTTTACTTCCTGATATAATAAAGTTTAAGACTGAGAAGGCTGCAGTCAAGAAAATCATGGAATATTTTGGTTAAGGAGAAGCTCGACAAAAAAGCAGGATAATGTAAGTAGCTAACTGTAATCTGTAACGTTTTTTGAAAGGAGCCATGACATGGCAAAGAAAACAGCTTTGAAATCAAAGCTAAAAGCAATGCAAAAGGACTGGAAAAAAGCTGAACCTCGTAGGGGTGGCTTCCCGGTCCCGGATGACGTCTATGATTGTAGTATCAAAAGCGTCATCCTTGAGGAGTCTAAGAGCTCCGACAGGCTCCAGGTTAACTGGGGCTTTGTGGTTATCGATGGCGACCACGAAGGTAAAGAGTTCCATAAGTATGACGGTCTTGACCGTCCTGAAAGCCTTGACTTCGTTCAGGGTGCCTTTGAGACTCTTGAGCTGGATATCCCAGAGGACATCCTGGATATCGGTGATGCTCTTGAGGCAGCCGTTGGACTCAACTGTGAGGTCACCGTGAAGACTGCAGATGAGTTTACTAACATCTACATCAACGACCTCTTGGAAGACAGCGAAGAAGAGGAAGAAGAGGAAGACGAGGATGAGGATGAAGATGAGGAGGAAGATGAGGATGAGGCTGACGAGGATGAAGATGAGGATGAGGACGAAGAGGAAGATGAGGAGGAAGAGGAAGATGAAGAGGACTACACTGAGGATGACATCGATGAGATGAACAAGAAGGATTTGCTGGAGTTGATTAAAGAGGATGACAACCTCGACATTCCGAAAGCGAAATCCTTAAGTGTGACAAAGCTCAGGGCTGCGGTTATTGCTGAGTGGTTCGAAGAATAAAGTCACTGTCCTGCTTGTGTGTGCTCCCTGCCTTCCATAATATTGGTGGGGAGCACCATTTTCAGTATTGTCCTGAGGTTAAGATGTCAGATTACGGTAAACAACGAAAGATAGTACGAAGCAGGTATCTTAAGATAATGCGAGGGTTAGGAGAAGTTTTTTATTACGGTAGTGAGGTTGATACGTGGGTTGGGGAGATGATACTCATGCCTTATATATCACTCCAGTGGTTAGAGCAGAATCGTACTTGGATAAGAATAATAGCACCTCCTGGTTGTGGCAAATCACAGCACTTAAAGTTGGTTGAGAACTATGAACAGACTTATACTGTTGATAATATGACTCCAAGAAGTTTTATCTCAGGATTTAGAGGCTTTGGTAAAGATGTGTCTAAGCTACCTATGATGGATGGTAAGGTCTTAGTCATTAGTGATGAGAGCACTATTCTAGAGACGAACCAAACTGATAGAGCAGAGATAATGGCTATACTGAGGAAGACTTACGATGGTTCATATTCTAAGGATTATGGTAATACTGAGGAGACTGTTAAACACGAAGCTGATTTTAACATTCTTATAGCGTCTACTCCAGTTATAGATAGATACTTTCAATACCTGCAAGCTTTAGGTGAGAGGTTTGTCAACTATAGAATGCAGATACCTGATAGAAGAGCTATAACTCTTAGAGCTTTTAGAAATCAGTGGAAAAACTTCAAAGCTAAGTTTGATAAACTTGAGGCCTTGGTGCATAAATACTTGAGGCACTTTCCTGACATAGATTTTTCTGATGTAGTTGTACCTGATGATATTGCGGACCGTCTTATAGATACGGCAAATTTTGCTGCATTGGTTAGGACACATGTTAATAGGGATGTTACTGGTACTAAGATAACTACTTTGCCTCAGCCAGAAGTAGCATCTAGATTGGTTAATCAGATGACACAGATAGCAGTTAGTAATGCAGCTATTAAGGGGGATGATGTTGTTAGAGATGAGCATGTTGAGAGAGCTGTTTATATGTGCTTGGGATGTCTTACTGCTGTAGTGTCTTTTTTCCTCAACCATATTTTAACAAGGCATGTTAGAATGAGGGGTGATGCTAAAGGTCAGTGGTTTAGGGTTATGGATATGATTGAGGCTACTGGCTTTGCCCATCGTTCTATAAGGACGCTGTTAGAAGATTTTTCAGTGCATCGAGTATTAGATATCCGTAGGAGAAAAGCACAAGGAGGAAAAGCTTTAGACTATAGGTTAAATGATGAAGTGGCTGGTATGATAGAAGATACTGGTTTATTCAAGCATTATGTAGCGCCTTGTGGTAGGTTGCTTAAATATATACAGAAAGATAGGAAGAAAGATAGGTTTAGAACAGGTGAGAAGAACAAAAAGAAAAGAAAGAAAAACAAGAGTAGTTAATGTTAGGAAGAGTGGCTGTGATGTTTTTATAGGCAGACCGTCTAAGTGGGGCAACTACTATCTTATATCTAGGTATGGAAGAAAAAAATGTATTGAGTTGTATAGGGAGTTCATTCTTGATAATCCACTTTTACTTGGTCAACTTGAAGAACTTAGAGGTAAGAGACTTGGTTGTTTTTGTAAGCCTAAAGCATGTCATGGTGACGTGCTTGTAGAACTATTAGAAAGACTAAACAAATGATAGCGAAACTTATGGAGTAGTATTATGTATGGTATAGAGCTTATAATGGATTTGTATGACTGTGCTCTTTCAAAATTTAATAGAGAAGACCTGACTACATTCTTTAATGGGTTGTGCGAAGCAGTAGACATGACTCCTGAAGACTTGCATTTTTGGGACTGGCATGGTGTACCAGAGGATGAGATACCTTACGACCAACCTCACTTAATCGGTACCTCTGCGGTGCAGTTTATAACTACTTCTAATATTGTAGTACACACACTAGACTTGCCGAGAGAATGTTACGTCAACCTGTTTACATGTAAGAACTTCAAGGTAGTTGATGGTGTTAGGTTTATATCTAAGTTCTTTGGGTCGAGTAGGTATGAGTATACTACTCTCAAGAGAGGTAGGTTATCTGCTTGCAACAACGTGCCTGACAGTAACTGTGTTTCTTGTGTGTCTACCGGTAAGTGCTCTGGAGCTAGGTGGACTGAGCAGCTTTGTCAGAAATTCGAGGAGGATAGCTCATGGAAAAGGTAAAGCAAGAGACCTACGAGGACCGTCAATTAGTTACAGATGCAGATATGCTATTTAGAATGATTAAGAACCTTGATGGAGAGCCTTGGCTTGTTGGAGCATTTGGTATAGAAGTTTGCTATGATTGTTCTGATTGTGGTAGTAATACTCTTACTAGGAGTAGTGTTAAGAAGTACATAGAACAGGTTAGTAGTTTGATAGGCCTAAGTTCTGAGGGTTTGCGTTTTACTGGGTACAGTAGTACATCAGAACTTATCGAGAAACCTGGGGTTATAGTAGCAACTACTGGTAATGTAACAGTGCGTATTATTCCTGTAATCATGAGAGTCTACATAAATGTTATTTCTAGTAAACCTTTTAGAGAGGGTAGGGTTCACCAGTTTACTTGGGATTGGTTTAAGGCTAAGTGGTGTAGGGGGCATAGAATTGTCAGGAGCTAAAACAAAACCCCATAGCGGACAGTTTAAGAAGGGCCATTTTTATATAGGCCCAGATAAGAGTACTCTGACTTTTCGGAAAGGTCATATGAGAGGTGCTGCTGCTAGAACGTGGCGTCCAATAGGTACAGTTGTTGTAAAGAAAAAACTTGGTACTCAGCTGAGAATGATAAAAGTTAGAGATGTACCAGGGCTTAGAACTATGAGCAACTGGATGATATATGCTAGGTATATGTGGGAAAGAGAATACGGTGAAATACCAGCAGGACAATGTGTTGCGCATCTTGATGGGGATAAGCTTAATGATAATATTTCTAATCTAGCATTGATGACTCGAATGGAGTGTATTAGATATTATCAACTAAAATTCCCAGAAAAACATGCGGAAACTAGGAGTAAGATGGGATTAGCTCATAGAGGTAAGAAAAAGGTTTACAGGCTGTATGCCTGGGAGTGCGTTGGTTGTAGTACAAATTATAAGTACACACAAAGAGCAAACAAAAAACCTCCGAGAGTATGTATCAAATGTGGTTTTACTCTTTTTATAAGAAACTGTCTTGGTTTGAAAACGGAAGTTCCAAGTGCCTGAAGGTCCTATAAGCGCTTTTGAGGCAGATGAGTGTGAGAGAAAAGACAGAGCTTATGTGCTCGAAAAATTTTTATTTTTCAAAATGCCAAAAACGAACGCTGGCCAATTTGTAACAAATCGCGTGTTTTATGGTATCATAATTTACTCACCAATGGTATAATGCGGTTAACGATAAAAAATGAAAAACCAAATTTTGATTTGATGAGTTCAATAACTAATGGATATACTGCTTGAGGTTTTGCTTAATAGGTATCAACATGGTGATGTATGGTCAGATATAAAAAGAGAGACTATTCGTTGTATGGGACAAGATGCTTGGTTGATAGCAAGATGCAAAATACTATGGAAAAAAGTTAAGAAGATGGAAGCTGACGAAAACAAAATGTATTATTGCGATTTATACAGTAAAGAATATGGCATACGTAAGATGTTCGGTTTTGAGAGCAAGCTCATAAGGGACCGTGTTCTTAAGATACGCGATGCAGCTAATATGACTATACAAGACCAAGAAGGGTACGGAATTCCAGGACAGCATTTTAGAGTTAGAATTCGCTACCTTAAAGGAGGTAAGACAATTGTAGTTAGGAATGTTGCTTTCTACAGCTTTAAGGATGGGTTGCTCTTTGGCACAGACACTAGACATGGTAATAAGAAAATTCGTTCCTATCGTGCTGATAGGATTAAAGGCGTTAAGGTTCTGAAGAACAAGTATAAGCCAGAGTGGAGAATAGAGCTATGAGACTTGACAATTTTATTAGAACACTAACTAAGGCAGGTATCTCGGTTGCATTTTGTCCTAATGAGCATCCTGAGCAGGTGATATTTGAGGTGGTCTGTACTTATATTTCGCCTACAAAACAACAATACGCAGTTAGGAAAAACCTGTTTCCAGATGAGTATTGTAAAAAACTAAGGTTTAGAGCGGCACTTGACCTTATTTTCAAAACTGCGATGAGTCTTAAAGACCCAGCAATGCAAAAGAGCATTATGTCTAAAATGCCAAAACATGAAGCTGTGAACATACCGTTAAATACTGGTATTGATACTTTAGGTTTATCTAACAGTACTCGCCAAGGTCTTTATCGTGGTGGTATAAGAACGATAGGAAGTTTGATTGATACGCCGGAGGCACAACTGTTAAACTTAAAGGGTTTTGGGTTACATGGCGTTATGGATGTAAAAGATTGTTTACGCAATAACGGACTTAGGTTGAAGGAGTAGTAAGATGCCAGTGTATGAAGTGTCAATAATTAAAAAAACAAAACAAATTGATGATTTTCGCATTGAAGCTAAAGACCCGAAAACTGCTCTTAACATAACTGAGACCATGTATGGTGATGGGTTGAGACTTAGTGGGGAAGTAACAGAAGACGTATCCGTGCATATACAAGGGGAGTTTAGCGAATGAAGATGTTGGTTCAGCTACTAGTAGTATTGTTTGTATTACCTTGGATTATCTATAATAAGGTAACCCCAGAACACTGGAAACATGATGATGACAACTAATACAGCAGAAAGGACTCGAATGGATGACGAACTACATGAGATGGCAATGTTGTACACAGGGAGAATGCCAGTAGACTGTCCTGGTTGTGGGAATGAGCAGTATGTTGATAATGATGTTGATTTAGAAAAGACTACTTGTGTAGTCTGTGGACTTTATCTTAAGGAGAACCCTGGTGAACACTAACAAGAAAAGAAAATATCCTGACACAAGTATGCAGGGTAGGAATGAGACAATGGGTAGGCATCTTGAGGAGTGTAAAGCAATACTCCTGTCGAGAGGTCATGACTATGGGGATGATAACTTTATCCACGCAGCAAAGATAGCACATGAGATAACTGGTGCAAGCGTATCTCCAGAGTTAGTTGCTGCCTGTTTGCTTGGCATAAAACTTGCAAGGTATAGGGAATTAACTACGCTCCATAAAACACCAGTAGGTGAGTCTCTCGATGATACCATTAGAGATGGTATCAATTACCTACTCTTGATGGATAGAGAACGTGCAAGGCAACGCCGAGAGCCATCAGCAACAAACACAGATGAGGAAGATGTGAGTAGTGATGTTGCAAGGAGTTTAGCAACTGATGGCTAAGTATTATACTAAAACTGTGAAAAAAGAAATAATTGCAAGAATGACAATCGAGCCTGAGAAGCTTGATGAGTTTAAGTTTGTGGAGGAGAATTTGTTGTTCTCTAAGGCAAGGCAGATGAAGTATCTTAACAAAAACATTAGGCGATGTAAGCGGTGTGAGGGTCTTAACCTTCCTGCTGTTACAGAAGCAGCTTTCGGATATGGTGACTTGAATGCTGAGATATTCTTTATCGGACAATCTCTCTGCACTCAGTGTGTGCAGACACTAATACCGTTTACTGAAAAAAGTGGTTATCTTCTTGATTTGGCTATACGCCTTTGTAATCTAAAACGTAAGGATGTATTCATATCTAACTTGGTTCATTGCCACCCTCCAAAAAACAGGCCTTCTACTAAGAATGAGATACGACACTGCAAGGAGTACTTATTGATGGAGCTTGGTATTGTTAATCCAAAAATAGTTGTAGCTCTTGGGGGGGACGCACAAACTTTCATAAGAAAACACACTAAGGTTATAGAGAACTTGTGTGATGATAGAATACAGTTCATTAACGTGTATCATCCTGCGTACTTCGCTCGTATGGGAGGTATGGGGTCAGAGCAGTGGGCTTTTGACCTTAGCTGTGAGATTGATAAGTATAGAAAGAAAGGCGCAATGCGATGAAAGATGTTAACATTAACATTAACATGGACAATATTTTTGAAACGTTTGTATGTGGGCTAATGACGTCATATCGTTGGATACCTCTCCTTGCAACACTAGCCAGCAATGAGACAAGAGATGATTTGCGCATGATAGCTTGGCTCGATGCAGTGAAGTTGATTGAAGAGCTTGGGATGCCTCCTTATATGACTCAAGCTTTTGAGAATGACTTGAGAAGCTTTATAAACAAGAACAAAAATTGGATTAACTACACTATGGCAGACTTCTGGTGGTATGCACATAATATGTTGCCACTTGAACTTCCGCTTGAAAGCACTGTCGGTAAGGACTGGAATGATTATCGCATGTCCTTATATCATGATAGGATGCAAGACCAGTTTGACTTCTTGGAATGGAATAAGGAAGCCTTCAAAGAGATTAACTTTGAGGGGTGTGGTGAGCTTGAAATACTTGATATTGGATGCGGTACAATGCCGTATCTTGAGCTGTTCCGAAAGGCTAATATGCCAAAAGACGGTCCACCATCATTGATTAGTGGTTACACCGGGGTAGATAAAAGAGCCATACATCAAGACCGCTTTGATGAGATTAAAGAGAACTATCCAGATGACTCTCTTATGGTTAGGTTCTACCTTTCAAATATGTTTAAGGAGTTTCCTGTAAACTGTGAGAAGTCGTTCCTAACTCATATCAAGGCTGTGCAGCCTAACGTCTTATTCCTGGGCGAAGCACTCCATTGTGTAGACAGGCCAAGACACTTCTTGAGTGCTCTTCTTAGAAAACTCATTAAGGTTAAGAGAATTTCGATACTTGAGCCGCATTTAGGTACTGTGAAAGGATTGTCTCAGGCATTTCCATTCCACATGAAACTGCATGCGAATGGTTTGTTTGTCAACTGTAAGACGTTATCATGTATGGCTACGAATCTTGGCTTTAACTTGCATGTTGTGAAAGCAAGTTCGCAACACACTATGTATCACTTGACCAAGATATAACGTATTATGCTCGTAAATAACGAGCTTCTTTTTAGGCTCTTTTTAACGTTAAAAACGCATATATCGACCGTAAAAGAGACCCTTTTTACGCATTAGAATGTCTACGATGTAGACTGTTCGCGTTAACCGAAAACGTAATATAACTTAAAGGAGACAGTAATGATTATCGGAATAATAGAAGGAGAAGAGTGGGTGAATAAAATTAATGGTAATAGGTACACAGTGATACATATTGCTAATGAGTTTAGTGAGAAAGAAGAGTATCCTATACACGTGGTGTACCAAGGTTCAAATGAAAGAGTTTGGTGCAAAGAATTAAGTAATTTTCTTATAACAATGTGTAAAACTGAATGATATAAGCTTTTGGAAAGGACAGTGACGATGGCAAGTACAGAAAAACTACAAAGAGTTAAGTATGGAGCACTGATACCAGCACATGATGGAGGAAGAGCTTTCTTCATAGTGCGACCAAATCTCCTTCGTTTGTTTAAGGATTGTGGTAAAAGCTTTAACTACATCCCACACGGTAGTGAGATTTATGTGATAAGTCGTACTATCACACAAAAGGAGAATGATGCTGTGTATCAAAGATGGTTAAAGTGGCATAACAGTGGCGGTGCAAAGAGAAGGAAAGCTGCCAGGAAGAGAGCAGGTAGATAATGCCAAAGCTAGGAAAGCGCAGAAAGATGGCACCTCTTATGCCTCGTTGTAAAGCAACGACCCAGGTAACAGTTTATAAAGGAGTTGGTGGCAAACAGTGTAAGAGACGCAGTAAGCCTGGAATTGCTCGTCATCTTTGCTATCAACACTGGGATATGTACAAAGCAAAGCTGAGAGAAAGGAGTCGTAACTTATGACGGATGAACAGAAAGCAGCATACATACACGCCCAAGCCGTATGTACGCAGCTAGAAATGGAAGGCATGTTAGCCACCAATCGAATGCGTGAGATGTTAGGACAAGCTCTTGCATATCCTGGTGAAGAGTTTATGGCAGTTATGGAGAAGTATGTAATATGCCATAACGATGTGATTGGATTATTTCATGGTGGTTAACAACGCCGATGATATATTATAAAAGTGAAAACCAAAGTTCAAAGTTCCCTGACGTTCCTTAATGCATGAAACTGACTTGTCTCCCTATCTTATTTTTCTCCTCCGTTTGAGTATTGGTACCTGTGACAAATTGGCATAGTGATTAGTGCTCATGGTATTATCTCTCAAGTAAACTTACCCTGAGTATAAGTGCATTGTAGCGTGGGAGAATTACTAAGTATACCATAAAGAGTACTATTCGCATCAAATTGGGTAGAGTTACCTGATGGAGCACTTATACCCAGCAACTACGCACTAACTTTAGAGCCAACATACTCAGACTCACTGGTGGACCGTGCTCGTCCTTAAAATGATTTTCTGATATAAAGTCCAGGTTGACCAGTAAGTAGGCTAGCGGTCCTCGTATGTGCTGTGAGATGAGGTCGAGTAATTCTACATATTTGAGTATGATTATATATGTGGCATAAGGGGTTAAATGGCCAGAGTATCTATACTCTGCAAATCGAGTGCCCAAAAAAGTGTTTTTATTTTATTTTTTGGTGTACGAGTGGAGTGAAACATGCTATAATGCAGTTTGTCAAATAGAATAGTGCTCATTAAAAAGTGAATAGAGTATTGGTACTTGACAATCTCGAAAGGAGCCGAATATGGCTAAAAAGAGAAAAGCCAAAAAAGGCAACAAGAGCAAGAAGGACGACAAGACGAGTAAGAGTACCAAGGGTAAAAAGGCCAAAAAGAGCGGGTACAAACGTGGGTCCCTTGGCAAGGCAATTTACGAGTATTTCGACAAGGTTACGCTGGAGAAAGCCACCTATGAGAAATCACTCGAAATTGCGAAGGGTATTATGCCGACGACCAAGTTCAACAAAAACCATTTCTCATGGTACAAGAACAAATACCGCGAGTTGCGCGACCTGTAGGTCCAGGTAGAAATACCAAGTGGTTGTGAGTTGAATTAGGCAAGCAAAAACACTCAAGCAAGGAGACAGAAATGCCAAAGGGTAAAATTACCACAACACTCGAGCAGGACAAGACGTGTAAGTCCTGTGTCCGCTTCAAAAGTTCTGCTGGAACGGACGACAAAGTGACCACGAGTATTTATATCCAAAACGCAGGGATGAAGGAGCTCGGTGACCCAAGCAAGATTAAAGTCACCATTGAGCAAGGTTAAGTACTCGAGTCTAAACTCTCAAATCCGTGAGCACTGAATCTAATAACAAAATGAGTACCAATACTCTAATTCATGAAACGAAAGACCAAAGTTCCCTAACCTCCTCTTATGCTCTTTTGTATGAGTAAACACTCCCTCAACACCTCCACTCTCACTCTCATGGGAGTTTGATATGATTTTTAGAGTATAACTACCAACGCACTAAGTTGCCTAATACACCAGCAGTACCCACCTAACTAGGTGCGTTTACCTGCGAGTATTAATAGTGACAATTGGAGTACCTCTACTCATGAAGGAAGAAATACTCAGAATCTTTTCCTTTTTACTCGTGTCACACCAATCTGCTGGAGCAATGTCCTTTCTGGTATCAATGCTCACCTCTGCGTTCCAATCTTGCTTACATAACATCTCAATCAATTTACGCAATTTCATGTCTAATCACCTCCTTTCAAAGGTAATAGTTCCCTGAGCATCTATTATACGGTTAGTGAGTATTAAAGCTCTACTCCACGAACTCATATAATCGCTCATACTTGAGTAAATCTTCCTGTGCTATAGGGTCGAAACCCACGTCCTTACTGTCCTCAAATGTGCCACCACAATGGGAGCAATAACACTCGTTCCCATCGTCAGGTGCTCCACAATTTGAGCATATTTCCACTGTTTCCACTTCACTTGTCCTTTCTTAAGCACAATTACTCACTTTCTATCTCAAAGTCGTACCATGGATTGTTTTTCTCAGCTTCAAAGGTAATCATACCTGAGTCTTTAAGGTAGAGCAATTCTCTTGCTTTTTGTAGTGCTTGTACCTTAGAGTCTGCAAGGACATCCAGCACGACAAACTCCCTTGTAATTTGGGTTATTCTTACTCTATGCTTCATTATTCACCTCCTTTCATAGCATTTTTTCCTAAACGAAAGTCAATAGATTCTCAAGTATACATAATGCATTAGGCAGGTATGTATACTCTCTCACACTTTGCCTACTAATTAGAGTATTAGCTCTCTAATCAGACATTAGGTACTTATACCACATATAAGTGTCGTTTTGCACCAAAATCAGCTGAGTATAAATCACTCAATTTGTAGCACAAATCATCGATTTCGCCAATAATTCTTTTTTCGTATGCAGGAAATCCTACCATATCCTTGAGTAAAATTTCTTGAGAATTAACACTTCCAAGTTCTTTCCCTAAATCTTTGGTATTTTTTCTCAGTTTCATCATTAAGCTATGAATTTTAGCAACTTTACTCGATTCTTTAATCAACATCATAATCACCTCCAATCTTAGGCACTTTTACCTAAAGCTTGAATTTGAGTATTTATTCTCAAAACCATAATCAATAGTTCCTTGAACATGCATAATGGTAATTTGAGTACATATTCTCTCTCACATTCTTCCTGCTAATTAGAGTATTCACACTCTAATCTCATAAATACTCACTAAATAGAGTATTATTAACCAATAACTAAATTGAGTATTTCTTCCATCTTTCTTTCACAAAAATCATCGAGTCTTTTTACTCTAATTTGAACTTCATAGAAAATGCTCAATTCTTCGAAACTTAGTACTCGAGTTTCCGATTTGAAATTTTCGAGTAATTGCACCAAACTGTTTAGAGAATTTTCACATTTGTGAATTTCAATATCAACTTGAGCAATCTTACTCAGTTCTTTTTCACTCAACATATTATCACCTCCTTTCTGAGTGTTTTTATCTAAACTATAAATTTATATTTTACTAACATTTCACTCACATTCTCGATATATCTCTATTATAGCAAACAGATTTGGATTTGTAAACAAAAAAATCCCAAAAAAATATATATTTTGGGGCTCATTTCTTAGAGTAATTTCCCCAATATTGTAAGTGAAAAACATCGTCTATTAGTTAGTGTTCTTGATATTTATCAGTGGATGGTGAATAATATAGATGAAGAAATTGATTTAAGTAATGATCCTGTTTATTATTATGATGTTTTTAGTGATAAGTATATTGAAGAATATGATGAAAGATTAATTAAACCATATATAATTAAGTTTGATTATAAAAGAAGTAAATTACTATTTATGCCAGAGTATTGGTGTGAATACTTATCAAAATCAGCATTTCCAAAATCAATTATACTCTATATAAATAATAGAATAAGATTGTTGATTAGTGATGTAGAAGAATTAACGACCGCTATTTGTGGTGATTATACTTTTCCTAAAGAAATTGATGTACAGTTATTAATAGATAACTTAATAGATCATCCTAAAGCTGAAACGATTATTGACAAAATTGTTTATTATTTAAATAAAACTTATTATAATATTTGTGGGAATAAAAATAAATTAAAAAAGTTTTTATTTTTAATATCATTAAAAAATCCAAATGCTGTTGATTCAATCTTAACTAAATTAAATGATCCTGATCATTTTAGTGAAAATAAAACTTTAAATCTATTTGCATTTGAACCACTACGTAAACATGATTTTATTGACATGCATGAAACTATGATGGGAGTTAAAAAACAAATAATTAAAGACACAATGATTCCTAGAGAGATGTTAGGAGAAATATCACTAGCATCAGGTCGGTCTACTGTTATAGCTAACCAGGGTAATAGTTGGAAAACTTACAAGGTACAATTATGAAGATTAAAGTTAGGTTTATTTATTACAGCAAGAAAACTAATGATGACGCAGAACATGAATTTTTTTGGTCAATTATCCCCAGAATTGGGGAAAGTGTTATGATAGAAGAATATGCGTATAAAATTACTGATGTAATTTGGGATAATGTTGATGTCGGTGGTGATGGTCCAATGGTTACTATTTATACAAATAACTAAAATATTAAAAAGATTTTATTCTATATCAGCTTTTAGAGTCTCAATTTCTTGTTATGCTCATTTAAGTAAGTTTTTAATATTTACTATTATACTGCTAGCTTCAGGATATGTTTTTCTTGAATTGAATCTCGACGTAATTTTTTAAATTCACTCATAGCATTGATCCAACTGATATTAGCTCTACGCCAAATATCAATTTCATCACACTGACAAATCAGGATTTTTGCCACGACTTCATCGGTGGGCGGTATCGTATTATCTTTTAAATAGACGCACAAGGAAGCCACTTTTTGGCCGTTTTTCAATACATACATATTGTGACCTTGGCGAATGATCTGGTAGACCAGACCACTTTGACCTTCTACGGTCACAAATCCGTGTTTCAGGTACTTTTTAAATGACTCTTCAGATACCATCTGTCTGAGTAAATGAAGTGCTACAATTTCTGGTTGAGTTACATTAGCAAATTGTCTACCTCTATCTGCTGATCGAGATCTAATAATTGGTGCAAGTTGTCGTCTAATTTTATGTTTAAGCGCATCCTTTTTGGTGAGTGATTCGCCATACCATTGAATTACACCATCTCTAGTTGTAATTAACTGACCATTAGAGTCAATTAGTAATTGGATTGTACTGGTAGATGCGCTAGTATCAATATCACAATTAAATATATTAGTGGTAGTTGCAGTAGATGTTATTGTACCATTAAATACGCAATTTTCAAATTGAATAAGTGAATCTTTACCGGCAGAAACTAAAGTATCTAAATGATTAATAGTGTCAGCACTAGTAGTACTGTCTACGATATGTACATCTCTAGTAAAAAGTACTTTTTTAAATGTTGTTACCTTATTCATTAAATCAGTAGTGACACCACCAGTACTATCAATAGGAGACCATCTACGATCAGGTGGTTGTGGGTAATTTAGTGTATAATGTTGTTTAATTATATTGTTAGGGTCTCTGACTAATGCTTCTATTTCTTGCCTGACATTACCATTAGGTTCTATTTCAGTGTTTACTGAATTTATGAATCCCTCAACCGAAGTAGTATTATCCTGGCGCGGTCTTTGGTACGAGAGTGACTTCATTGGCTCTAAGGAGGATTTCTTCAAGGCTGGGATCGAACTCGGTGATTTTATGGCCAGGGCTGCCGTCGCTGAATGTGGCATAAGCGGAATAGCCTCTTTTTATAAACTCTTTGAATTTTTTGAAAGCGTCTTTTACTTGGTTTCTGATGCGTCTATCCCAAATTAGTCTATCATCACCATTTTCAGACAAAATACGAAATACCTTGATATTAGCATCTCTAGAAGGTGGAATCAATCGTGCCTCACCTTCTTTTTCATAATCAATAGTGAAACCTTGGTCTTTTAACTTTTGAATTTCTTTTTGTGCATCGATAAGTTGATTGTAAAAAGTTGGGTCCCAACCGATAAGTTGGGGGCGCATAGTGTCAATACCGCCTAGTTGCAATGGCATTAGTATTCCTCCAACAAAGCTTGAGATGCTGTAAGAAGGCTATGAACAGCACGTAATAGAGCTGCTTTCCTCATATTATCAGGTTTCATTTCAACTCCCTCATCCATCGTATCTTTGTCTTTAATGGAAGTGAGATCGCTGACTTCATCCTTAAGTGTTTCAATCTGTTTAATTAGACTCTTATCAGAACCTAATTTTTCAGCATGTTTTTTAGGAGGAGTACCTTGTACTGTATCTTTAACTTCACCCATAATTTACCTCATTAATCCTGCAGTTGCCATTTCGCGTAGTTTTATAATCATACCCTTCTTTTTTTCTTCTTTCTTGGTTTTAAAAGATGCACTTTTCATGACATGTATTGTGTCGCCATGATTCATTGCACTATTATGCCTGTCTTCTGTAACTACACCATCTTTGATTACACGATAATGTTCGTGCTTGCAATTACCACAAATAATAGTATAATTACCATGCATACTATCTGAAAGCATTGGATAATTCCACCAACTACAATTAGTGCAAGAAAATTCGTGCGCATGTCTTGCCATCGTTACCTCTATAGTGTATTATAAGTTCTATGAAATTACCATTATATATACTAGGATTTATTTGGCTACTTCCTGTCACAATTATCATATGGTTTTTTTACATTTTGCCATTATTAGCTTTTAGTAGTATTAAATTTTATAAATGGTATAATCATATTCCAGTATTTAATTTAGTAAATAATGATTCATGGTACGCGTAGAAGTGGAAAGACTGGTCTGGTTGGTCGGGTCCATGGGTAATTTTAATTAAAGATTTACCAGGACCTGAAGATGATATTTGGGTTTATATAACTTTAACTCATGAACATAGACATTGTGTTCAACAAATGATATTTGGGATATTTTTTTATCTAATTTATATTGGGGATTCAATTTTTATCTTTGTTTTTATTAAAGATAAGCATAGTTATATAGATAATCATTTAGAACGAAATGCTAGATCAGCTGCTGGTCAGAAAGTAGATATACCGAGAAATGAGTGGATTCATGGACCATATGATCGTTGGCCTTGGTGGGATTAATAATTATTTATAAAATTTTTGATATCATATACCTATTGAATGACACGTGGTGGGGGTGGATTCTCCCTCCTCCCACTATCTCTACCATGTAGTCATTCACTCTAAATTACAATCAATATTTCGAATATGGTGCTCTCTACGAGATTTGAACTCGTGTTACCGCCGTGAAAGGGCGGTGTCCTTGACCTAACTAGACGAAGAGAGCTTTTTTAATATTTCTGAATAAAAATTGAATTTATATGTTAATTTAGAAATAATTATATCAGTAGCTTCTTTTTTTGCATTTTCTATTTCTTTTGATTTTAGTATAATCATACTAAAATCTAATTCATTACAGCTTAAATGCCATGTGTCTGTACATCCAATGTATCTATGTACTGCAAATAAAAAAAATTCACATTCCTTTTCATATGGTGAGATATGAGCAGTCCATACAGTAGGTTCCCGTTTTTTAGATCCTCTACTATAAGAGGTTGTATCTTTCCATTCTATCATAATCTGTCCAGTATTTTACTTGTGTGTCGTAGATAATATTCTTTTATATCGTCGTATCCACTACCTGCCATGTCATCGTGTGTAAGTACTTCATATTCACCATTTTGGATTTTATCATGGGCTTCTTTTCTTGTCATACCATCATTAATTAGCTCAAGCATGTGAAATTGTGACTGCCAAATATGTTGAGTATTAAATACTCTTTTTTCCATTTGGTTAGTCTTTACAACTAAATTAATTAGTATTTTAGTCATTTTGACTAGTATATGGTTCAATACACCAAATGCATCAGGAAATAAGAATCGTTCAGTAGATGAATGGGAAATATCACGTTCATGCCATAAAGCATTATTTTCCATGGCAGTGACTGCATAACCTCGTAATAGTCTAGATAACCCACAGATGTTTTCACATCCAATGGGGTTACGTTTATGAGGCATAGAACTGGAACCTTTATATCCTTTTCCATGACCTTCTGCCATTTCATTAACTTCTGAACGACTGTAATGCCGAATTTGTGTGGCAAGTTTTTCTAATGTAGTACCAACTAAAGCTATAAAATTAAATAGCTCAGCATGACGATCTCTTTGGATAATTTGATTAGTTATCTTTGGGTGATGTAGACCCAGAGCATTTAAGAAGATTTCTTCTACTTGTAAGCTGAGATGAGGATAAGAGCCTACGGACCCTGATAATTTCCCCACACATGCTCTTTTATTGAGTTCATCAAGTCGTTCAGAATGACGATCCATTTCAGCAGAATAGAGACCAAATATAAGGCCGAGAGAAAGAGGTTCTGCGTGTATTCCATGAGTACGTCCTATGATTAGTGTTTTTTCATGTTTATAGGCTAAATTGATTAATTCAAATCGTAATCTTTTATTAAGATTGTATTTAATAATTTTGAGGGATTCTTTTATTCTTAAGGCTAGTGCGGTATCAACTAAATCAGATCCTGTCATTCCAAAATGTAGAAATCGTCCGCATTGTGGACCTAACATCTTTTCTAATACATTAATAAATGAGG
>SDBS01000515.1_pt1 | contig 37582 bp, 37 predicted proteins | sample 2277091 | NCBI WGS metagenome assembly SDBS01 (sample SAMN10404972, study PRJNA504765) | marine sediment metagenome | isolation source: marine sediment core GS10_PC15, 163 cmbsf | place: Arctic Ocean: Southern Knipovich Ridge | collected 2010
ATTTATGAATAGATAATGAAAGAATTTCATTCAGATATTTCTGGGTTTTATAAGTTATCCATTGGTGAACGTCAAAAATTATTATCTGAGCTTGTTAATTTAAATCAAGATGAAATAAAAATATTAAATACACTAGGTTATTTCAAACCAAACCAGATTGATACTTTAATAGAAAATGTTGTAGGAAGTTATCAATTACCGTTTGGTCTCGCGTTTAACTTTAAAATCAACAATCGAGATTTTATCATTCCTATGGTAATTGAAGAACCCTCTGTTGTTGCGGCTGCATCAAATGCAGCCAAAATGGCTCGGAAACATGGAGGATTTCACTCAGAAGATGTAAACTCAATAATGATTTCTCAGATTCAAATAACTCGATTAAAAGATATCGAAACAGCAAAAGAAGCAATTGAAAAAAGCAAAGAATCTTTATTGAAGATAGCAAATGAGCAGGATCCATTATTAAATAAGTTAGGTGGTGGTGCTCAGGATATAGAGATAAGAGAAATTCATACCAATAAAGGGACGATGATTATTCTCCATTTATTAGTTAATGTATTAGATGCCATGGGAGCGAATGTTGTTAACACTATGGCTGAAGCTATTAGTCCCTATATAGAAGAAATTTGTGGTGGAAAGATTTATCTTCGGATTGTTTCCAATTTAGCAACACATCGTTTAGGAAAAAGTGAAGCCACCTTTGACAAAGAAATGTTAGGAGGAGAAGAAATTGTTGAAGGAATATTAAATGCATATGAGTTTGCTTTAGCTGACCCATATCGCGCGACTACACATAATAAAGGAATAATGAATGGGATTGTTGCTTTAACATTAGCAACTGGAAATGATACACGAGCTATAGAATCAGGTGCTCATGCGTTTGCATCTTTAAGTGGAAAATATTCTCCATTAACCAAGTTCAAATTGGATTCTGAAGGGAATCTAATTGGAGAAATAGAACTGCCTCTTGCTTTAGGAATAATTGGTGGAATGACTAAAATACATCCAATGGCACGATTGGCTTTAAAAATTTTAAATGTAAGAAGTGCTAGTGAACTCTCACAAGTAGCTGCTGCTCTTGGATTGGCTCAAAATGTAGCGGCTTTAAGAGCATTAGCTTCAGAAGGTATTCAAAAGGGCCACATGGCACTTCATTCGCGTAACATCGCAAAAGTTGCTGGTGTGCCTGACGAATTAATAGAAAAAGTTTCACAGAAAATGATTGAAGATAAAAAAATTAGAATCGATTATGCAAAAGAAATTTTGCAAAAAATCATTGATAGTAAAAACATCTAGTTTTATAAAAAGTGTTTCTGTAACTCATCTTAAAAAACCAAAAATTGATATTAATTTAATCTAATAAAGAAATATTTAAGGTGAATTTTATGGGATTAAGAGATTACTTAAAACAAATTGCTGAGAAAGGATTACTTCGAGAAGTAAATGTTGAGGTTTCGAAAAAATTAGAGATTTCTGGAATTTTAAAGAAGATGGAACCTACGCCTGTACTGTTTAACAATGTTAAAGAGTCAGAATTCAAAGTTATTGGTAATTTGTTCTGTACCAAGGATGCAATTTCATCGTATTTCGGTGTAACCCCTGCAGATTTAATACCAATGCTTTCTAGGGCAATAAATGAGTATTCAGAACCAGAAATTGTGTCAGATGCTCCTTGTCAAGAAGTAATCGAATCAACAATAGATTTAGATAAAATTCCTATTTTATTTCATTGTGAAAAAGATGGTGGAAATTACATTAGTTCTGCTGTTGTTATTACGAGAGATCCTGATTATGGACAAAATATGGACTTTCATCGAGCAATGCAATTTTCAAAAGAAAAGTTTTCTACGCGAGTAGTCAGGGGGCGTCATTTTCATAAATTTTTAGAAAAAAATGGAGAACTAGACGTAGCTTTTTGTATAGGAAATACTCCAAACATTCTAATTGCTGGAGCAACTTCTGTAGATATTAGAGTTGACGAATTACATATTGCTAATGCGCTTGAATCAATTAGGGTTGTAAAAGCAAAATCTGTTGATCTTTTAATACCCGCAGAAGCAGAGTTTATTTTGGAAGGGCGTGTTTATTTAGAAGAAAAACACTCTGAAGGTCCTTTTATTGATTTGACTGAGACTTATGATATGGTGAGAGAAGAACCCATATTTGAAGTAAAGACGATTACTCATAGAAAAGATGGGATCTGGCAAGCTTTATTACCGGGTGCACTTGAACATAAAATATTAATGGGAATGCCTCGAGAACCTACAATTTTCAATAAGGTAAACGAGGCAGGAGTAATGTGCCTTGATGTAAACGTTAATCCTGGTGGTTGTTCTTGGCTGCATGCGATAGTTAAAATTGATAAGAAAACAGAAGAAGATGGGAAAAAAGCAATTGGAGGAGCTTTTGCTGGGCATGGAAGTTGTAAACATGTTTTTATTGTTGATAAAGATATTAATATTTATGAGCCTTTATCTGTAGAATGGGCAATGGCAACGCGCTTTCAAGGGGATGTTAGAATGGTTATTAAAGATAAAGAACCAGGAAGTAGTTTAGATCCTAGCGCTGAACCGGGAACAAAAATGACCACTAAGATTGGTTTTGATTTTACTAAACCACTTGTGGTCAAAGGAAAAAGTTTTGATATAGCAGAATTTCCAAAAGTGGATGTTGATAAGTATTTTTAATATAGGGGGTAGATAAAAATGAAACTGACATTAGAAGAGCAAGATATGCTGGATGGTAAGTATGGAAAATCTACTAAGAAATCTATGGAAATATTAACCACATTAGGCGATATTTTTGATGCTGAATGTATGGTGGATGTTGTTGGAGTCCAGATAGCAGGAGTTTCTTATGCTAATCTTGGTGAAGCGGGATTGGAATTTTTAAACGAAATGGCTGAAGATGGTAAGGTTAGAGTTTTAACAACTTTAAATCCTGCAGGAATGGATCGTGAAAATTGGCAAGCTTTAGGAATAGACGAGGAATTTGCTAAAAATCAAAATCGTGCTATTGATACTTTTGCTAAAATGGGTATAATCACAACTTGTTCTTGTACACCATATTTAATTGGAAATGCTCCACATTTCGGACAACATCTCGCTTGGGCAGAAAGTAGTGCCGTATGCTATTCAAACTCAGTTATTGGTGCTCGAACTAATCGTGAAGGAGGTCCTAGTGCCTTAGCTTCTGCTCTAACTGGAAAAACACCTAATTATGGTTACCATTTGGAAGAAAATCGTCATGGGCAAGTTTTATTTAAAGTAAATGCTTCAGTTAAAGGTACTGACGAATTTGGCGTTCTAGGGAAAACAATTGGAGATAAATTAGTTGAATTAGGAAAGAAAATACCTTATATAAAAGGTATTCCTACCGCGACAGTTGAGGAACTCAAATCTTTTTGTGCTTCTGTTGCGACTTATGGAGGAACTGCTTTATTCCACATGGAAGGAATAACACCAGAGTATAATAATTACCCCTTGCCAAGCGATATTGTTTTTGAAATTAATCATAATGAATTGGAAAAAACTCGTGCAGAACTTATAGATGATGATATCGAAATTGATTTTGTTAGTCTTGGCTGTCCTCATGCATCAATACACGAAATTGCAAAGATTGCTAGATTATTAGAGGGAGTGAAAGTGAAAAAAGAGTTTTGGATTACTACTGCTCGACCTACAAAAAGAATTGCTGATGAGGCAGGTTATTCAAAGATTATTGAAGATGCTGGAGCAAAATTTGCAGCGGATACTTGTTGCGTTGTAGCTCCGATTAAAGGACGCTTTAAGGGAATAATGGTGGATTCTGCAAAAGCGTGTTATTATGGTCGAGCAAAAAATAAATTTAAAGTAAAAATTAGCACAATTGAGGAATGTATCAAAGAGGCAATAAAATGAAATTAGAAGGAAGAAAGATTTATAAGGGGATTGCTGAAGCAGAAGCAATTGTAACCAAAGATGGAATTTCATTTTATGGAGGAGTTGATCCAGATACGGGTATGGTAGTTGAGGTTGGACATGAACTTGAAGGTCAGTCTATAACAGGAAAGATTTTAGTTTTTCCGACTGGAAAAGGTTCGACTGTTGGATCATATACAATTTATAGAATGAAGAAAAATAAAATGGCACCAGCAGCAATTGTTAATAAAGAAATTGATACTATCATTGCTGTAGGCTGTATTATTAGTGAAATTCCCTGTGTGGATAAAATTGATATTAATAACATAAAAACTGGACAAAAAATCATTGTTAATGGTTCTGAAGGAACTGTGGAGGTAATTTAGATGGGCATAGGGAAGGGATATGGAAAGACCATTCTTTTTGGCGAATTTTACTTCCTATTTCGGTAGTAGACGCAATCATTTTGTAGTTTATGGTCTTCCAGCAATCGCATCGGCGTTAGGATCTTTTACAACTGCAGATGTTAAAGTTGTTAACGGAAATGGATGGGCTATTGATGACCAGAGACCTGCTACACCCGGTTACAAAAAAAAGAAATACAGTGAGGCATTGCAATCAATTACAAATGTAATTAATCATTTAAAAATAGACACAGAAAATCGAAAACTTGAAATAACTTTTACTGGTGATTTAATTGCTGCAAGTGGAGTTGGAGCTTCTGCTGCTCAGTGTACATCTCTTGCTCGCGCTTTAAACGATAGCTTTAATCTTAATCTGGACAATGATAAAATAAATAAAGCTGCGTATGAAGGAGAGAAAGCGTACCATGGAACCCCTTCAGGTATCGATAATACTGCTTCTACTTATGGTGGTTTAATCTGGTTTGTAAAAAACTTGAGTGGAGGAAAAAATACTATAGATCTTCTACAAACACCAAAAAAGATACCATTAATTATTGCAAATTCAGGAATAACAGCCTCCACCGCAGAAGTAGTTGATGATGTTCGTCATTTAAAGGAAAAAAATCTTGAAAAATTTGAAAAAATTTTTAGTGAATACAAAATTTTAGCAAAAGACGCAAAAAAAGCTTTAATTCAAGGAGATATTACGACTATAGGTAATTTAATGAATCAAAACCACAAATTACTCCAAAAAATCACGGTTTCTGGAGAAGTTAATGACAAATTGGTTGAATTAACATTAAATAATGGAGCAATTGGAAGTAAATTAACAGGAACAGGGCGAGGTGGTCTAGTTATTGCAATAGCTGAAAATGAAGAAATACAAGAAAAAATTGCCAAAGCTGTTGAAAAAGAAGGATATGACGCCTGGAAAACCATGATTGGATGAGAGAATTCAAATTGAAAAAAAATAATGAAATAATTCTATTAAAGTTAGGCGGAAGTTTATTAACAGATAAAAATAAGCCTTTTTCTATTAGAGAAGAGGTTGTTAAAAACGCAGTTCAACAGATAATTGAAGCCAATGTAAAATTAATCTTGATTCATGGAGGTGGCTCATTTGGTCATCCTTTAGCAAAAAAATATAGTATTTTTGAAGGATTAAACCCATCTATTCCAAATCAAATTCTTGGACTTACTGAAACTCACCAATCAATGAATAAATTCAATTCTTATGTAATTAATTTGTTTTTAGAGAGTAAATATCCAACCTTATCAATTCAAGCTTCTAGCATTTTTATAAAAGATTCTTATAGTATCTCAACTCAATCTATTGAGATTATTGAAACCGCCTTAGATCTTAATATCTTGCCTATTCTATATGGAGACATCATTCTAGATAAACGAGGCTCTTTCTCTATCATTTCGGGAGATCAGATTATTTTTGAGTTATGTGAAAATTTAAAAAGACATCCCATCTCAAAAGTTATCTTCGTAATGGAAATTGACGGAATATTTATTAATGATAAAGAAAGTACAAAACAATCGGCAAAATTGGCTGAAAAAGTATATTTGCAGGATTTAGGTTGCTTAGATTTAGCAGATTTTGAACAAAAGATAGATGTGACTGGTGGAATTAAAAGTAAAATTAATACCATTAAAAAGATATGCAAATTTAATATTCCTGTACAATTAGTAAATGGATTAAAAGAGCGGTATGTCTATAAATCACTAAAAAATAAAAAGATAAATTGTACAAATGTATTAATTAACCAGTAACTATTATTTATGAAAAATGATAAAAATAAAGATGGATAAAGTGCCTAAATCGAATCATTCTAAAGAGATAATGGATAGAAAAATAGAACATCTTAAGATACCTTTAGAGCATGATGTGCAACACTCTAAAAATTATTTTAAGGATATTAAATTGATTCACTATCCAATTCCAGATATAAATTTTGAAGACATTGATCTTTCAGTAAATTTTTTTAATAAAAATATTTCCGCTCCTATTTGTATTTCAGCAATTACGGGAGGGCACCCAGTTTCTAAAAAAATTAATGAGATCTTAGCAAAAGCTGCAGAAGAAGAAAATATTATAATGAGCGTTGGAAGTCAGCGAGCTGCAATTGAAGATCCTACTTTATTGGACTCATTCAAAATTACACGCGAAGTTGCGCCTAATATTCCTATAATTGGAAATATTGGTATAGGGCAGGTTAGCGAATATAACTTTGAAGTAGATGATTTTCATAAATGTATAGAGATGATAAAAGCTGATGTAATGGCAATTCATGTTAATGCTTTGCATGAATTAGTCCAAGATAAAGGAAATATTTCATATAAAAATTTTCGCAAAAATTTTGAAAAAATACGGGAAAACATTGATATTCCGATAATAGTAAAAGAAGTTGGAACTGGTTTTAATCAAGATTTAGCTTTAGTATTAGAAGAACTCGGTTTTGACGGATTTGATGTTGGAGGAACGGGGGGTACTAGTTTTGCAGCTATAGAGGCTAAACGTAATAATTACGATAATAAGAAGTATTCACGAAATCCTGCGGAGGTTTTTAGGGAATGGGGGATACCTACTCCTATCAGCGTACTAAATGTAAGAAATGTATCTCAGAAACTAATTATCGCTACTGGTGGTTTAAAAACCGGTATAGACATCGCTAAATCTATAGCTCTAGGAGCAGATCTAAGCGGCTTTGCTTATAAATTTCTTTTATCTGCATGGGAAGACATAAAAACTAATAAGATCTCTAATACAATTAAAGAAATACAAACGTTAAAAAATGAATTACAATCGAGCTTATGGTTAATGAATCTTAAAAATGTTAGCGAATTAAAAGGTAATAAAAAAAAATATGTTATTCTCGGAGAATTCTATCGTTGGTTAAACCAATAATTATAACAGATAAATTTATTTCCCTCCTGCTAAATAATGTTTTTTAAATTTTGAGTGGTTATTGTAAACCACATAAGAATAGATTTGGTTTAGATCATTTTTTGTAAGACTATTTGGGACGACCGATATTTTTCCCATAACCCTAAAAATTTCTTTAAATTTTCATCATTTTGAAAAATTATATCTCGCGCTATTCTTTTTGCTTTTAACACTTTGAGAAATTTGTTATTAAGAGTTCTCTCGTACTCATAACCCAATTTATCTAATCTATCTTTTTTTTCACATTTTTTAATCGTTTCGATTGCGATTTGGCCTGACATCATGGCATAAGGAATGCCTTTTCCACTTATTGGATCTACAATCCCTCCTGCATCTCCAACAGCAAATACATTATCATCATAAAGTTGAGGTCTCAATCCAACGGGAATCAAATGTGGTTTAAATACTTCCATTTTAGAACCTTTTAAGGCTTCTTTAACAAATGGAAGTTTTATAAATTTGTTAAATTCTACTCTTGAATTTTTAACTAAATTTATTTGATTACCCCATCCTACTGTAATAGTCTCGTTTTTCGGGAATAACCAAGAATATCCAACAGGTATAAGGTTTTCAACACCAAAAAATAAGTGAACTATATCATGACCTAGAATTTTATTAATATAAAGCTTTGAAGTTTTCATTTCTTTTGTAATCGTTAAGACTATATTAGAACTCTCGAAATACGGCCACTTTAATAACTTTAAAGTCTGGGAGGTAACTCCATCTGCCGCAATTACATACTTTGCGGTATAGATATCATTTTTAGTTACAATCTGGTAAGAATCGTTAAGTTTTTCTATATTAATCATAGCTTCTTTTTCTTTTAATATAGCTCCACTATTTATAGCCATATCTGTCAAAAATTTATCAAAAGTGCTCCGCCAAACTACAGCTCCTTTTCCCTTTTTATAAAAATCTTCACCATCTATATGATGTAATTCTAAAGATTCAATTACCCGACTTATTTTTTCTTCAGGGTAATTAATTTTTTTAATTGTTTCCCAAGCTAATGCACCCCCGCATGCTTTATATCTGCCCTTTTCATTAAGGCTTTCTTTTTCAATTAAGCATGTCGAGAATCCGTTTTCAGAGGCTACATTAGCAGCAATCGAACCTCCTGGTCCTGCGCCTATAATAATAATATCAAAATTTTTCATAATTTTTCGAGGCTTCTTTTATTAAGAATTTATGTAATTAAACATGATAAAATACATATAATTTACACATAAAAAATATTATTAAATATAAAGATTGAAAGTAATAACCCAAGATGAAAAGCTCTAGATATTAAAATTACTATTATGATGATTAGAATTAGATAATATTATTTTAGAAGACCCTCCCAAAATTATCCTGTCTTATCTTCTAAAGCATCTTTGATTATATCTTTAAATTCAGAAAAAGCACCGATTTCTCCTTTAAAGCTTTTTAATCTATCTGAATAAAGTTTAAGGAATTTTTTTGATATTTTTCCTAATTCTTTATTTATTCTTTTTTGATTTACACCTTTTGAAGAATTTGCAATAAAAAGTAGTTCGCTCTTTTTGATTAATGTGAATTTTTTATTATTTAATTCGAAATTTGACAATCCTCCTTCAGTTAATTGTTCTGCAAACATATTTAAAGCACTCATCATAGCTCCAAATAGTTGAGGAGAAACAATTTCATCAAACACTCTATGAAAAACTACAATTCCTGATTTTTCCAGTATCCAGATATCTTGGAGCACTTTCAACTACAATACCTTTTAGAATACAAGTTTTCTTTTAGATTAAATAAATTATTTTAAAAATGATAGATTGTATTTACCATAAAATATAATGATACATGATAGAATTAAGCAATAAATATATTGTTATAAGATTTAATAATATAAAAACTAAACTTTCATAAACTATTTAATCTTTTTGAAAAAGATATGATTTAAATTAAGTAAGAACTAAAGTATTGAAATGACCTTCGAATCTATTGAAATAATTAATGGTATATTTGGCATAATATATGTTATTATTTGAATCATATTATTAGATTATTAGCTTTAATTTTGTTGATTTTTTCTTCAATTCTATTTTATTTCGCTTTCAATTTGCCGAATTGGTTGAAAAAATTAGTGTTAAAGCAGTCTTGATTGAAAAATTATAATAAAATCTTTTTAACATGAGTGCTCAAAAAACCCCACGTTTAATTTGCTTATGGGAGGAGAAATTCAAGAATTTCCCCATCTTTTTATATCACTCTCTATTCCAAGTTGATCTAGTATTCTTCCAACTGTGAATGTAATGAGTTCTTCCACACTTTTTGGTCTTATATAGTAAGATGGGATGGGGGGTAAAATAACAACACCTAACTGAGCTAATTTGAGCATGTTTTTTAGGTGAATTGCACTTAAGGGGCTTTCCCTCACAACAAGTATGAGCTTTCTCTTTTCTTTTATCATTACATCCGCTGCCCTAGTGATCAAGTTACTTCCATATCCATTTGCTATTGCTGAAAGTGATTTCATTGAACATGGGATAACAATCATAGATAAATTTCCTCTATATGATCCACTTGCTGGAGCTGCTAATAAATCACAAACATCATAAATTTTATTCGCTAATTTGCGAATCTCTGAGATTTGATAATCAGTTTCAATTGAGATTATTTTCTCAGCATTTTTAGAAATGACTAATTCAACATGAACTTTTTTTTCCATCAGAGATTCTAGAAGTTTAATCGCTAAATCAACTCCAGAAGCTCCTGTAATTGCAACCAACATGGATTTTTTCCGGTTGTAGGCAATTTTAGTCATTCATTAACTTCAAAATAGTAATTGGATGAATCATTGATACAAATTTAATTTAAAGATAATTTTTATTAATGAGAATAATAATTCTTTTTATGATTTTTAATTCTTACCTTTTTCTATTTAGAATGATAGAATTAACAATATGAATTAATTATCAAAAAAGTAGAATATTTTAGCACTACTACCCTTCAATTATCGTTATTTTTGTCTAAATGTTCAAAAATTTCGTCAAAATCTGTTATATGAAAGGGCTTTGTTAAATATCCATCGGCTTTTGTCTCAAGTGCTTTTACGGCAACTTCAGATTCAGGATTTCCTGTAAAAAAATAAACCAAGATCTTGTTAAATTTTTCATTTGATTTCAATTTCCTACAAAATTCGTATCCATTTGAATCTGGAAGATTTACATCTAGAAATATTAATTTCGGTTTGTGAATATTTAACTCTTCCATTGCTTTTGGAACTGTATCAACAGCTCTACATGTAAATCCTTTAATTTTTATAATTTTTGTTAAAAAATCTATGATATATTTACTGTCGTCCACGATTAAAATATCATATTCAGTATGTTCTTCTTCTTTATCCGCCATAGTTTTTTCACCTAATAGGTATGTATAGTTGCTTCTTTTTCAAACTCTTTACAATATTAATTTTATTTAAATTTGATTCTTTCGAAAACTCCAATGAATTTCTAGAAATAAACTAAAAAATAGTAGTAAAAAATAATTTTTTCATTCTTAAAATTCTCTTTTTACTACAAAATCCAATATATTTTCAAAGAATTCTGCTTCAGATCCCCTAATTTCAGATTTTAAATGATCCAATGATGTTCTAGCTTCTTGATAGTATGAATTTGCTAGGTTTTTGCATGAATCAATGACATTTGCTTCTCGAAATAATTCTTTTACTTCTATTATATCATCATTAGATATTTCGGAATTTTCAATTAGGTTATTTAATCTATTCTTCTTCGAATTATCTAACGAATTTAGGGCTGTTATTAATAAACATGTTTTTTTACCTTCTCTAATATCACCATCTGATGCTTTACCTGTTACCTTCTCATCCCCAAAAGTTCCTAAAATATCATCGGTTATCTGAAAAATAATTCCAAGATTTTTTCCATAAGTTGAAAGCTCATTATTAAATTTATTACCTATATTTGCGTAATTAGCACCTATTAAAATTGCCTTTTCAATTAAAGCACCAGTTTTAAGGCCTATCATGTTAATGTAATCTGAAATTGTTAGATTTTTTTGATTTATCATGTCTAATTCTATTAATACACCATTAGCAATCTCTATAAACGCATTTTTATAGAAATTGATCGCATTTAAATTTAAATCTTTCGCAAAATTATTGAAAAGGTATGCTTCTAATCCAGTTAAAAATGAAGTATCTCCTCCAATTATACCTGTTGAATTTCCGAAGTCAATACCACTCATTTTTTTCAAGTTATGTTTTTTATGATAATTAAAAAATCTAAAATGAAAAGTTGGTTTCCCTCTTCTAAATTCGTCTTTATCAATAATATCATCGTGAATTAACGAGGCATTATGAAGAAATTCTATACCAACACTAGGACGTATAATTTTTTCATCTGGTTCTGCTTCAAAAGCGTTGTATGTTGCGATAGTTAATAATGGTCGTATTTTTTTCCCTCCTGAAAGAAAAAAGTCCTGTAATTCTGCATAATATTCTTTAAGAAAAAGATTATTTGTATTATTTTGTTTATTCTCCCAAATTAATTTAATTTCGTCATTGATCTTGGGAACATACTTTTTAATATATTTGGAAAAATTCATCAAACTTCTCTGTTTTTTTTAATAGTAAAGAATTTTTAATTTCTTAAATCTTTTATGTGCTTTTTCATTAAATCTAAACTCGAGCAGAGTATTCATCAAATAACTTTCCAAAAAGGGATTTTTTATTTGAATCATCATAGTAGATTTTTTTCACTGGCAATCTTCTGTTTGCTGCTGATTAAATTTTATAAACGCTTCTTCCTGTAGATTTCGCTGCTTAGACTTGACAGATCTATTCACTTGGTATAAATATTTCATCGCACTATGTTTTCCTTCTTTTATATTTTGGATGAATTCTTCTTTATTAAGACCGCCAGAAATAACTAATGCCGTTTGAAAAGAATGATTAGGTTCCAAAGTTTTAAATTCAATCTGTAAAGCAGATAATATTTCTCCTTTTCCTTTGTGTAAAGTGTTAGATAGATTCAATCTTTCCATATCGATTTTGAAATCTTTTGTCAAACATGCTTCGAAAAAAGTTGATTTAGAAATAGGGGAAAATCCCCCATATAAACCAGAATCGTCATATTGATAAATAATATCATCTTGTTCATCGTATCCACATAAATCATTATCATATCCTTCAAGTCCATTTATATCAAAATCAAATATGAAATATATAGAAAAATCGTTCAAGTCAAAATGTGAGATATTTTTCATTGTGAAAAAAGTATTAATATACGGCACTTGGGGACGGTTAAAAATATCGATATATAATCGAATAAATTCCTTTTTTCTTAATAGCATAGGTTCCAGCTTTTTTTCTTTAATCATTTTTTTGAGATAATCTGAGATATTGAAGTCTAATGTGATTCGATTGATCGTAGAGCCCATACGACTATTAACCATGTTATATATTGGAGTTGGTTCGATGTTTTTTAAAACAATAGGAATTGTACCGATTTTTTTACCCTCCAATTTAAAGCTAAACCAAGGGCCAGCTAATTCTTGTTCAGTAAGATATATTAAGTATTTTTCTTTATATTTCAGTTCTTTTATTGAAAAACCCATCAAATAACCAGCAGCGTTTCAGGTTGCCATTATGTCATTGAATTGCACCTTTAGAACAATCTTTTTTTAACCTCCTATTATTATTTTAAAATTTTTTAAGTATAATTTAAAATGGTTTTTCTAATATTTAAGAGAAGGTGAAGTGATAAAAAAGTTTTTGTTTAAAAGATTAAAGCAATTCAATAACTCTATAGGCAATATATAAAAAAGAATCATTAACATTCTCGCCCGTTTTTGCAGAAGTAAGAATATAATGGAAATCAAACTTTTTAGCAATCTCTCTAATCTCCTCCTCAGTTATAACTATCTGATCTGTTAAATCTGATTTATTTCCAACTATTACAACAGGAATATTTTTTGGGATTGATTTTTTAATATCATTATACCACTTTTCGACGCTATTCAAGTTACCAGAGCGAGTTCTATCTATAACAATAAATGATGCATTCGCACCATTATAGAACTTCGATCTATACGTCGTTAATTGAGCGATTTGACCAGCTATATCCCAAATTATAAAATTCATTGTAGTTGTATCACTTAGATTAACTGTTTTCTTACTTATTTGTACTCCTAATGTTGAGATATAATCTTTGCCAAAACTATTTTCAACAAATCGTTTTATTAATGATGTTTTTCCAACGGAATAATCTCCAGTTAATATCAACTTATTCGAGTATTCACCTCCCATTTTAGGGAGGGCACCTCCACGTGTTTTTGCCAAAGCTTTAATTATCTCAGGAATTCTTGGTGAGACTTCCTCATTTCCATCTAAAACTAATTCAATTTTCCCAGCTACATGTTCTGAATATACCCTTAATTCAATATCAGTTATGTCTTGGTTGGCGACTGTGGTTAAAATAGAGTTCGGACCCTGTGAACAAAAGGCAAACTTTTTATCTCCCGTTTCTGTAATATTAAAAAAATTACCCTCAGTCCCAAATTCTGTTTTTATTCTATCAACATAATTATCTAAAATTGCTGAAATTGCTCCTATTATCGAATCAGATTCTTCCTCATCCGCTTCCTTGGATACTGAAGCAATAATGAATCCGTCACGGTCGCAAATTGCAACTGCATAAAGATTTGGACTTAATTCTTTGAAGTAATATTTTAAAATAACTTTAAGGGTTTTTAAACTAGGTAGTACTGACATTTTAAAGAATTGTTTAATGCTAAATTATTATTATAATATGCTTAAATAATATAAATATAGGTATTTTGATAACTTTCTGATTATTTAAAAATAACTTTTAGTATTTGATTCAACTGATAAAAATTATTTCCTTACTTTCTTCTTTTATTGCGCTATATTGAAATAGGAAAAGGAAGATAATTATGTCGATGTCTAGGAAAAATATCTACTTTTGGAAAAATCTATGTTCTTCTTTTTCCCAATTAAATATGCATGCGAAGTTTTATAAAAACATTTTTGTCAAGATTATTAAGTCCTATTGTAAGCCGAGGCGAGAAAGATATAACGGTTATTCAAGCGAGGAGTTTCCGATCGAGAGAAGCTTCTATTTCATTATTAGCTTGTTGCTTAACACTTATGGATAATTTCGAATTTATTTCTTCACAAAAAGATGTATTGGTTAGCAAAAGAGCCGAAGGCTTATTTTAAAGAAGAAATCAAGACGATATTATTAACATATTACAATTTTTCATGAACACTGAACCGCCCATCTCAAAATTTTGTCGAACTAAAGAATTAATAGGAAGGGTGTGTATTATTATTTAGTCAAGTACTGATTAGTTAAAGAAAAATTTACAAACACAGAGAGGACTGAGTTTTTTGATTTTTATAAATATTTAGAGGTATTTGTAAGAATTCAACTGACAGTTGGAATAATATTTAAATCATATTTTAGAAGATATCTCCATACTATATTATTTTATATCTGTTTTTCTACTAATTTTAATTCATGATAGATAATAGTTCCTATAAAGTTCCTAACATGGATCTTGGAGAATATGAGGAAAATATTGCTAAAATCTTAGATCGAGCAGTTAAATTATTTAAAAGAACAAATTTAACCGGACTTGCTGAAAAATGGGATAAGATTTTAAAAACATATAATTCTAAGAAAATAGATTGATTCAATCCTAAATAAAGCAATTTTTTTTATTGCTCACTATTTATGGGTTTTTTCCTCCCTAAAAATTAGTTATCTAAAGATTTCATAAAATTCCAAATATATTCTCTATTCTTATCCGAAATTTGATATAAATCAAAAACTAATGAATCTATTTTTCTTTGTCTATATTCAGTTCTCTTGACATTTTTTAACAATATTTTAACATGTTTTATAATTTCCTTAGCTTTTTCCTTTTCATTGGAAGAATAAGGAATTTTTATTGGAAAATTTTTAATTTTTTCAATTAAGATTCTTGGAAACAATTTTTTATATGAACCAAATAACTTAATGAAATAATAAGATAACAATTTTGAATTAATAATACCTAATAAGTAGAGATTATTAAATTCGGAAATAGGAGATTTATTCACTTTCAAATTATAAAAAGATTGAGAGGTTAAAGAAAAATTATAATCATAAGTGGCACATATCAAGTTGTTTTGGCTTATCTGTCTTATTATTATACGATCTTCGTAATTCTTAAAGTTTTTATAGTTTATTCCAATTTTGGAGATATCAATATACTTATATTGTTTAATTTGATATCTGTTGATCGAATATAGAAATAGTTTATAATCTTTTACAGCGTCATTTGGAATAGAATCGCGTATTATCTTTTCTTTATTTTCTTCTTTTAAAGTGATATTGCATTCTCGACATTTTAGCTGTTTTTTAGGAAGCGGAAAATATTTTTTACATTGTTCACATAATATTATCTCTCCTGATTTAGTTAATTCAACCCCTCTATTTAATGTAACTTTGAAACCTTTTGTTTTATTCAATTCGTTTAAGATCAGAAAGTTTTCATTTAAATATTTGATAATTGAGGAATCAGTATTATTTAAATGTATTAAGAACTTAAAGTCCCAATTTTTTAACGTAGTTTGTTGAATTACTTTTTCTTGTTGATTTGAAGATGTAATTTTGATCTGATTCTCTTTTCTAACAAATGCACTATCCTCTTTTTGCAAAATTAATATGATATTTGAAACAATTAGATTATTAAATTTTGCCCCTGTATGGTAAATTTCCTTAATCTTTGTTGTATTATATATATATTTCCTAATGGATGAACGATTTGATAAAGCTAATAGAGAATCTGGAACTATATATCCTAACAATCCTCCTATTTTTAGAATATTTATTCCAATTTCTATAAAAATTTGGTAATAATCATATTGTCCACTACATGTAGTAAAATCATTATTTTCAATAATTTTTCTCTGATCATTTGGAATATCTCTATGGAATATATAAGGAGGATTGCCAAAAACAATATCAAATTGTTCTGACTTTTCCAGATTTAGGGTATTACAATTTTTTATATTAAAAAGTGGTAATTGATAATTTTTATCTGATTTTCGGATAACTTTGAAAACTTCAAATAAAACAAAATGAATATTAATTTGACATAAAATACAGGCAATTCGATTTATATCAATACCATAAATATTATACTTAATGTGGAAAACTATCGATTTAGCTTGTTCCACAGTTAATTCAGAAATTTTTTTTCGCTTGTAAATTTCAAGATATTTATATATGAATCTTCTGATTATCTGAATTAGAAAACTTCCAGAACCACAACTAATATCGATAATTTTTCTTGTTTCAATTTCATTAAAATTATTATAGTCTACAGCATCTAAAATATAATTAACTACTGATGTGGGGGTGTAAAATTCACCCAATTTTTTCTTTTCTTCATGATTTAACGTGTTTTCATATAAGCTTCCGAAAATATCATAATTTAAGTTAAATAAATTAGTTTCCTTCTGATTTGGTATATTTTTTTCAATATCTTCAATTAGGTTGAATTTTTCAATTATTTTTTTAAGGAGATCCTTCTCATCATTATCATTTACATTTTTTTTATAAAATTCTCTTAAGTATCTTATAATTTTTTCTGATTTTAAATAATCAATGAAAGTTTGCATATAGGAGAAATATTGAATGTTTTTCTTTAAATCTAAATCATAAGAATATTTCTTTTTTTTTATTAGTAAATTAATAGAATTTAGTAAAAACTTAAATATTAAAAAGAGAAAAAATGTGAAGATGACTAACGGAAGGATTTTACTTAAAATTGAAACATATTTAAATAACATTAACCTATATTTTTTTTATTAGAGAAAAAGAAATTCATAGGTTACAAGAAAGATAAAAGATGATTGCAACTATAGTTTTGATTATAACTTCAATAATACTTTCTATTATTCAGATTGTCAGAGTTTATTTAACTCGCCATAAGTTCGACAAAAAGCGGAATATATTTTTAAATGTTCTTGTTTTTTTATTTATGGGCGTAATTTTTTTCACATCTTTTTTTCTATCTACAGAAGCTTTTTTACCAAAAAATATTGTGCTAATTCTATGGTATATTTCAATAATTTCGTGGGTATTTTCAATATGTCTGCTAAGTATTAATCATAAATTTGTAATTAAATTTGAAGAAAAAGCAATTCTATCAATTATTCTTTATTCATTCATAATAGGGATAATTTTGGGTTTATTATTTCTTTCTGATTCTTTTAAAATAAGTTTGAGTCGTAATTACTATAAGTTTATATTCCAAAATTTATTATTACTATTTTTTTTATTAAGCTTTAATTTAATTATATTTGGTGTTATGTGCTATAATCTCATTAAAAATTTTTCGAGTATTCGTGATAAAAGATCAAAAGAAATTTTAACTATTCTCACATTTCAGTTTTGTTTAAATATTTTTTTGTATTCCATTTATATTATTACTCAAAATATCATATTCAGAAATATCTATATAGCTATTTATTTAATGGGTGCATTTTTTGCATGTTATGCTTTAATCAAAAATCCTTCTCTATTAATTGAACTTACCAATAGGATATATGATTTTATTATTTTTCATAGAAGCGGAATTCTATTATATTCATATAATTTCGAAACTGGAGAAGAAACTGATGAATCCCTCATAAAAGGTTCAATATTAATTGGAATTAACCACATTCTTTCTAACTTTATTGATAAAAAAGATCAACTACATCTCATAAAAATGAAGAATCGACAAATTATTTTTGAATACGACACTACTCATGGTTATGCGCTTCTGTTAACTGTGAATCATAAAAATTCTTTTATAGATAATGCAGTTACTAGTTTTATGAAGAAATTTACTTTATTAAATAAAGAAAAATTGAAAAGCCTAAGCGGATTAATTGATATTTCAGAATTCAGAAATGCAAAGGGGATACTCTTAGAATTTTTTGAACCACTTATTACAAAGAATTAATAAACTCAGAATAAGTAAACTATATATTACATAGATAGTACTTTAATAGAGTCTTACTCCTTTTTTGGTAAATAAGTATTTAAAAAAAATTATATTTATGAACTTGTATTTTATATTCATTAACAGATTTTTAAATGAAATATTTTAGTAGAAATCAAGTATAAAAATTATTTTTAATAGTTAACATAAGTCATGCATGTTATTTTTTTTATATTTATAATTATTGGATATATTTGTGTCTTTTTTATAAGCATATATACTGTAATTTATATTTTCCGGCATCAGCAAAACTATGGGATAAGATACACTGCAGTTTTATATTTTCTAACAATTTTTAATGCTGTTGTAATATATTCGACGCTTTATTTATTTTCTATCATAATATTCTTTTCTGAAAATATCAATCTTATTTTTTGGAAGCTATCTATCATTTTTGGAATTATTGAATTATTACTGATTTCATTAATTTATACCTTTTTAAAAGAGTATAAAAAGATTCCATATTTCCCATTCACATTCTTCACTATACTTTTTGGAATTTTAATTGGTTCACTTTTTTCACCTAATTCGATTCAGATTTTTATCGAATCACCTAATTCACATCCATTTTTTTTAGTAGGTAGCTCTATAAACTATACTTTTAATATTATAACTGGAATTATAGGTATAATTCTTCAGGGTTCCATGATGATATATTGGTTCGCTCTCTCCTTTATAACATTTAGTAAACCGAGGAGTGAAGAGAAAGTTAAAAATCTAATCAGTAATACAATATTTTTTTCTCTCCCAATCTTAATGTACATTCTATATATTACCCTCCAATTATCAATTTTTAGGGAATTGCATATTATTTTGTTATGGATTAATATCATTGGAGTATGTTTATTGTTGGTAAAAAAACCTGAGTTATTTTTAGAATTAACTAAAAAAATATATTATCTTAATATTTACCATAAATCTGGAATTTTACTTTATTCATATAAGTTTAAATCTACCACAAATGAAATTGATTCAGCTATTTGGGGAAATATTTTAATAGGAATTAATCATATCCTCTCTGAATTTATTGACACAAAGGATCAAATAGAAGTGTTACAAACCGAAAATTCGGATATAATTGTAAACTATGATGAATTTGGGTTTGCAGTAGTGTTGATGACAAATCATAAAAATGCAATTTTGAAGAACTTAATGGAAAAATTCACTGAAGACTTTAAAAATAAATATAAGAGCGAATTAACCGAAATCCAAGATCTAAATAAATTAATTAATGTTTCGGAATTTAAAGAAACGAAAAATATAGTTGAAAAAATTTTTCAAATGTATTTATAACTAAAATTAGTCAAACACAGTTGTAATACTCGAGAAATAAGAATGTTTTAAAATTCTAAATAGAAAAACTAATTTTTCTTTTTTTCTAGTGTTAAGTAACCACTAATTCATTAGTATCCACAAATTTATAAATAAATATTTCTATGAACTAACTCAGAACATAATTATTCATTATTTAATAAATTCAAATCAAAAATAGGTTTTTAGAATGGAAGAAATAGAATATCAAGATTATGAATGGGCAAATGATTGGAAAGTGATTGTTGAAATCTTTGATACTATTGATAAATTGAAGACTTTATTTAACCAATTAGATGTGTCATACTTACGTGAATTTCAACAAAAAATTTTAATATTAAATCTTGAAAAGTATGTTTGTTCTTTACAGAATTACATAATTGAGAAATATTCTAGAGATTAATATCTATACTCTGATAACAGATAAATCATTATAAAATAATCAGCCAGTTTCTTCTTAAATTATTGGTTACTTTTTGAGTTATTTACTTTTTTATAATGGATAGACATAAGAATCGATGATAAATAGGTAAAAGATCTATCAATCTGATTTTTTTATCTTTTTGAAAAGTTTAACAAAGTTAACCCTTAACATTAGATATACGGTAATGATAATTAAATACAATGTAATAATACTTAAAATCCAATTTTCTCCTCCAAGAAAACTGCAAATATTCACAAGATTATAAGCAAAAATAAGCATTAATCCAAATTTCCCAAGCCAAACCCAAAAAATCGTTTTTTTAACACTATATTTAATTAAACCTAAAGGTATTGTTATCAGGTCATCCTGTAAAGGGGTTAATCCAAAGAAGAAAATAAGAAAAGGAGCTAATTTTTGATGTTCTATTAAGTATCGCTGATATTTCATTAGATTCTCTTTTCGGTTTTTTGATATGATCCCAGAAGCTCCTCTTCCAATAAAATAACCTACCATCTCTCCAACCAAACATCCCAATGAAGCTATAAACCCAATTAGTAATGGTACAAAAATATTCATTTGTAGAAAAGGTTGTGATGAAAAGCATACTACAAAAGTATAAGGTGTTGGTATTGGAATTAAATTTCCAATTACAGACACCCAAAATGTTATTAATAATCCAGTTGCTAAATTTTGGAACGGCGAATACTTAGAAATATTCTCTATTGCTTCTCTATGAGATGCATTTAATAAAAGATCTATTGAAATTATTGATATGATTATTATTACACTAATGAATGCAAAATCAATCTTCTTTAGTCTCAATTCAACTCGAAATTTTCTTAATAATAAATGTAATAAGTAATATAGAAGAATTGTAGTTAAATATGTATTGATTTAAGTCCAAGGGAGAGAAATGGAAAGAAATATAATACTAATAACAATGCTAAAAAAAAGAAGAAAAATTATCACTAAACCAAGACGCGTACTTTTTTTACGTCTTCTCCTATTATACATCCTTTGCCGTTGAGTAGACCTTCTTTTTGTATGGCTCATTTTGAAAGGAATTTGAGATTGAATTTAATTTTTTTCGTTATCAAGTTTTAGCAGAAGTTCAGTTAATACAACATTGTTAAAAGAGAAAAGCATTCGTGGTGTATAATTCTTAGCTAAATATGGTCCATCTTCAATTTTTTCTTTTAAAGGGAAGAGTTGCTTTTCCTTAATAACAGATCCTAGATAATTTCTATCATATTCACTATATCCAAATATTTTATTTTTAACAATAACTATTTTTCTCTCATATCCTTCTGGAATCCCTGCTTTTTCTAAGATCAGAAGAATCTTCTCTCTCGATAAAGATTCAAGTAATTGTAAATCTTCTTCACTCCCCTCATATAGGGGACCTGTTTGGGTTTCAGAATAATCACTTTCTTCTTCTAATCCCAGCATTGCTCTGAAGTCACCAGTTTCACTTCCATCATCGATAGCTGTTATTCTAAACGCAATCCCATGTCTATCCCTTATACTTGGTGCTATTTTAGCTGAGATAAATTTCATTCTTGTAGTTACATTATTCCCTTGCCAAATCCAAATTCTAAATCGTTTTGAATCAACAAAGAGAAGGATAAAATCTGAATCTAATAATTCATGTAAAAGAATATCTTCTTCTAATTCTAGTTCTTGAAATTCACTTAATTGGTCATTAAATTGAAAAACTAATATCTTTTCCTTTTCTTTTGCGGGAGGGATTTCATTTGACATGATTTTGATCTCATAGTTTTCAATATATATTACTATATAATTTTGCTAATATATTATTATTTTGATTTTAAATATGGAATTGTTACCATCCCTTCTTGTTATTTGAGAGAGATATAAATTTATCAATACGGTTTTAACATAAAAAAAGGAAAATAGGTTTAATTTTTTCCTTTTAAATTACCCATTTTGATATTGAAATTTTAAGATAATGGAAAACAATGCGGGAAGGGAGATTCGAACTCCCGAACTCCTTCGAGACTGGATTCTGAGTCCAGCACCTTTAACCAGACTTGGCAATTCCCGCAAAATTTATGTATTTAGCCATATTCACTTATCTGTTTAACTATCAATTATTTTAAATCACTAAAAATCTTAACGATTTTTATAAAAAATGACTAATTGGACAGCAAAATGCAAAAACTCTTAGGTAAAGTATAAAATCTCAAAAAAGACGTGATTAAAAATCTCATTGACTCGCCCTTAACTGAATTTAGTGAAATTAGAAATAGATCTATAAATTTGATATTTAAAGAACGATGTTTTTGTATATTAATCGAATGAAAAGAAAAATTTTCTAATTAATTACGTGACCTCCAATATAAAAATAAAGAAAAATCAAAGTCATTATAAAGGTCTACTTTAGTAAGATATATGGGTATAAATATATGGTTTTAAATTTTAAATAAAAAGCTTGAAAATGATGCAAAAACTTAATGAAAAATCAAATGATAATACTTTAGAGCATAAATTCAATGATATTTGCATTAATATTAATAAAATTCTATCAATTTACTCCAAAATCTCCTTGAAAATCAATCAATTTTGCTCACAAATGCTAAATCAATTTTCAGGTTTTAAAATTAACTTAAATTTAATAAATAATGAAATTTCTCATCTAAAAGAAGATAAATCGAATGCCAGATTCATTAATAGTAATGAAAATAATAAGTTCAACAAAAAACCTTCAATTATACGAGAATTAAAAAGAAATTATATTTATTATAAAAGTCTGAATAGTTCAAGAACATGCTGGAAATGTAAAAAAAACCTTAATTTTGATGAAATATGTGAACGGAATATTAATGTTGATAAAAAAAAATTATCAATATTATGGGACCATCCTAATATTCAATTTTATTGTTGTTCTTGTTATGATCGATTAAACCAAGAAGAAATCTATAAAGAGAGAGTTAAAAAATCAAAAAAAATTAGGTTTAATTTAGATATGAAAGAAAGAGAAGCATTAACTTATATTGAACGAACAATAGGAAGGAGGGTTGTTGTCACAGATGATTTTACAATTCAATCATTTCAATATTGGAATGAATTCCCCGAATTTGTTGCTAAGAAAAGGCATATAATTGCTTTGAAACTCACGCACTGCGCTCTAAAATATATCCCCATTGAATTTCAACTATTTAATTCACTACAATATCTTGATTTAAGTTATAATTCGATTAAAACTCTTCCAGAATGGATTAAATCTATGGCTTCTCTTAGAACTATAATTCTACTTGGCAACCAATCATTAAATATTCATGATTCATTTTTTCAAATAAAAAACCTTGAAATTTTACCTGAAACAATAAGAATCAATCAATTAAAAAAATCAATGAGATGCTCAATGAGAATGATAAATAATGAAGTGAAACAAAAAATTAGGAATGAAATTCTCATTAAATATTAAAAATCCTATTTAAAAATTTTAAATCTATTCAGTTTACAGCAGAATTATTAAGTCTTATTTTAAATCTAGCTTTTCTTGACAATATGGGCAATGAAGGGGTAATTCTTCTTCACAAATCTCCAATTCTTCACTACTCAAGATATTCTTCCAACAAATTAATTTATCTCCTTTTCGAACCATATCTCTACCATGATGCTGTGGAATAATATCCTTAGTTTCACATTGTTTACAGATAATCAACTTAGCTTCGCTTTCCAGCATTTCTGTGGAAAGTTCTTTATATGAAAATTTATATCTGAAGATTGAAAGGCTGTTAAAGAGTACTAGAATCGACACACCCATGTCACCAATCCCTACAGCAATCCAGAGAGTCATAAAACCGATAACTGTTAAAATAGCGAATGAAACTTTAACTACTATTGATGTCCAAATATTTTGTTTTATTTTCTTATTAGTATTTTTTGCGATATCAACAAAGGTTAGAATTTTTTTCAAATCGTCATTTATGATGATCACATCTGCAGTTTCTAATGTGACATCCGTAGCAGAAGCACCTATGGCAATTCCTAAATCAGATAAAGCCAAGGCAGGAGCATCATTTATACCATCTCCAACCATAGCAACTCCTTTATATTGGTCTTTCAAATTTTGGATTTGCTGTAATTTCTGGTCAGGTAAATGTTCACCATAAACCTGATCTATATCTAAACATGCTCCAATTGAGTCGCATACTTTCTGATTATCCCCCGATATTAAAACTGTTTTGTATCCTCTTTGCTTTAAGCCATTGATTAAAATTGGCGCAGAAACTCTTAAAACATCTCTAATTGATATTATTCCTAATAATTTTTGATCACTTCCTAATAAAATAGGAATCGTTCCCGAATTTTCTATTTCCTTAATATCTTTAAGAGGAAGATCATAGTTCAATTCTTCAATAAATTTATAACTTCCAACATGGAAGATTTCTTCATTTATTTTACCTTTAATTCCCCTTCCTTTTATTATTATAAAATCGTCAACTGAAAGAAAAGGTAATTTCATATCTTTTGCTTGTTTTACTATTGTTTTACCAATAGGATGTTCTGAAAGAGCTTCTAAACTAGCAGCAATGTTAATTATATCTTGTTTTTTTGCCCCGTTATATTCATATATCTCAAATATTTTTAAATTCCCTTCCGTAAGAGTACCAGTTTTGTCGAAGGCAAAAACTTCGATATCTTGAATTTTTTCAATAAATTTGTTCCCTTTGACGAGTATTCCTTCTCTAGCTTGTTTTGTTAAAGACGCGATATTTGCTAATGGCGTAGATAATGTCAGAGCACAAGGACATGAGACTACTAATAGAATTAATCCCCGATAGAACCAATCATTAAAACTTAACCCAAATAGAGGCGGAATAATCATAACTAAAAGCGATGATAAAAGAATGATAGGAGTGTAATACCTCGCAAACTTTTCAATAAACTCCTCATGTTCACTTTTGTTTTGTTGAGCAACTTTTACACTCTCAGCGATCTGAGCTACAATAGTATTCTTACTTTCTCTGGTAACTTCAATATCTACAAAACTATCTGAATTTAAGCTTGCTGCAAATATGTCTTCACCAAGTTTTTTAAAAACTGGAACAGATTCACCAGTAATCGCACTTTCATCAAAATACGAGCTACCTTTAATGATAACACCATCTAATGGAACCTTCATACCGGGTTTTATTCCTACAATATCTCCTTTTTTTACTTCTTTTGATAGTACATTTACATATCCCGTTTCAGTTTTTAATAACGCATCATCAGGAGCTAATTCAAGCAGTTTTTTAATCGCATCTCGAGATTTATCTGTTGTTATACCTTCTAATCTTTCTGCTATTGCATATAATAATAGTGCCGTAGCTCCCTCTTGACCATGTAAAATGAAAAAGGAAGCAACACCCGCAATCAACATTAAAATATTTGCGGTAATTTTCTTGTCTCGTATATCCTCAATTGCTTCTATTACAACACGCGAACTAGAGAGAAGAATAGAAATAATTGCTAGGATTTGAGCAATCACCACTATTTTAAAGGCAAACTCCAAAATTATGGCAATTCCAAGCAAAATACCTGAAGGGATTATAAAATACCAGAAATTTTCTTCAAAAAAAGATTCCTCTTTGAATTCTTCTTCCTCACAAAAAGATGAAGCACATTTTATAGTACTAATAATTTCTCACCTACATAAATATTGTAATTGATTACATTATAATTTGCTATTTATAAAGTATAAATAATGGAACTATGCATGAACGCTATTAATTTTTTTTCTCAAACTCTCTTATTTATTATAAATAGGGAAAAAGCCGAGAAATACACTCTAAAATTTTAAAAGAATTTCCAATTTATTTGTAAAAATGTCATTTTATTATATAGACTAATTTTTGTCCTTCTTGTTCTTCAAGATTTAACTCTCGTCTAATAGCATTTCTGATTAAATACCCACCAACGTGTAGAATTGAATCTTTTAAGATATTATCTTGATCCATTGATGCATTACACGGATAAGCATGATGAGCTTTACTTATCCTTTCATTTAAAGAGAGGTCGCCACTCTTACCATTCTTAAAATATTTTGATTTTAACTGTTGGCATACGTAGAAACTTGAACCACAAGGGGCAGTTTGTAAAACACAAGTATCTTCTATCGATTTCCCATCTTTACTTAATAAAAATGAAATAATCGGTTCTCCAACTTTAAAATAATCAATAAATTCATGGATATATTCATGGTCTTTTGTGAGATGGAAACCAATCTTATTGGAATCATTTAATTCTTTACTTAATGAACAAAATGGTTTAGGAAAAGTTGCTTGTATTCCATTTTCTTCGAATTCCTCTAATACTTGTACTTGAAGTCCAGGAGGAATCCATTTTGGATCTTCTATAGGTAGGATCACTGCTTTTATATTTTTATCTTTAAGATAATGCGGGAGACCAGAGAGTAAATCTTGATGAATTCCTACGACTAAAATAAAATCAACGGGAGGTATGTTTTTTGGAAGATATTGTTCTGGTTCTTCTATAAAATCAGGAATATTTTCGCCTAATTTTTCATAAAAGTAGATAGAATTTGCGAAATTCTTCACAGGCTCACGACATTTATCACACTTCACATTTTGCTCCAATACTTCACATGCTTTACAAAATTCTTCGTTATTAATAAGATTTCCAACAAACTTTTGAGTGAGCATCTCTGTTTCTGTGCCAGTCCCATAAAAAACACCTAATTTATAATTTTTCTCTCTCAACATTAGAATGAAATAATTAAAGGTTTTTATTTGTATTTTTAATAATTTATAAAACATTTAATTATTGAGCTGAACATGTTCAATTCCCCGAATTAAGGTGATAAAATAATTTTAAATTAAAATTAAAAATTTTAATAAATTGTTGTTATTAGGTAAATAATTAGCTAAATAATTAGGTAAGTTTGTTTTTCCGAAAATATATTAACTTCAAAATAATATTTTATTAGTATAAAACTTCAATTAAGTAGATCTCTTGTATGAGTATGATTGAGACAAATGAAATAAATGACGAAATTTATGAAAATATTCATGTAGTATGCCCTACATGTAAGGCTACACAAGATTTAAAAATCCCTGCTAAAATCATAAGCCAGGCAAAACAATTAACTACAGTTTCTATTCCTTCTGGAACTGTATGTGAACATGGGTTTCAAACTTTTGTAGATAAGAATTATTCTGTTCGGGGATATCAAAAAGTTGATTTTGAGTTTTATAAAATGGAGTTTTATGAAGGTGGGCTTGATACAGCAGAAAACAAAGCAGAAGATACACCAACAGGTCTTAGCTCAATGCCACTTTTCCAAGATATCATTAATCTTCTAAGAAGTTATGTAGATAATAAAGAAATACTAGGTAGTGGGATTTTTACAATTGATGGAAATGTTCTTTATTCATCACTTCCAAGTAATACACTAGTTTCAATTATGAAAGAATTTGAAGTTAGAAGTGAAAAAAAACTAAGTAGTTTAAGGAAAATGTATCTAGAACTGGAAAACAACCAAAAAATATGTTCTAATTACATTGAAATTCAAGAGAAAAGATTCGCACTCGTATTATTTTTCTCTGAAATAGTGAAACTTGGGATGGGTAACCTTTACTTAAACGATTTGGTAAAGAAAATTAAGAAATTCGAGGATTAAAACAGTACATTTTATAGAATAAGATATTTTTACTTCTTTATAACCATATTTTCAAAATGAAAAATAGTGTTATTTTAAATTTCAATAATATGTTTAAGTTTTATAAAAGAAATTTCTAATGTTTTTAAAATACATTATTAGAAATAATTATAAATATCGTTGCAAATATGTGCTTAATAAGATTACAAATTTTGGTATTGATTTATTGAAGATAGATATTAAGAAAATAAAAAAAAAAATTATTACAGATTTAAAAAACCAGATTCCCGAACTTACCAATAGTAAATACAATTTTAAAATTACTCAACTGCGAAGTAAAAAGAATTTCGTTGTTCATTTAGTTTTTAATAAAAAGCCATTAAACCTTCCAAGAGAATTTGTTATTAAAATATTCCGGACTAAGAATATTGTAAGTGAGATTAATATATTAAAAAGACTAACAAATCAAAAAATACCAGTTCCGAAAATTCTCTTATTTAAAAACCCCTACTTAGTCCTTAAAAAAATTAGTGGGGTTAATTTAAGTGATTTTATCAATAAGAATTTAATAGATGTCAAAGAATTGAGTGATCTTAACTCTAACACATTAAATAAGATTACTCAGAGTATTGAAAAACTTGCTGAATGGTTTGCTTTTTTTCACCAAAAAAACATTGTTAGAAAGAAAGAGATTCCTGATATTCTGGTTCTAAATAAGGGTAATAATAGATTAAGAGATTTTATTATGGATTTCTCTAAAGACATATTGTATGGGACTGATTTCGAAGAATCATATGAGGGAAACCATCTTGATGATTTGGCCTGGATCTGTTGTTCTCTTTTAGATACTAATCCGGGAATTTTTGAGATGGGCGATCCAAGACTAAAAATAGAGTTGATAAATATATTTTTGAAGAAATATTATCACAATACATCATCCCTTCAATTTGACTTCAATTATTTAGCGGAAAAAATAATTGAGAATTTAAACATAGTAATAAAACGAAGGGGTATTCCTTTCGGGCTCCTTAGTAAAAGCAATTTCATCGATTATATTTCTAAGGAGATTTAGGATCATTTAATATTTTAAAAAATGAAGATTTAATAGTAGTTACACTATAAGTTTTATAAAAATCAAAAAAAACTCTTTTAAAAGGAGAAATAAACATGAGTCTTACAGAATCAAAATCGTCTTTAAAGAAGATTCTTTCCATCATTGAAGAAATCAATAATCTCAATAATGATTCGATTCCAAAACTTCAAGCTCAACCTAACAATATACTTGGTTTAATAGAGAAATTTGAGGAATCAAAAGCGTCCAATTTAAAGATGATAGAATCTAATGATGATGAAATTAATTCTTTAAAAAATAAAATCTCACAGAACCAAAGAGATATTACTTCATTAGAGGAAAAAAATAACGAATTTGTTGGTGAACGCCAAGTTCTTCTAAATAAAATTCAAACAGCTCAAAATGAATTAACTGTAACTCAAGAAAAAATTAATGTAACAAAAGAAGAACTAGAAACTAGAAGCAATCGGTTGGAAGAATTAGAATCCAGAATTTCTGAATTAAAAGATATACAAGAACAATTTGAAAATAAAATGAGAGAACGTGAAGCTCGACTCAAGGAAGAACACGACAAAAAGGAGAATCTTTGCAAATCCTTTGGAATGCGAATAGCAGCAATGAAATCTTTGATTAAAGCAGGTTATATACAATCAGCTCAATTAAAGGTTATAACTTCCTTAGTTCCACAGACTTCTTTAGAGTTAGGAGGGTTAGTTAAAGCCAGTGGTCTTAGAGAAGATGTATTTAAAAAAGTCTTACTTAAAATAGTTGATGAAAATGGACCTTTAGAATATGATGAAGCTGCTGGAACAATATTATTAAAAGAGGAGGTGGATTTCTAATGAGTTCAAAAGAAATTTTATCAAATATAGAGCAATTTGAGACAGCATATGATACATATTGGCAGTTGTTACAGAAAAATAATGAAGACGTTCTAGCTCAATTAAAATCCGCCTGGCGGAGTATGCAAGCTGAACAAAAAGAAGGTGACATAATTAATGAAAAATTATCTTCGCAAAATTCAGAATTAACGGAATTAAGAACAAAATCAGAAGAATTAGATAAAATAGTTGAGGGATTGAAAACAAAAAAGGATGAGCTAACTTCTAAAATATCTGAATTAAGTACAGCGTTAGAAACAACTATTAATGACTCAAAAACACCCGAATTTGAATTAAACAACCTCGAAGAGAAGCTTGTAACTGTTAATGATAAAATTACTGCGAAAGATTCAGAAAAAACATCGCTTGACCAAAAGAAAGTAGGTAATGAGAATCGAGAAAATGAATTAAATTCTTCACATTCAAAAAAAATGGAAGAATTGGAGAAAAAGATAGCTCAAATGAAGCTTGATAATTTCTTCACATCATTCTTAATTGATAATTCTGATGAGGAGATTCACGAAGTTGGCATTATCGCCACCATAATGGCTCAAGGGTCAGCTAAACTTGATGAATTAAAGAAACTTCTTGATATTCCACCAATCATGGCCGTCAGAACTATAAAACAATTAGCTGTAAAAGGTATTATAAACCTTGACGAGAACACCAATACAGTAACCATACCATAATTTTTCTTATTTTTTTTGAAGGATAAATATTGCATGTGTGATTTTCTTAGTCTTAAGAAATATTCTTTTATTCGTATTTATTAATCGTGAAACAATGATTTCACGCTCAATATAAGATGAAAAAATCGTTTTTTCCTTTTTCTGTAGTAAATAAGTGGTTGAAAGAGATTTGATAATCACAGATTTCTCCAATATAAATATCTAAGTTATAAGAAGGAAGTAAATAAAACTTTTATTTTAAGGTATAGAATGCGAAATATTAGCTTTTTTCCTTATTTTTTTCTTATAATTCTTATAATAAAGTCTTTGATGTTTCGGATCCATCTTATTAAATTCTTCTATTGCCTTTTCAGGAGGAAACACTTCTATTTCACCATTTTCTCTTTGAATTACACACCCTGAATTTTTTAATATCTTATAATTTTTCGCATTTTCAACTCGATCTCCCCAACAAATTATATTACAATTACCACAAGTGAGTTGTATACTTCCCTGCTCTCCATATGAGGCTGGAGCATAACCCTTAGAATGATCTCGAATTTTTGGTCTTTTCTTCTGATGTGTCATCGCAAGACTTATCAAACGGTTCACTTCATAGTCATTCTCAGGATAATCGTATCGACCTGGAGACCATGTCGAAAACTTTCCTGATTTATGCAATCCAGTAGAACCTCCGCATATGAGAAAACACCTCAACTTATTTAATCTTTTAGAGTAAGTAAAGCTATAGCCACCTAAAGTAACTTCCGTTTCTTCCTTATCAGAGAACATTTTGAAGCCACATACATGAGTACAGAGTTTACATTTTACACAAAAAGATTCCTCAGCTGAAAGTGGATCGGTTGGCTCTAACTTAGCTGATGTTACAATGCCACCTAATATTATCGTTGTACCGTATCCTTTTATTCCAACACTACCAGACCACCCAAAGGATGCTACTCCCGAGCGAACAGCAAGATATCTTAGAGATAATTCAGGTGGTAGTGAAACCTGCCATCCAGGAACATCTTCTCTATATTTATTGTTCGGAATTACGCTCATAGCTTTATATCCCTTTTCCCTTAAAAAATTCCGAATAAACTTTGCGATATGCCACGCTTTATAATTTACTTCAATATTATCTTGTTCGTGATCTGCTCTACTATTCGGAAGTTCTTTTGACAAAAATGGACGAATTAGGTCTTTATTTAAGGGTATAGCAAAACTAATCCCCGATTGAGCCTCCGGTAATAGATATGTTAAATCAGCGCCTGGAGGTCCACCTGTCATTGTTTCGAGTGTTACGAATCCAACGTTGATAGCACCACGTTCTTTTAACATAATCTCAATTTCTTCATTTAAACTCATAATTTAAAACCCCTTGTATTATATAATGAAGCATTGTAATTTGATTTTTTCATTATCCATTTTGTGTTCTATAATTTTTTTTATGATTACTACTTAGACTGCCTTATTTTTATTTGATAAACTCTTCATCTATGAATAAACACATGATGGTATTCAATTTCAGATTTTATATTGTACTTAGCTATTTTCTCATAAATCTTTCGAAATGTTTCTGTTCTAAATATAAATTCTTGACTTAAAAAATTCTCTAATATTTTAATTCTTCCTGAACCATAAATCTTATCTGGTACAAAAGAGTATTCTTTTCTGATTTTTTCAGCATATATACGATACATTTCTTTATTTGTTCCAAGTATTAATAAATCTAAATCTAGAAAAAGCTTAGTATCAAAATCTCCATTTGAATCAACATTTGAATGATTTTTAGTTTTTAAAATTAAATTTTTAATTTTTTTAATCTTTTCTTTATTATAATTTACTTTATTGAGAAATTTTTCAGCGATATCAGCACTCCTTTCCTCATTATCGCCTTTTTTTGCATCATATACAATGTCGTGAAACCAAATTGCAAATAGAACTAAATCATAATCGTTCATACTTCTTCTTAATTTCTCAGCTTCAAGAAGCATATCCTTAATATGATTGAGGTTATGATACTTTCTTTTAGAAGAATTATAACAGTTTTTGATCTGTTTAAATGTATTATATATAAGAGTTTCATTATCGGAATATTTTGTAATTAGACTTAACCATTTATTCTTTAATAACGCTAATTTCTTCATTTTTTGTTTTATATAATTTAATAAGATTATAATAGAAGGAAAAAATTTTAATCAATATGATCATATTCTTCATCGCTAAAACCCTTTTCATTAGCAAACGCTGAAATAAATTTTAGATTCTTTTTATTTTGAAATATTAAAAAAATATGATTTGGTCCTAACTCATCATTCCTATAAGCTAGTTCATAATTATTATCATTAGCTATTTCAAATAATTTCTTCTCTATCAAATCCTTTGAATAAACATCTTTTTTATCGATTTTATTTTCCATTTTAAAACAAGCATGTTGAAAAATAAGTCCTCTAGGCTTTTAACTAACAAACATAAAAAAGCAGTTTTTATAAATTTTATAAATTTAAGATAAGAAAATGGGAATTAAAAAAGAAATCCCACAATATTTATAAAATCCCAGTATATAATTATTATGGGATTATACCATATTAAGGAGTTGATTGATTTTGAAGATAAATACCGAAATTAGGAAGGTTGATTCTCAAGGAAGAATTGTTTTACCACATAAATGGAGAAAAAAGGAGCTTAAAGAAGGGGATGAGGTAATAATTATTGAGGATGAAGGAATTCTCAAGATAATACCAAAGAAAAAAGTTGATTTAACTCAGTTTTTTGATTCTTTAGAGTTTGATGATGTTCTTATTGATAAACTTAAAAATTGGTTTGATTTTGAAAATTATCTTTTAAATAAGAAATTTAAACAAGATTAAAATGATTTACTTAGATGCTAATATTTTTGTTTATGCTTACTTTAAACCAAAAGAAGGGAGGATTTTATCAAACAAAATAAAATGGTGTAAAGAGGAAGCAAAAAAGATAGTTCAAAAAATTAATGAGGAGGAAAGTAAATATTGTATCTCCTTAATTCAATTGTCTGAAGTAGTCAATCTTTTAAAAAATGCCATGTCTTGGGGAGATTTACAAGTATTTATAATGGGATTAATATCAAATAAGTCAATAGATATCATAGAAATATCAAAAATGATGTATATCAATGCAGTTAATAAGATAACCGAATATAATATGGATTCTAATGATCTTTCCGCATATTTACTAATGAAGGAAAAAAAAATTAAAAAAATTTATACATTTGATCAGCATTATGAAAACTTACCTGATATAACACGCTTACCACAAATACCAAAAGAATTGAAATAAAATTATTAATAAACCTCAACGTCAATCTCATCTTCAAATGCATAATAATCATTTAAATAAAGATCAATGAGGAAGAGAAAAATTGATTTAAGACTTATTTTATTCTAACATAGCACTTGAGAGAGATGATTAGAGCACTATTATAAGATCAAATTTTTTAAATCTTTAGTAAAATTAAAATTATAGCTCCTTTTAAAAAGTTGTTTTAAAAGAAATAGAAATTCTAAAATAATGTCAAATTTTAATTAAGAATATTACAGGTTCAAAACTTAAGATAAAGCCTTTTTCGTTATGTCCCTCGATTCATAACGCTTAAGTAAAATGTTTCATAAATCCATCACATAACGCATCATTTTTAAAACAAACATGTTGAAAAATAAGACCTCTAGACTCTTAACTAATAAACAAAAAAAAGCATTTTTTATAACTGGAATAGTAATTATTTCCACTTTTATGGTCATTTCTACCAGTATTGATATAGTTAGCTCAAAAAATCGTTTAATTTTAGCAACAACAACCTCCACTTACGATTCTGGATTACTAGATTATTTACTTCCGGTTTTTGAAGAAAATTTTGGTATAATAGTAGATGTTTTATCAGTTGGAACAGGTCAAGCATTAGAAACTGCGAGAAGAGGGGATGCTGATGTATTACTTGTTCATTCCAGAGTTAGAGAAGATGAATTTATTGCGAATGGTTATGGAATACATCGTGTTTGTATTATGTATAACGATTTTATCATAATTGGACCCGTTTCAGATCCTGCCCATATTAAAGGAGAGAATATTACAACAACTATGACAAATTTGAAAAGTGCAGGAGAGGCAGGTTTGATTAAATTTTATTCTAGAGGAGATTATTCTGGAACTCATTCAAAAGAATTAGGTTTATGGGCTCTTATAGATTTTGATCCAAATCCCGGAATTGATCAATGGTATTTAGAAACAGGGTCTGGAATGGGTAATACGCTAATAATTGCTGATGAAAACAATGGCTATAGTCTAATAGATAGAGGAACTTGGCTGTCTGCAATTGGTATTAGCTTGATTTTATTAATTGAGGGAGATAAACTTTTAATAAATCCCTATGGAGCAATAATTGTTAATCCAGAGACTCTTCTAACAGTAAAATATGATCTAGCATTAAATTTCGTGGGATTCTTAACATCAAAAAAAGGACAAGATCTAATTGGAGCTTATAGAAAAAACAATGAGACTTTATTTTTTCCTTCCTTTGGGCATTGTAATGAAATTCACGGTTGCCGGACAACGGATATTGAAATTGAATTCTGGAAAGAATATAACGGGGGTTATATCGGACATAACCCAATATAATTTTCAAAAAAAACAAGATGAAGGGGAATTTATTTGGTCAATGAATTTATTGAAGGAATAATTGAAGCTTTTATATTGCTATTTACATTCGATCCAGAAGTTTGGGGGATTATAGGGCTCTCAATTCGTGTTTCAGGGACAGCAATTTTCTTTGCTGTACTCTTCTCTCTCCCAGTGGGGACATTTTTAGCATTACGCGAATTTCATGGAAAAAAAACACTTACAAACATAATTAATACATTCATGGGTTTTCCCCCAGTTGTAATGGGTCTTTTTGTCTTTTTAATATTGTCAAAAAGTGGTCCTCTTGGCTCTTTAGGGCTTTTATATTCTCCTACAGCCATGATTACCGCTCAATTATTACTTGCTATACCAATCATCATTGGAACTTCTAAAGCTGCTGTTGAAAATGTGGATCCTGTATTACAAGAAACCATACTTTCTCTTGGGGCGAATGAACGTCAGTTATGGTGGGAGTTAATTAAAGAGTCTAAAAAATCCATCATAGCAGGGGTGATAGTAGCTTTTGGACAAGCTATATCAGAAGTGGGAGCCGTCATGATTGTAGGAGGAAATATTAGATGGCATACTAGAACATTCACCACGGCTATAGTATTGCAAACTCGGATGGGTGAGTTTGGCATGGCAATCGCTTTAGGATTAATCCTGATCATTTTATCATTCATCTTGAATTATACATTAACTCATTTACAAATGATGGAGAAATAACTTGACTTTAATTGAAGTTCGGAATATCTCAAAAGATTACCTTAACAAAGAAGGTTTAAATCAAACTGTTTTATCTAATATTGACTTTACAATTGAAAAAGGTGAATGTTTTGTTATTATTGGTCCTAATGCTAGTGGAAAAACAACCTTATTGCGTATTTTAGGATTACTCGAGCATCCTTCAAAAGGGAAAATATTTTATCAAGGAAATGAAATTACAAATTTATCCAGAAAAAATAAGACAAAATTTCGTAGGAAAATAAGTTTTGTTAGGCAGAAACCAGTTGTTCTAAACTCCACGGTAAAAAAAAATATCGCTTTTGGATTAAAGGTCCGTGGTTTCAATGAGCAAGAAATAAATAATAAAGTAAAAAAAATTATTGAAATTGCGGATCTTAATGGTTTAGAAAATAAAAATGCAAGAACTTTATCAGGAGGGGAGATGCAGCGAGTTGCAATTGCTATGAATTTTATAATTGAGCCTGAAATATATTTGTTGGATGAGGTATCAGCAAATTTAGATCCTAAGAATATCTCTCTATTAGAAGAATTTATAAACGCTATAAGAAAGGATAACCAAAAAACAATAATTATGAGTACTCACGACAGATTAGAAGCAATAAAATTCGCGGATCGTATAGGAGTATTGTCTAATGGCAAAATTTCTCAATTAGGATCTCCAAATGAAATATTTACATCACCTAAAGATGAATTTACCGCTCTATTCGTAGGATATGAAAACATTTTTACAGGGAGGGCTAAAATTGATGAAAAATCTGGATTGAATCGAATTAAAATAAATGAAATAACTATTACAGCCTCATCTCAAGTAGAAGGTGATGTAAAAGTTTGTATTCGCCCTGAAAGTATCGGGATTGTTAAGTCACCTCCATCAAATACGAGTTATCGAAATACTTTTAAGGGTAAAATTGAAAAAATTCGCGAACTTGGTAATATTGGTAATATTTGTCATTTGATTGTAAGATGTAAATCAGAGAAGTTTTTAATTACAATTACAACTCTCTCACGAGAGAACCTAAGTTTGAAAGTCAATTCTGAAGTGTACATAAATTTTAAAGCTACAGATGTTAAATTATTGTAAAATCCTCTATTGTAATAGATGTTAAGTTAAATTAACTCAACTCCATAATTTTAATTATTTTTAAAGATATTTCCCGAGATGGTGTTATAACTACCATATGCTATATATATCCCAGATTTTGTGTTGTTAATTACGATGTTTCCTGAAACCATGTTATTATAGCTTGTACGTATATTTATCCCAGATTTTGCGTTATAATTTGCTGTGTTTCCCGAGATGATACTAGAATTACTATTATACAAAAGGATACCAGAATTTACATTGTTTGAACAGTTGTTATTTATCAAGGTTCCGTTGTTTTATTAAAAATTGTTCACACGAAGTTTGGAATAAATCCCTTCATAAGTTAATAAAGCAAAATTTAAATAATAGGATTATAGTTAAAATATTGAAGAATAATGAAAGTATACTTAGATAAAGACGTAGCTGAGGATTTAATAAGCTATAAATTAAGAAATGTTCAAGAACATATAAATAAAATATTGAAAAGATGGAATGAAGCCGAAGCTTCAGTATTTTTAGAAAAAGCTAAAAATGGAACTTATTCCGAAGCAGAAAACGATGCTATCGATCTCAAACAACTATTACTTGAAGAAAAAAAATTAAATGAACTAATTAATTCATTGTAGGAGCCGGATATTTTGACGGGCTTTGATAAACTTAAAGCTGCTCGTAAATTCCTCCTTAATGAGCTACTTTCAGAAATTAAAGATGAGTATTTTGATGATGAACGCCCGTTTTTAAAAATTACTTTTTTTAAGGGATTAGTCCTTTATATTCGATATAATGATTGTGATGAATATT
>SDBS01000517.1_pt1 | contig 37557 bp, 29 predicted proteins | sample 2277091 | NCBI WGS metagenome assembly SDBS01 (sample SAMN10404972, study PRJNA504765) | marine sediment metagenome | isolation source: marine sediment core GS10_PC15, 163 cmbsf | place: Arctic Ocean: Southern Knipovich Ridge | collected 2010
TTTCTCAATATTAGGTTGTTAAACCATTTTTCTTTTGAACTCTCAAGCAATTTCCGCTGTTTTTCACTAAGCTCTGCTTCAAAAGTAATTAAGGACGGCTGGTCATTTTTTCTGAACATTTTTCCTTGATTTTTCCTGAAATAAAGATAAGTATTATCCTCCTGATATTCAAATATATACGTTCCACGTGGAACATGTATGTGTCTAATTATCAATAATTTATAAAGACTGTTGATAAAATTATATCTCATTGTTATTCAGGTGGTTACAAAGTGCATTTATCAACAATTTGAAACCCTAAAATTTGTCCCTAATTTTGTATGAACCTTTTTAGACTGGACTCAATAATGGTTACCAGGTTAAGTTTGTCCAGCAAAAAGAATAACCCTGTGTGTCAATTTTTTCCCACATACGCCGAACAATATTTTCATCTTCAATAAACTTGGTGAAATCGTTTCGTTTTTCACTCCATGGGATACAGGTACCGGGGGGTCTCTTAAATTGCTGAAATAAATATTGACCTGCCTGTGGTCTGCTTAAATTCTTTAATTCATTGAGGTCTTTTATTGTAGGCGTTTTGGAATATCCACCATAATTAAGCGTGAAGTCAATCATTTCTTTTACATTCTCAGTCTTAGCATCATCCATAATTAATGCGCAGGCATCCATGATGTAACCCCCGTCACGTGCCACGGTATCAATTATTTTTTTGCAATAGCTGCGTACCTCAGAAGCACTGCCATGGGACAACATCATATTGGGGATCCCTCCACTTAGACAGAACTTTTTGCCTAAAATTTCATGCGCTTTCAGAACGTCTGTTTTATCAATATGGAAAATTACACTCTTCTCAGGGAGTTCGGCGAATGCTTCCAGATGAGGAGTCCAGTCATCTTCGGCATAAAGAATGATTTGATGCCCATTTGCCCATAGTTCTTCAATAATCGGCTTTAGGGTAGGCCAGTATATTTCATTAAAATCTTCATGAGAAATAAGGGGGACATGACTTCTGTGCATCCAGATAATGGATGGAATATTTTTATCCGGGTCAGCATTACTTAAAACAACGTGCAATAAATGTGGCATTAAAGCATGGCAAGCCTCAATGACTTTTTCTCTTCTTACCAGTAAATCCGTCATCAGATTCATATAACCACGTAACTTATCACCTATAATATCCAGAGGAGCTTTAAGCGTTGAGCTGACAGCGGGTACAATACCTGAATCGATCAACCTGACATGAGCATTGCCCCACTCGTTAAAGAATTGATTGTAGGCAATCATCCCATTGATAAATGACATGTTGTGTTCAAAGGTTACAGGTTTTCCTGAAGGATTGATATGAGATGTAAAACGAGGAAGCCAAACGTTCAACATAAAAGCTGTCGGGTCATCAATAAGAGTGTCGTACTCATCCTCCTTTAAAAAAGCTTCATCTTCAGTTGCCGGTTCTGTCCATTGAGTACATGAATTTACAGGCAACTCAATGCCTGGAAACTTTGCGAGTTTCCACCCAATACTTTTCATCATTCCGGCCCAGTTAACGATGGAGTTAGTTTGAATGGCATCACATCCGTGATCAACCGCGAATTTTCGATTTACCTCAAACTGGACTTCATGATTAACTGCAGCCTCAAAATTGCTATAACCGGCATATTTTGATGATAACTCTTCGGAAAAGACACGTATAGGAATACTGTCAGGTTGCTCATTATAGCATGCTGTTACATATCTTTTCAAGCGTTCTTGATATAATTCCTCATTGGTCTTCATTTTCCTACCCGTTTAAATCATATTAAAATACGGAAGCTTCTTTTGAAGTTTGATTTATTTGCAATTGCAGGTTACAATATTCACTATACTCTAATCTGCCTTCCCGGCGCAACCGAATACTTCTTTCATTTTATAAACGTAAATCTCTTTCATCTCATCGCGTGCAGGGGCAAGAAATTTCCGGGGATCAATGATGGCAGGATTCTCTGCCAAAACTTTTCTAGATAGAGCTGTCATAGTTATCCACCCGTCAGATGCAATATTTATTTTACATACAGATGTTTTCGCAACTTGCTTTACCTGCTCAACAGGTATTCCCTGTGCCTTATCGAGTTTTCCCCCATAGCGGTTTATCATGTCAACATATTTTCGGGGGATTTCCGATGCACCATGCAACACTATTGGAAAACCCGGAAGTCGTTTTTCGATTGCGGATAAAATATCGAAACGTAAAGGTGGAACCGGGTCTCCTGGTTTAACCCGAATCTTAACCACACCATGTGAGGTCCCAATTGATATAGCCAGACTGTCGACACCCGATTTCTCAACAAATTCCTGAACTGCATCCGGATCTGTAAAACGCGACTCGTAATGCTCAATGTCTCCTTCAATTCCCGAAACAACACCTAATTCACCCTCTACAGTAACATCATGTTTTTTGGCATATTCAACAACTTTGGCTGTCAGCTCAATATTGTCCTTAAAGGGTAGTGCCGAGCCGTCTATCATTACCGATGAGAAACCACCATCAATAGCATCTTTACACTCTTCAAAACTAGTACCATGATCAAGGTGTAATGCCATAGGAATCTTCAAACCTTCTGACCGGATTATCTCAATACATGCTGTTGCCATGTGTCTTGCCATTATTGGATGAATATATTTACGCACGTTTGCTGAACATTGCATAATAAATGGAGAGTGAGTTTCCATCGCTGCAACAGTTATGGCCTGCATTTGCTCCAGGCAAACAAAATTGAAAGCTCCAATAACATAACTGCCATTGAAAGCTTCTTTAAACATTTCGCGGGTATTAACAAACCCTAATCCCTTATATGATATCATTTTGAAATTTTATGGCTCGAATGGCCTGCTACTGAAACGGCCATAATCTGTCTTATTGAGTCAATGCTATTTAAGTTTGTTCTCCCAATAATCAAGGTGATAATTTGGCCCATCAGCATTCCATACTTTGCTCACAATATCAATATCCCCGTCACCATCGACATCGCCAATAAGTGCATCGTGCCAGCCAGGATTATCTTCTTGAATTATATTTGAAGAAAACTTTGGACTTCCAACTGTTCCGATATTTTGAAAGATTATGCCGCGTTCCCATAAACTGTCCGGTTTCATTAACTTTGTCGCATCTTCCTGTTCTCCGGCAAAAAAATCAAGGTCGCCGTCATTATCGAAATCCGCAACCTGTAGCGAATGAAATGAACCTGAATTTTCTACATTACCATCTGGCAAAGGAATCTCTTCCTTCTTCCAGCTCTCTCCCCCATTTACATTAATGAGTAAGTAAACCTTTGAAAACTGGACATCACAATCCGAATAAATAATGTCATTAAATCCATCATCATTAATATCTCCCGACCAAACTCGGATACCTTTCCCGTATGGATTAGGAAGAATAGGAATATATGGTAATTCCTTTTTCTCCCAATTTTCACCCGATGCACCCGGGTTCTTATACCAGAATAAAGGCATAATTGCATCCGGATAATTATCGTTGTCGAGATCAACAACTCCATGTGGAAATATACCGGAATGCACATCATTTTCATCTACATCTGAGGCAATATCTGTATATGTCCAGTTGTAGGGATCAGTTATATTGTACCATCGCAGGGTGCTGGCAGATTGGTTATACATTACAATATCTGCCATATCGTCCAGGTTTATGTCTGCTATAACAATATCATGATTCTCATGCAACATATCACCGTTATAATAATGTTCTTCCCATTCAGTATCAGGTTCCATTTTTAGATTTCCCGGATTCTGGAACCAAACATGCCCCATAACAAGGTCGATATAACTATCTCTATTAACATCAATAGCAGCGGCACCTAATTGATATTCTCTTCCTATTCCTACAAAATGTTGTATCCAGTTATCAGCGCCGCGATATTCATACCAGTATACCCTATCATCATCTGAACGACACTGGATTGTGACATCCAAATCGCCATCCTTGTCATAGTCAACCAATGTGAATCCTCCTGTGCCCCAAGCAGTGCCGGGCAGAGGATTAGCTATTACATGGTGCTTGAATGTGATCTGAGAAGAAGGATTGCAGGAATACAAAACCAGAAACGAACCAAAAAGAATACAAACAGGCAGAATCCTCATACTCTTAAGTTTGAAGGAAATTAAATTCCATTTTTTTTCAAAGAATTGTTGTTTCATTTGTTTAAATATTTATAGCATTTATTGAAATATGGACCCAAGTAATCGAATTTTGTCGGGCTTGAGTAAGTCCAGTCTACCAGATTTCATTTATTAAGTGATTTCAACCTGTCTGTAACCTCCCTTTTTCTTAAAATAAAGAAACAAGAGTATAAAAGCAACAAGCATTATAACAGGAAGCACAGCTACTAATTTCAAGGCTCCTTTTTTCGCTTTAACCATTGTGGTTTCAATGATTTCCCGCTCCTGGACAGGGGCCATTTCGAACCTTGCCATATCAAGCGTCTGGTAGGTCCCGAATATGCTATTCTTTTCGACGTTGATATATTTTTCCTGTAAACTGGTATTATTCAATCTGTCAAATTCAGCGATGCTATTATCGATCTCTTTATCCTGAGCAAAGCCCAGAAAAACAGCTCCGACAATCCCTACCGCCATCATTCCAACACCGGTGGTTACATTCAGGGTCAGAGCCCCTCCTTTAGGAAATCGTTCCCCTACAATACCAATCATAGTAGGCCACAGGTAAGATTTAGCAAAACCGTATATAGTAGCAGAAACAAAGATTATGATACCAGTTGATATGGAAAGAAAGAACAAGCCTGCTGCTGCAATGGCAGAGCTAAATATAAGCAGCCCAGAAGGTTTAAGCTTTTTAATAACAGGTCCGGCAAAGAAGCGTGCAATGGTCATAATCAAAGCAGTATAGATCAATATCCAGCCGGGCTGCAAATGGAGGTCTTTCATTTCATTGGACATGAGATCCACAATCCAACTGTCAGTCCCCAGTTCCGCAGTGGCTAAAGGAAACATAATTAATAACATAATAATGAAGATCGGTTTACCGAGCGCTCTTACATAAAATCCGAATGCTGCGGTTAAAAGTATGATCAGTCCTATTTTCACTGTAAGAGACAGACTGAAAAAATTTCCCACTTCAAAAACAATCAGCGATATGATAATGAGAGCTCCCAGAATCCCTAATTCTTTGAGCATATCTTTATAAGAAACACCTGCTGCCACCCGCTCCTGAACAGGAAATTTCTTTTTCAACATTAAAAATCCATAAACCAACATCGGGATAAGAATGATAGCAATTTTGTACTGCCACTTCACTGATTCACCCAATGAGATTGCTAAAATTCCACCAACCACCATTCCAGCAGGCCAACCAGCATGCAATCTATTAATCCATTTTGTTTTTTCTTTAGAGAACATGGTTATTACAGCCGGATTAATCGTTGCTTCAATTATACCATTACCCAGCGCAAAAATGAAAGTTCCAATGTAAAGCATCCAATAACCGTTTGCGAATAATGTTATCACCAATGAACTGATATGGCAAGTAAAGGCAATAGCCATTGCCCGACCATAGCCGATTTTATCAATAATAAGGCTGAACAGAACGATAGATACTGCAAATGGCCATAATCCCACACCCATTATTTCACCCATCTGAGTTTTGGTCAGGTTAAATTCTACTCCCCACTCGGTAATGAGCATTGCCCGAAGCATAAATCCGAAGGAAGTTGCCATCAAAGCGAAAAAACAAGCTCGGAAAAGACTTTTTCTTGATTTCTCATCCATAGTTTTGAAATTGTTTATGTAGTGTCTAGCTTCAATGAATCAATCGGAAATTCCGAGAATTCTCCTGTTACGCTCCTTGGATGTAAGATTTCCAGCAAAATCATCAAAAGAAACTTCTGTTGCATTGATGATATGCTGAGTAATGAATGGTGCTCCTTCTGCTGCACCCTGTTCGGGACTTTTCAGGCAATCTTCCCATTCCAGTATAGCCCAACCATCATAATTCTTTTCAGTCAATAATGAGAAAATCCGTTTAAAATCCACCTGTCCATCTCCCAATGAGCGAAAGCGCCCAGCACGATTTATCCAGGGCTGGTAGCCTCCATAAACCCCAGCCCGTCCAGTAGGATTGAACTCTGCATCTTTAACATGAAAAGCCTTGATCTTATCTGCAAATATGTTGATGAATTCAATATAATCCATTTGTTGAAGCAACATATGGCTTGGATCGTAAGTAATGCAAGCCGCCTCATGATCTCCTGACATTTCAAGAAACATTTCGTAAGTAGCTCCGTCAAATAAGTCGGACCCTGGATGCAATTCATATCCAATGGAAACTCCATTCTCTCTGGCAAAGTTTAACACAGGTATCCATCGGGCTACAAGTTCAGTAAATGCTTCATGAATTAATCCTTCAGGTCGTTGTGGCCATGGATACATGGTGTGCCAGGCAAAACCACCTGATAAGACTGAAATATTATTCGTACCAAAATTTACGGATGCTTTAATTGTCATCATCAATTGGTCGGTCGCCCATTTTGTCCTTTCTTTTGGAGTCAATCCTTTGGGAAAGAAAGCATCGAACATGGTTTCATAAGCCGGGTGAATAGCAATCACCTGACCCTGAAGATAAGCAGCAAGTTCTACAAGTACTAAACCTTTTGACTCGACTTTACCTTTTAATTCATCACAATAGGTTTTAGATGTTGAGGCAAGTTTCAAATCGATCAGATGATCATCCCATGCAGGTAACTGAATACCTTTGTAGTCCATATCAGCTACCCATGAAGTTATCCCGTCAAGGCTGTTGAAGGGGGGCTCATCTCTCACAAACTGTGCTAAAAATATGGCTGGTCCATTAATCGTATTCATTTGTTCATTGTTTTTACATCTAAATGTCAATCCATTTGCGGGACTTCGAGGACTCCATAACGGCATCAAGTACTTTCTGGCACTTATATCCATCGCTAAAATCAGGCGAAATTTTAACATTATCAGCAATAGCCATAAGGAAATCGCCAATCTCATGAATAAAGGTATGCTCCCAACCAATTATATGACCGGGAGGCCACCATTTATTAATGTATGGATGCTCGTTCTCGGTTACCAGAATGCTTCTGAAACCTTGCTCCTCAGAATGATCATTTCTGGAATAGTATTGCAGTTCATTCATTCGCTCCAGATTGAAAATAAGACTTCCCTTGCTTCCAAATATTTCAAGTCTCAGGAAGTTTTTTCTTCCTGTTGCAAAGCGGGTTGCGATAAAATTTCCACTTGCACCATTGGTAAACCGTGCAAGGAAAGTAGTAGCATCATCAGCCGTTACTTTCTCATACCGGTCAGTCTCTGGTATTTTCCTTTTACTGATAAAAACTTTTTCCTCACCACAAACCGAATCAATTTCTCCTACCAGGAATCGGGCTAGATCTACTGTGTGTGCATTCATATCACCATGAGCCCCTGATCCAGCCAATTTAACATCGTGGCGCCAAACCCAGGGAAAGTCCGGATCAACCAACCAATCCTGGTAATATACCGCGTTGAAATGATGAATCTCGCCCAGTTTCCCTTCAAAAATCATTTTTTTTGCCAATCCAATAGCAGGTAGTCTCCTATAATTAAATGCTATCATGTTCTTCACACCAGCTTTTTCAGCAGCATTCATCATCTGCATGGCCTCTCCGGCATTCATGGCTGCCGGTTTTTCGCATATTACGTGTTTTCCTGCCTCTGCTGCCGCAACTGCTATAGGCATATGAGAATTATTAGGAGTACAAATGTCTATAATATCAATATCATTGCGGTTAACCAAAGTCTCCCATGAGGTTTCAAATGACAACCATCCCAAGCGTTTTGCAAAATCCCTTTCAGAGGCAGGATTAATGTCACAGGCAGCCTTCATTACAGGTTTAAAAGGAAAATCATAAAATTGAGCCACATCATACCATGCATTTGAATGAGCCCGTCCCATAAACTGGGCACCTACAATTCCTATATTTATTTCATTTTTCATTCTTTATGCCTCTTGGTGTTTTTACCAAAATAAGTTCCATGTTCTTGCCAATCAAGACCTTTAGCTTAAAATCGAATAATACTCTTTTAAATAATTTCCAGTTCGTAATCAAAAATACTGGCAATTAATTTCATAGCTGCTTTCTGATGGCCTTCCATTACAATATAATGGTGTGAAACAACTTTATCTACAAAGTTCTGCCCGTCTTTTACCTTAATTATACCTCCATTTAAACAATCGGAATCTTCGTATTGAATATAGCCGGTTAACTCGGCTTCTGATAGTGAAATTTTTTGCAGATATGGCTGGAATTTAGCTAAAGTGATTGGGCCAACAGGCATGGTTGCATCAATCATAGTAGCATTTTCATCAACCATTGCGAGGACTCTTTTACGCAAATTCCACTTATCCGAGAATACTTCGGGGACCAAACCAAAATAACCACAGTGTGCAGCAAGGATATGGTTGTCGGGCTCATCTACTTCAGGGAAATGAGGTATACGTTCGTGCGCCAAAGCTGCCTGCTTCATAATAAAGGGGTACAGGTTCGTCATGAAAAATGGCACCTGCAAAACTTTATCTGCAAGTATTTCGGTGAGCATAACCATTGTATCTGCCTCGCAACCCCATACCAGGTTCTCTTCCTGGTAAAGTAAATTCCAGGCCAGGCAGGGTGTTGTATCACAACTTCTCGATTCATTCAGGCAATTTAATCCCATGGCAAGTATGTTCTCCTCTTTGGAATATTCCTCTCTTAGCTCCATATATAATTTTATAGCACTTAGTAAAGGTTTCCCGGTGATACTTTTATGTTTGGATTTCCAATTATCGATAACATGTTGTGCTTTGTCATCTGGAATCTGACTTGCTTTTTTTGCCAGTTCTTTAAAACTACGTTGCTCGATCTCTATTCCATATTTTTCGAACATCTTTTGGGATGATTCTTTCTCGAGCCAGTAAAATCGTTTAAAAATATCAGACTGCTGACCTGTCGGCCCTGCAGGATCGTCCTGGTAGACCACGAATTTACTTTGGGTTAATAACCTTCGTACTAAAAGTGCCCTGCAAGCTAATTTAGTATCATCGAGGCTGGGTGGACAAATCGTTTGAATGCCATTTAATTTTAAATAGTGTACCACTTCCCAATCCCACATATTTACAGTACCAAATTGAGATGTAATAACCATTATTGGCAAGGAAATTGATTTTAAATCTTCAATTTTATGGTATGCTTCACCAAGCATTTGAGGGAAAATCACTGCATCTGCATCAGGTAAGGCTGCTCCAAGTGCATGGGGCTCTAAAAATTCTGCATCCTCTTTTAATAAATCTTTTAAAATACTTAAATGTTTATCAAAATTCTCGTCACGTCCCGGATCAAAATAAACTGGTATTAATGTGCATTTCATAAGTCTTACTGTTTTTAGTTAATGATTAATTCAATTAACATATTTACTGAAACTCTGATCAAAAATTCTATTATTCTTAGTTGCAATATTGTTCAATTCATCTTGTGTTATTTTTTGAGTTGCTCCCTTCTTTGTAGCAACCAATGCTCCAAGCTGATTTCCTGATTCACTTGCCTCTTTTAGAGATTTTCCTCGAAGCAACGCATCAACAAAACCTGCAGAGAAAGCGTCGCCTGCTCCAAGAGGATCGGTAAGCTTTACCTTAAATCCAGGATTGTAAACCACCTCCCCACTTGCAGATACAGCTAGAGAACCACATTCCTCCAAAGTGATTACACAGTATTGAAGTTGATAGGAATTTATTAGCTCCATGCAAATCTCTACCAGCCCATTTTTATCTAACTGAAGTAGATTATTTAACTCATTTGCTTCCTGTTTATTCAATTTTAATATATCTGCATTCTTGAGCGATGAAATTATATTCTCAGTTGAATAACAGTCTTTACGGAGATTTAAATCATAAAACCGGTATTTCCCCTTAAAGTGTTGTAAAAGTTTTTGAAGCGTCTGCTTTGAAACGGAATTACGTTGAGCTAATGTCCCGAAACAAATACAATCTATTTGCAAGATTAGCTTTTCCAGGTTTTCATAGAATGTTACAAAATCATATGCAACATCTTTAATTATTTCATAATCGGGATTTTTGAATTTATCAAAAATGACATTTACTGTCCCAGTTGGATATTCAGGAATTATTTGAATATATCGATCTGAAATTTGCAATTCAGAAATGGTTTTAAGTGCTTTTTCGCCAAGTGTGTCTTTCCCAATTGCACTTATCATTACACCTTCATTGTCAAGTGAATTAATCCGATAAGTGAAATTAAATGGTGCACCTCCCAAAATTGAAGCATCAGGTAAAAGATCCCAAAGGACCTCGCCAAATGCTGCTATTTTAAATTTCCTTACCGACTCCATTGATATTTCTTATACAAGTCCTGCATTTATTAATTTATCCCAGGCAACATCAAACTCGCTCAGACCCTGGTCGGTCTGCGGATGTTTAAACATGTCGAAGAAGATATTTTCAGGCAATGTAACAATATCAATCCCTGCTCTCATACAATCAACTACGTTAGCCCTGTTTTTAATACTGGCTGCTAGTATTTCACCCTTAAAACCATAGTTTTCCTTAATTGTAACCGAATCATTCATAAGTGCTACTACATCACCACCTATTTTATCGAGCCTGCTAATTACAATGCTCACAAAAGCCGGATTGGTTTTCATAGCCAGCAGGACCTGATCAGGTGCAAATACCATGGTTACATTTACCATGATATTTTTATCGCCAAGCATCCTGGAAGCTTTTAAACCCTCGGGAGTCATAGGAACTTTTATTACGATATTAGGTGCCAATCCGGCAATAATAACAGCTTCTTTTACAATATCCTCTGCTTTCACAGCCACAGCTTCCGCACTAACAGGTCCTTTTACAATTTTGCAAATCTCTTTTAGAACCTCTTGAAATTTCTTACCGGATGACAGTATCTTACTTGGATTGGTGGTAATACCATCTAAAAGTCCCGTATCATTTGCCCTTTTAATAGATTCTATGTCAGCTGTATCTAGAAATATTTTCATATTACTTGTTTTTATTTTCTATTAATAATATTAAATCATCAATTGTAATTTGTATGTCAGGGTCATCGCCTAATTCATTTACTATAATATCCGCCTCGGTAAAATTCTCATCGGCTGTATAACCGTTAGTTGTTATCAGGCAATTGAAATTAGAAGCTTTAGCGGCCATCAGGCCATTACGACTATCTTCAATGACCATGCAGTTTTTGGGATTAATATTCAACTTTTCAATACATAAATTATAAATCTCAGGATCCGGTTTTTTTCTTGTGACTATGTCCCCTGCCAAAATAGCCTGAAAATAGCTTCCACGTTGTTTACCCAGAAGAAGTTCAACGATCAAACGAACACTTTTTTCGTTGGAAGTTGAGCAAACTGCAAGTATAATGTTATTGGCAATGGCTTCATCAACCATCCGTTTGATTCCGGGCCGTAGTGGCAAAGCTCCAGATTCAATCAACTGCATAAAAAATTGTGTTTTTTGTTTGTGCAGACTAACTATTAGCTCTTCCCGATCATCAAACTGAGCAGGCCATCCGTTCTCATCAAAATAGAACTTCATCCGCTCTTTACCACCTGCCACTTTAAGCAGTTTTTTATATTCTTCAATACTCCATACTACATCAATTCCCTTGTCGGCAAATGCCATATTAAAAGCAATACGATGACCATCTCGTTCCGTATCAACCAGGACCCCATCACAATCAAAGATCAGTGCTTCCATTTTCTATTTCTCTTAATTATTAATTTGAAAAAAGTTCCATAATTTCTTTTAAGTAACTTAAGAATTCTGATGCTTTCGCTCCATCAACTGCACGATGGTCGCAGGCCAAGCCTAAAGTCATACTGTCAATAATCACAATGTCGTCATTTTTTGGTACTACCTTCTTTTCAACAGCACCTACACTCAAAATTGCACATTCCGGAGGATTTATTATCGGCAGGAACCTGTCGATTCCATACATTCCCAGATTACTTACTGTAAAAGTTCCGGGTTTGCTGGTGTTGATTAATCCCTGTCTGGCACTTTCTGCATTTTTCTGTGATTGTTTATTAATTTCAGTTAAATTTAACCTGTCGGCATCCGGAATAACAGGAACCAGTAACCCGGCAGGTGTCGATACTGCTACTCCAATGTTTATTTCCGGTTTGATCAATATCTTTTCATCATCAACCCACGAATTCATTTCAGGAAATTTTTTCAACGCCTCTGCCACCGATTTAATAATGATATCGTTTATGGAAATTTTGATTCCCAGTTTTGAATTCGTAGTTTTTCTCCAATTTAATATAGTTGAAACATCTACATCAGAGAAAAGATAGTAATGTGGGATGGTCAGTTTACTGAAACTTAGACGTTCTGCCGTACGTTTCCTGGCTTTATTAAAAAGAACAACCTGATCACCAGGGGCCGCCTTTAAAATAGTAGATTTAACCTGGCTGATGGATGAAATAACATCTTTTTTCATTATACGTCCACCATATCCACTCCCGTCTATTAAACCGAGAGAAGATCCAGTTTCTTCAGCAATTTTTTTTGCGACAGGAGTAACCTTCTTTTCTGATTTAGCAAGCTCAATATAAGCTTCAATGTCTTTTTTAATAATTCGGCCATTAGGTCCTGAGCCTTCTATTTCTGACAGCTCCAGATTACTTTCCCTGGCTAATCTTCTTGCTGAAGGGCTGGAAAATAGACCTTCAGGCCTGATCACCTCCTCACCAGCTGAAGAAACAACCTCTTTGATTCCAATCTGTTCTACAGGTGACAGTATTTTTTCTTTTTCATCCAAAATACTTTCATCTTTTTGGCCGATATAGGCAATTGGTTTTAAAACCGCTGCTTCATCACCTTTTTTAAATAGTAATTGCAGTACGACTCCTGATCCAGATGCTTCTACCTCAAAGCTCGCTTTATCAGACTCAACCGTTGCCAGAATATCGCCTTCCTCAACTACATCTCCTTCACGGACATGCCATTCGATTATCTTTGCAAAATCAATGTCCTGACCAACCTGAGGCATATTTATAATTATGGCCATAGATTTATTCGTTTAAGCTTTTTGATTACTACCAAACAACAGAATATTTTCTGTCACAGCTTGTTTTAAGGCATTATATTGAGCCTGTAGTACTGCTAACGGATTGTATTCCGTTGGATTGGATTGATGATAAGACAGAAATCCATCAATAAATGCATATTTCAGTTGGGTAGAAATATTGATTTTAGCACACCCCAAGGCGATACATTTTTTAAATACCTCTTCCGATAATCCGGTACCGCCATGCAGGGCAAGAGGAGTGTCGGATAACTGGCTGATTTCTTCCAGTCGTTCGTAGGCAATTTTAGGAACTCCCTTGTAAATACCATGAGCTGTTCCAATTGCAGGGGCAAAACAATCTACTTTTACTTTTTCAAGAAATATTTTGGCTTTCTTCGTATCAGCTAAATGGGCATCTTCCTGATCAATTGAAATATCATCTTCAATACCTCCAATCTCTCCAAGTTCCGCTTCAACACTAATCCCATGAGGCCTGGCCATTTCTACTACTCTCTGGCTAAGGGTAAGATTCTCCTCAAAAGGTTTCGAGGAAGCATCAATCATTACGGATGACCAACCTGCATCAATACAACTTTGTATAAAACTGAGGTCTTTGCAATGATCCAGATGGATTGCAACAGGTATTGTATTGTTTTGGGTAAGCTCCCTAATCCAACTTATTATCGGATTAAATCCCCAAAATCGAACTGTTTTTTCAGAAGTTTGAACAATAACCGGAGATTGTAACTCCTGAGCAGTTTCAACAACAACCTTCATTGAGTTATAATCCAATATATTAAAAGCACCGACAGCATAATTCCCTTCGCGCGCTTTCATTAACATTTTAGTCATAGTTACCAGTGACATATCTTTTCTTTTATATTATTACAAATTAAACAGTGTATAAAACTTCCTTTGCGGCTCTTACGATATCTTCCACCTGTGGAATTACTACTTCTTCAAGCTTCAGGTTGAAAGGACAAGGCGTATTTAATCCCCCCAATATTTTTACAGGAGAATCGAGATAATCGAATGCCTCTTCCTGGATGATAGATGAAATATCCGAACCAACACCACCTCTTCGTACAGCCTCCTGAACAATCAACACATGTTCTGTTTTCTTGACGGAATTGATAATGGTCAATTTATCCAGCGGCACCAGTGACCTTGGATCAACCACTTCAGCATTGATTCCCTCTTTTGACAAAATTTCGGTTGCTTCCATTACTTTTGGTATCATTCCCGACCAGGCAACTATAGTCAGGTCTGTTCCTTCTTTCTTGATATCGGCTTCTCCAAGTGAAATAATATAATCTTCTTCAGGAACTTCACCCTTATTCATGTATAATAACTTATGCTCGATAAAGATTACAGGGTCATCGCAACGGATGGCCGCTTTCAATAACCCTTTTGCGTCGTATGGTGTGGAAGGCATGACAACCTTTAATCCCGGTATATGATAAAAGATCGCTTCCAAACTTTGTGAGTGCTGAGCAGCCAATCCATTACCAACACCACCTTGGGTACGAACAACCAAAGGCACTCTGGCGGTATTTCCTGACATAAAACGAAACTTGGCGGCCTGATTTATTATTTGATCTAAAACCAGCATGGTGAAATCTACAAAAAGGATTTCAACAACCGGACGCATTCCTGTAAGGGCAGCTCCAACACCAGCACCCGTAAAGCCATTTTCTGAAATGGGAGTATCAAAAACCCTCTTGGCACCAAATTGTTCCAGCAGACCAACTGTAACTTTATAGGAGCCTCCGCGTTCTGCAATACCTTCACCCATTATAAAAACCTTATTGTCACGGGCCATCTCTTCAAAAAGGGCTTCATTTAAAGCTTCGCGATACATGATTTCGCGTTTTTCAACCAATACATTTGTATCCATCTAGTATTCCTCCACAAATTTTAAAAAACTTTCTTTCGACATTTCTGGACTTTTAATCGCAAAATCAATAGCCCCCTTAATTTCAGACATGGCCAGTTTTTCAATTTCCAGAATGTCATTTTCTGATAATCCGGCTAATTCAGTTAAATGCTTCTTTCCGATTACCAGCGCATCATGCAACTTATAATAATCTACCTTTTCTTTTGGAAGATACAGGCCGGGATCGTTAACATGATGACCGCTTTTTCTGAAGGTAACACATTCCATCAGGAACGGACCTTCACCTTTTTTGCATCGCTCAACAAATGATCTGGCTATCTTATGAACTTCAAGAACATCATTTCCATCAAGGCGTACGCTCTCTACACCGAAACCAATACCCCTTTTATATAATTCAGTTTCACCGGTAGAATCCTCAATGGGGGTAGAAACAGCATATTGATTGTTCTCAATTACAAATAACACAGGTAATTTCCAGGCAGAAGCCAGGTTAAGGCCTTCCAGGAATGAACCAATGCTTGAGCCACCGTCAGAACAAAAGCTGGAAACCATCTGTTTCTCTTCGCGAATCGAAATTCCAAGTGCGGCTCCAACGGCAATGGGAACTCCTGATCCTACTATACCATTGGCTCCCAAATTATTTTTAGTATAATCTGCAATATGCATTGATCCGCCCAATCCCTTGCAATATCCATTTTCTCTACCAAGCACTTCGGCAAACATGATTTTTAGATCAGCTCCCCATGCCAGACAATGTCCATGGCCCCGGTGTGTACTAGTAATATAGTCTTTCCCGTCCATGGCAGCACAAACACCGGTTGCGATAGCCTCCTCACCCAGATAGGGATGGAAATATCCCCGGATATGCCCATCCCTGTATAGCTTGATTGCCTGCTCTTCAAAGTTTCTTATTTTATACATCGTGGTATAAAGAGAAACTAAGAAATCTTTCGTGTATTTCTTCACTTCCTTCGTTTTTATATTTCGTGCACAATCACTTATTAAGGAATAGCCTGTACCGAGAATTTGTATTTATCGCCCCGGTATATCGATTCTTCCGCCTCTAAAATCAATTCTCCTTCGCAAAAAGTAACACCTTCCACTTTTAAACCAACCATCTCATTTCTTATTCCAAGTTTTTCTTTTGAATATTCATTCAGGATTATCGCACTTAAGTCCTGTTCTATCCTTATTATATGCCTGTAATACCTTTCACTATAAATCTTGTATAACGAACCCTCGAGATCATACTCCCATATTTCAGGACAACATCTTAGCGAGATATACCGGGTTTCATGCATCATCGGCTTATCATTGGCCAAACGCAGCCGCCTTAACCTGAAAATCGGACCCGGAATAGAATAGACCTCCCCGGAGACATTTACTGACCAATCTTTATCAAAAACTTTCGAATCAATTACAACGGTAGAAGGATTTAGCCCCTGTTCAATCATATTTCTGGTAAAGCTCAAAATTTTTGCAGCGGATCTTTCAATTATAAAATCCTTAACAAAAGTTCCTCGCCCTCTGATTTTGACTGCCAAGCCTGCATTTTCTATTTCCTGAAGTACTTTTCGTGCAGTTGTATTGCTGACATTATATTCTTTAATAATTTCATTTTCTGATGGAATCTTTGAGCCTGGTACTAATTCATTATTTTCAATACGAGCAACTATTGAATTAACAATACTCAGGTATTTTGGTATTCCAGGCTCTTGCATTTATAAATAATCTAAGATCACTTATAGCGTTAACGCTATAACTTGAACAAAAATACGAATTATTTTAATTTTTCAAAGGGAATTATCCATTCATGCAAACTAAGATCTTGTAAAAGACAAATTTAAATTTCAGGTTTCCAGCCTGGCTGATATTCACGAGACCAATATTTCAATGCATCAGTATCATTCTTAATATGACCATTAGTGGGATCAAGTTGCAAGGTATTTCCCGTACGAAGAGCTATATTTCCTAATTGAACGAGTAAGGTACTCTGATGACCGCCCAGAATATCTGAATTTAGTTTGGTTCCGTATTTAATAGCATCAAAGAAGTTCTGAATATGTAGGATATCACCACCCGGGGAGGGATTCCTGCGATCACTTGAGTTGGCATCAACTGCTGTGATATTTTTAATATCCTTTACCAGATTGTTGGCCCGATCAAATATCTTGTAGCTATTTTCAGCTATTGTCAAAGTGCCGTTATCTCCATAAAAAATTACCCCTACGGCCTTTTCTTCAGTAGGGTAGCCATTACAGCTTCGCCCTTCCCAAACCATACTTGTGTTATTACTGAATTCCATGGTAATTACCTGTGTATCTGGCGTTTCCTGATCATCGTTATAGTGATAACGTCCGCCTGAAGAGCTAACACGAAAGGGATAATCAACTTCTAATCCCCATCGTGCCAAATCTACGAAGTGGGTACCGTTGTTTAATGACTCTCCAGTACCCCAATGCCAAAACCAATGCCAGTTATAATGAATAAGATTGTCTTTATATGGCATACGGGGAGCAGGACCTTGCCAGAGTTCATAATCAAGCCAGGAAGGTACAGCAATTTCCTTCCCTCGCCCAATAGATGGCCGGGCATCTGCATACCATGATTTTGCAAAATAGACTCTGCCGATCACTCCGGCATGCAGTTCCCCGATTGCATCAACTATATTTGGGAATGAACGACGCTGATTCCCCATTTGGATAACATTTTTATACCTGTTTGCCGCAGCTACTAATAATTCTCCCTCATTCGGATTATGGCTGCATGGCTTTTCGAGGTACACATGTTTGCTTGCTTTTGACGCCAGTATAGCGGCAGGCGCATGCCAGTGATCAGGCGCTGCTATAACCAAGGCATCCAGCTGATTATCTTCAAGAGCCTTTCTAAAATCAGGTGCTGAATTCGGTCTGTTATTCTGCAATTTTTCAACTTCATCTATACAGGTAGCTGCGGCACGAGTGTCGACATCACAAACATAAATGATTTCACAATCCGGCAGTTTTGTGAAATTTCTTGACAGTTGGAGTCCACGCGAGTTTACTCCCATCATTGCTACCGTAATGCGTTCATTTGCCCCAATTATTCTAGCGTAGCTTTTTGAACTTAAGCCTGGTAAAATACCACCAATAGAAAGGGAGACAGCTCCGCTCACTGCCTTTTTGACAAAATCTCTACGATTATTTTTCATACTGATTTTTTTATTTATAAACGCATTTCTTTAACTTTTTTCTCCGCTCTCCCAATGATCATTTCCAAATCTATAGAAACACCCCCTTTAAGTTTACTTTCTTCAGCAGCGGCCATAAATGCAAATTCCTCCAATGTTTCTTCAGGGCTTACAGGAACTATACCGGTATTAAAGAATTCAATGATCTTTTGCCATAATGGATCATATCCACCGGATTTATTTAGCAATTCGATTCCCGTTTCACCGAATACTGTTGCACCCATATCCCTTGTGCCTGAACGCGTTCCTCTATAAGAACCGATACGGTCATCCTGCCAGGTTCCAACCACCATATCCGTATCATCACGATGGATGCGGACCACGCTTTTACAACCTGTGCCCATGAGTGCATATAGAATTTCTATACCATGAATGCCATAATAGACAAGATCCGGATGGTTCGGTTCAATATAACAGTCACCATAGGAATCAGCTCCTATTACTTTTCCTATCTTTCCCTCAGCTATTTCTTTAGCACCTGTTATATACCTTAACGATGAGGCTGAAAAAACCGGTACATTGTACTTTTTTGCAGCATCAAAAATCACCATGGCATCTTCCAAAGATGCAGCAAGGGGTTTATCAATAAACATCATCTTGCCAGATTTTAATACCGGCAATGCTTCTGCCAGATGCCTGCGGCCGTCAACGGATTCTAAAAGGACCACATCTACTTTATCCAATAGTTCTTCTATGGAATTTACTATTTCCACACCTTGATTTTTTACTTGTTCCGTAAAGCCGGCTAGCCTGCCTATACTTGCCTCCATGTCAGCACTACCTTTTGTTGGATATGCCGCAACAACCCTATATCCATCCCAATCAGCACCCTCCTTAGGGTTATTCAAAGCATTGGTTACAGCTATAACGTGTGAAGTGTCAAGACCAATCATTCCAACTCTTTTCCCTGGTATGGCACTACTATTCCTAAATGCTGAAGTGACATTTTTTGTCAGCCCCAGACCTGCACCAGCTAATAGTGAAGTCTGTATAAACTTCCTGCGACTCGAATTCTGTTTCATCATTTTGAATTTATTGTTAATTATGAACACATACCATCATTCCTCAATTAAAATATCATTGATCTGTTTACTGACCCATTCGTGATCTTCAGCAGAAGTAACTTTCCTCTCCAAAAATCCAATCTTATAAGTGACCCCTGTTTTGGTTTCCAGGGCTTTCGTCCCTTTGTCTCTGCTAAAACCAAAAACAATCATTCCATCGGGTGACCTATTGCCCTCTTTGGTATCTCCCATGTACGCAAAAATATCATTCAAAGTATCTTTAGGGTGCTGCGCAACATAGAATATCCGGTCTGTTTCATTATCTCCAAAATATACCCATTGCCAATTGCCCACAATGTTTTCTCCGTGATTCAGGGACGGGGTCTCGTTGCGGGGGCCACCCAGATCAGTACCCCAGTATTTTCGTGAGGGGTCGAAACTCCCTGCTATAGCACCTTCATACAAGAACCAATAAGTGCGGTCAGGATCTGCTTTCTCAATAGTCAGGCTTGCATGGTTGTCAAAAAAAGTCCAGGCCCATTGCCATTTATCACTTTTACTTTTTGTACGAATGGTATTTTCACCTGCTTTCTCGCTGATGCACTGATCAAATCCAGGATGGCCTGCTCCACCATCTTCGTAACGATAGACCATATTGGGAATTCCTCTGTAGCCGCCCGAAGCACCGGAAGGAACAACAGCATGCGGATCTCCATTATAATTGATCCAATCTATACCGTCTGAATCTATCACCCTTGATAAGCCACCACCTGCTTTATCAAAAAAATAAGTGGCTGATTTGGTCTCTATTTTAAAATGAGACCGGTTCTCATAGCTCTCATCTTCAATTGAAATGTTATTGCAGGAAAACATTAACATACCTGGGAATACAATGATTATTAAAATCAGTTTTCTCATCATTATATTTAGTTTAAGGAATTGGTTCCTTTGTTAAGCCATATATCCAGACGCGGGATGCCTTTCATGAAAGGTTTCTGTATGATATCCGGACGGCCATCTCCATTAAGATCACCTAATTTAGATTCATGATTACCTATATCATTAGCTGCAGATAACACGTCAGTGGAAAATGATCCATTTCCGTCACCGAAAAGGATCCAGGTTTTCGATCCTGGATTACTTTCCCCGGCCCATTCGGCCATTTCTGCACAGAATATATCAAGATTCCCATCCTGGTCAATATCAAGCACCTGAATTGTATGTCCATGTATTACCTCTTCAATCAACGTGGTCTTCATCCAACTTCCCTCTTTCCAATGATATAAATTTAAAGCACCCACACCATCTGCTGAACTGAGCACAACTTCCAACCTGCCACCTTTAATAATGTCACCAACAGCAGAACTGGATTCTCCATAATCATCTATCTTTTTTGCTTCATATTTTTTATCTCCCCTGTGTTCAAACCAATATCCCCCGCCGATTATATCTTCTTTACCATCCTGGTCAATATCGCCATTGGCCAATCCTTCATAATTCATCTGACCATCCCATCCCCAGATCTCCACAAATTTCCAGTTGCTTTTATGCTTAGGGTCACCGGGAAGATCAGCGATAAATAACTTCCCGGAACGTTTGTTCCAAAATACAAGTTCGGTTTTCCCGTCGCCGTCAAAATCACCAAAGATCTGATTATGGTAGCCCTTTTCACCAGTGTCTCTGATGGTATACTTTTTCCAGGGCTTTTGTGGTTCATAGTCCGGATAAGGGTTTTCCCACCACCATATTTCATTGCTTTGCCAGGCACCCCCAAACAAAATATCCTGATCACCATCCTCATCCAGATCATAAAAGCTTCCTCCAATACAAGGACTTTTACTATTGTCCAGCAAATAACGTTCCCAGGTGTTTCCTATTTGTTTGTACCAGACCACACTGGTATCTCCCCAGCCTCCAACAATTATTTCATCCTTTCCGTCTTTATCGATATCGAGTAAAAGTAAGGCAGACTGTTCTCCAACTTCAGGAGCTGCAAAATCTCCATGATCACTTGAATAATGCTCCCACTCCAACCGTTCAACTGCTGCCGTGGATGCTTTTAATCCATCATTTCGCCAGAGATGCAGATACTGATATTTATCCCAGGCTATACTGACAATATCCAACGCACCATCGCCATTAAAATCTGCCACCTGTGCTCCCAGATGGCTTTCTTTTCCATGATCTACCAGATTTACTTCAAAATTCCCTTTCCCATCATTTTTCCAAATTTGAAGCTTGGGATCCGGCCCTTTATGTTCAGCTGTAATGATATCATTATAACCATCTCCATCCATATCAGCTACATCCAGATTGTTTAATGAATACTGGGTCACAATAGTGTACCTTTTCCAGTTACCCTGAGTAACATCAGAAGGTTGCTCATACCAGTACAGAGAAGCATCCGGTTCAGGGCCAGGAGATCTTTCCTCAGTTACCACAACATCTGCTTTCCCATCGCCGTTGATGTCTGCTACCTCAATCCGGTCGGCATCATACTTTGTGTTGCCAAAAGAAAATTTCCCCCAATTACCTTTATTATTTCCCGGGTTTTTCCACCAAAAAATTTCCATTCCATCACCTTCTTTCTCTCCTTCCCGTCGTCCTGCAACTATGTCCAGTAGCCCGTCACCATCCATATCACCTACTCCAAAACCTTCATCGGAAGCTTCATGGGCTGATCGGATTACTTGCCATTTTTCTTCATGCGGGTTATTTTCAGGGATTTCAAAATAATAAATACCGTTGCCGGTAGCTAACAAAATTTCCTGTTTTCCTCCTGAAATAATTTGGGCTTTTCGGTATCCCTGCCCATTTACATGTGAAGTGGGAGGAATTTCACCAATTTTAATCCCCTTCCAGGATTCTCCCTCTTTATCCTGTGCCTCAAACCAGAACACATTGGGAAGTGCGGTGGCAATGATATCACCATACTCATCCTCATCCACATCTACCAACAGCATACCGTCTACATTCATCCCAAGGTCCACCCTGCTCCATCTTTCTGTCATGTCCGCACCAGGGTTTCGGTAAAAATACCTTCCTGCTACAATGTCTTTGTAGCCATCTCCTGTTACATCCATCATATCCAGGCCAAAATATTTCATCCAACCGGGCTCATCCCAGTCTCCCCATTTACCTCTTTGATTATCCACCTGAATATAATGCCAACGATCCATCGGGATAGCTGAATGTTTAGTCTGTTCTTTTTTATCAGGATTACATGCAATAGAAACAGTTGTTAAGAACAACAATATCAATGCATTATTTCTTAAAGAGACCTCTTTAATTTTCATAATTTCTCAGATTAGTGATTCCATCAATGGATTATTCGCGCAGTTTATTTATATATACATAATAAGCCCCAAATTCCTCTCCTGAGGAATCGATAAACCAGGTTTGCAAAAAAGTTTCACCTTTTTCCACCTCAAATGTAAAAGTAACTGACTGGGCATCCGCATCAACCGGCTTTGTATCGGTCTTATCTCCTAGCTTAACCCTTGCCTGCCTTATATCAAGAGCTTTACCTTCCTCGATATCACCAAGAAAAGGGTCAAAAGGAGTAAAGGCAGGCACGCTGGCCCTTATTCCGGCTTCAGCTTCTTTGGGCCACCGTCTCAATGAGATACTGTAACTTCCGGGTTCTTCAAAGTCTATACTGTACTTACCATTCCCAGTGTCACCAGCACGGAGATGAGGCCAGTTAAATACTCTTTTTCCCCAATACCAATCATAAGCAGTTAGTTTATATTCCTCATTATTTAGTCCAATAAAATAGAGAGCCGGATCATTTATGGATGTTTCGGACGCTTCCCACCAGCTATTGTAATGGTCGCTTAATTTGCCAACCACTTCAGGATATTTATAAGCAACATTTTGTTCTTGAAGCAGATCATCTTCGATATTATATAATTCATTCCCCTTAACAAGTCTCCATTTATTCCACATCACAGCACTGTTATTTTTGTCTTCCTTCCACTGAGCAACCAATATTCTTTCTTCCAGTTGTTTCAGTTCTTCTCCCTTTAAAATGCTTTTAAGACTCTGTCCATTGAAATTAATCTCCCCGGCCAATTTCAAATTACACAGGACAATTAAAGTAGGAAGTAAATCCTGGCACTCGGTTAAAAAATCAATATCACCGGGATCCATCAAATCACCATCGGGCCAACTGATAAACAGCGGAACCCTATGACCCCCTTCATATACAGATGCTTTTTTACCACGCATACCTGCATTAAATGCCTGTTTGTGTAGGGCTGACCCATTGTCTGTTAGAAATATAAAAATTGTATTTCTCCATAAATCTTCTCCTTTCAACATCTCTATAAATGCACCTACATTTTTATCGACTGCATCAATCATGGCAAAAAAGGTAATGGTTTCCCTGTCCAAACCGGTCTCTAAATAATCCACTCTGTTTTCTTCAGGAACCAACAATGGAATATGGGGTGCATTTAAAGGTAAATAAAGGAAAAATGGTTTCTTTTCCTTTATTGATTTCTTAACAAAAGTCTCGCCTAGCTGGAACCAGAGATCCGTGGCATAACCTTCATATTTTTCCAATATGCCGTTATGATAATAATAATCATCCATCATGTCACTGTTCCAATAGTTTGGATGTGACCAATGTCCACCACGCAAAAAATAAACCGCATCCTGAAAACCTCTTTCGTGCGGTCTATAACCCGGAAAATTCCCGCCTAGATGCCATTTACCGTATAATGCTGTATTATATCCATTCCGGGAAAATATATCGCCCATTGTTTTATACTTCTTGTTTAGCAGATGGTGCTGGCCATGAGCACTGAAAGCTCCATTGTGCATGGCATCAAACCCGGTAAGCAATTGACTTCTCGTAGGTGTACAAATCGGTGCTACATGAAAATCCGTGAACCTGATACTTTCATCATGGAGGTCGTCAAGATTAGGCGTTTTTAGTACCGGATTACCAAATTTAGAAAAATCACCATACCCCTGATCATCAGTCATTACAAGTATAACATTTGGCCTCTCATCTTTATCTGCATTTTTACAAGCAAATAGAGTCAGGACAAATAGAGTAAAATATAAATATTTAAAGAAGTACTTCATGAGAAATGGTTTATCAAATATGCAAAGGCCTCTAATCTTTGGCTTTATTTTCGTACAGCCAGATTTTTGGATTATACCATCCTATTGAAATAATGTCCATGTCTCCATCACCATCCATATCAATAGCCTGTGATCCATCATGGTGGTCTATCTCAGTGTTCAGTCCATTATCAACAATATGCGGGCGCCAGTTAATACCACCCATATTTTCAAAAATTATAAGCCGGTTGGTAGGTTTAGCCCGGTGTTCTCCCAGAACTACATCAATCTTTCCATCGCCATTCATATCAGCAGCATCCATACTAAAACCACCTCCAACATCCCTGGCCATAATCCTTCTCAGCCAGGGTGCTGTCGGATCTTCCTGAGCGCTGAATAAAAGTATATCCGTCCCAAACTCCAGTCCCACAACAGCATCAAGATGGCCATCTCCAGTAAAATCATACACAGCATTTCTGTCGGCAAGTCCCGTTGTCTCCTCTCCTATTACATGGACATTCCAGGAGTCTGCTGAATTACCGGGATTCTGAAGCCAGCTTGTTCCTAGATACAGGTCAAGGTAACCATCATCATTGATATCGACCATACTCAAGTCTTCATCCTGTGAAAAGTCGGATATTCTTCTCCATTCCCAGTTTGCTTTCACAGGATCTTTTGGGATCGTGAACATTTGCACTCCATTATCGGCCTTATGCCATGAAAGAGCAACTTCAATGGGGCCTCTGGATGAAAACCTGCCCACTGTTACTCCCTGAAGAAAATCACCTTCTGCCGAGGGGATATTATTAAGAATTTCGAAATTGCCCTTACCATCATTTTTTGCCCACACGAATTCGGCACTGGCATTTGCACCTTCTCCTTTTGTTCCCAGAACATCCATGAACCCGTCAGCATCAAAATCATAAACAATCGCCATATTATTCAAAGGAGTCCCAATGGTATTTCGCTTCCAGCTTTCACCCGTATTACCCGGATTCCTATACCACCAACCGCCAGAAATAATATCTTTTTGATCATCTCCATCCATATCAGCTGCAGTAATATATACTGCCCTGTATGGCAAGGATTCTTCAATTAATTTTCTTTCCCACTTGTTCAAGGAGAGGATCTCTTCTGATTTTAGAGTTCCATTGTTCAGCCAGACATCCAATCTGGGAGTATCCCAGGTATAAGGTTTTGTTAAAATATCCAGATCGCCGTCGCCATCCAGGTCGGCAATGCGAGATTCATGATTGCCAATCCCCGTGGATACAACTGACAAGGTAAAGTCACCAGTGCCATCCCCGAAAAATATTCTGCAGGCAGCAGCCTCCTTATGGCCTGGTGTATGCATTTCTGCATTAAAGATGTCCAACAGCCCATCCCCATTGATGTCTGTCAGTTGCAAACTATGTCCATGAACGACTACTGAATCCAAAAGCTCATGGGCAATCCAGGATTCGGATTTAAGAGGGTCCCCGACGGCTTCATACCATTTGATTGGACCAATTTTATCACCGGGGACAAATACCACTTCAGGGGTTCCTCCCTCTTTTAATTGTCCAGATGCAGAACGGGTAAAACGTTGATCTTTGTCAATGGAAATCATTTCGAATGTACCATCAGTCTGGAACTTGAACCAACCACCACCACCGACGATATCCAAGATCCCATCACCGTCAATATCGGTCTTAGCAAGTCCTTCATGTTGTCCCTGGTCTTCTTCCCATGAAAATATTTTTGTGTAAGGCCATGAAGCAATGATTTTATGATCCTCGGGTATCTCAGCCATGCAAAGCGCATTGTCTCTTTGATTCCAGAAAACAAACTCCGTTTTTTTGTCACCATCAAAGTCACCGAATATCTGATCATGGTGTTTATTACCACCAGTATTTTTTATCGTTCTGCGTTGCCATGGTTGGTCAGGAGCATATTCAGGATACGGATTTTCCCACCACCATATTTCATTGGAGGAGGCATCACCACCAAATGCTATGTCAAAATCTCCATCACCATCTATATCATGGAATGCACCTCCAGCCTCTACTGCTAAAAATTCAGGTTCTATTGTATACTTTTCCCAGCCGTCCACCAAACGACGAAACCATAATAGAGCAGGTCCGACTTTCCTTGACCCGACAATAATGTCATTGATCCCATCTTTATCAACATCCAGTATCAAACTGGCTGTTTGTTGAGTAGATGGCCCAGGAGCCGGAATGTCTCCATTTTTACTGGACAAATGTTCCCAATTTATTGATAATTGTAAGTCCGTATTTTCCACCCTGTTCGGTGTACCAGTACATGCAAACAAGAAACTGGCCAGCAGAAATAAAGACCATTTAGATAATGCCAAAAGACGATTTTTGAATTTCATGATTTTAATAATTGATTTCGATTAATAATGCAAGTCTCTGATCCTGCCTTCTGGCGAAAGAACAATTGAAATCCTCATCTGGCAAGGTCCTTTCTTATCTCTCTTTCGGCGAAAGCGGTGTCGATTTCAGCTTTCAAGTAGTCCTCAATCATCGCTAGAACTTCTTCGCCGAATTCGGCGGATATATGGCTGCGGATTTCCATTCCCCTGTACCAGCCCATTTTCCCGGTACTATAGTCCACTATGGAATCCAGGCGTACGCTACCGGGAACCAGGGCGGCCCATATCGAGCCTTCATATTTCGCCCCATGATCGATTACACCACAGGCCATGATTTCACCGAACGGAATGACAGTGGCTATGCCACCAGCATTGAACCGGGCGGCTTCGTCCTGGAGGATTTCGCCCTGGATCGATGACCAGTGCCCGGAATAGGTGACGATCACCTGAAAGCCGAGGTTGGCCAGGCCGTCGAAAGTTTCATTCAGAAAGCGGTGGAAATACCCTTCCGTGTACATCATGTCGGCCGCCTGGCGGTTGGCCCGGCGGTAATCTTCTTCGCTCTGGTCGGGTCGGCGGTCACCTTGGACGCCGGCCAGGTGATTGACCGGCAGCACTACGCCGCCGAATTTGTCGGCCAGGCGCAGGCAGATAAGGTGGGCTTTGTCTGCGTCCAAGCCCCAGGGCAGGTGTTCGCCGTGGCGCTCGATCACTCCCACCGGCAGCCAAGCCAGCGGCCGTTCTTCGATCAAACGAAAGAGCGTGTTGCCGTAAATTTCCTCCCACCGGCGTTCAACTTTGGGGGCAACTGCTGATTCTTCCAGCAGTGCGGTCTTTTGCACCGGAATATCGCCGGATGAACACGCAGCGAGCGTGACCAATACAAAAACAACAACCCTCAACCAGCGAGCTTTACTCATCGGAGTTTGCTTTTTCGAGTAGTCTAAGCAGGCCGACCGGCTGGGCGCTGTTTGTGACCGCTATAGCAATCGTGTTTAAGCAGCAGACCTTTTATATATTCTTTCGATTCGTTATACCTTTCATCAATTGTTTTTAAAGTTCCCAATTTGTGACCTTTTACAACAACCGGTGAGCATATTTCAGCAGATAACAAGCCTTTATAATTATTTTCTTTTAATCCCTGAATAAAGACTTCCCACTGCATCGGATCTTTTGGTGAGCCAGGTGCCACTTCCTCCCAGCTGTAAGGTGCGCCTGCAATGGTTTTATTACTCGTCAATGAGATTGTATGTGAATAGACCATATAATCTTTCATCTCTCGTAAGGTTTTTCTAATAAAATCCGGATCCTGTGATTCCAATAATGGTAAATCGAGACCAACTTTAAGGTTTGGATTATTTACTTCCATCAGCATTTCGAGTGTCTCTTCATTGTTGCCCAATATCTCAGGATGTGTTTGAACCGCCAACGTGATGCCGGAGTCTTGTGCATATTTTGAAACTTCGGTAAATCCATCCTTCACATCATGCCAGGCTTCGAGCCAGTCTTCTCCACGGGAAACCCGCATGGAACGTGATTCAAATGCCGGAAACCCATAACCTGTATTTGCAAGAGGATTCTGAAAATATCCATAAAATGCCGAAAGAATCCGAACAATTGGTGAACCTAATTCCCTGGCCATTTCAATACATTCTTTAACGTATAGAATCTCCTTTTCCTGCGGATACAGTAACGCATGGTTACCTTTCATAAAATTGGTACAACATACCACAGCTCCCATCTCAAGATCAAGTTCTTTGTATAAATCCACGAGCTTTTTGCGTCTTTCAGAACTTAAATCCATTGGGAATCCTAAAGGGCGATGTGCATAAATGCAGGCAGCATCATATCCAAATTTTGCTGCTCTTTTTACCGCCTCTTCAAGAACGAGTTTTTCTCCTGGCAGAGTGAAATATCCACCATAGCCGATAACATCTAAACTTAATTTCATTAAGCACTTTTTTTGGTTAATTAATATCAACAAATAACTGATAGGTTTTCTCTGGAATGTGATACATAAGTCCTGTTGAAAACCATTTTATTGCAACTGAAAATATCTGAAACTATTGTTGTTGCTGGTTCACCCACATTTTTACTACATGTTCAGCAAAGTTTGCTCCAACTACATCCATGTCTCCATCTCCGTCAAAATCATACAGGCGCATGCTGTGGGAACCGTTGGTACTGATTACCTGTTTTTCCCAGGTGTCTTTACCCTCATTATAAAATATTGCCACCTCATCCGGATCAACACCCTGTTGCATCTCTGCAATAATGATGTCCATCTTCCCGTCCAGATTAAAATCAGCTGCACCTATTGAATGTACAACTGTTTCGGTCGAATCAGCCACGATGTGTTCTTTCCATACCGATGAAGGATCATTCGGTGCTTCAAACCAGGAAATATGATAATAGTTACCCGCCAGTTCAGATGGAGAATGCAGAATATCCGGTAACCCATCCTTATTCATATCGATAACATCAATAGCGGCATTAACCCAGGTCCAGGTATCCGTGAACTTGTGTTCTATCCAGTCTGACATGTCTCCAGTGTTTTCAAACCAATATCCATTGGTCACGATATCCATTTGTTGATCCTGATTAATGTCTGCCATTTTCAGTCCCTCACCATCAAGGATTTCTTTTTGATATTTTGTCCAGGTTCCTGTAGGTTTCTGATTATAAAAATAAAGCGTATGGCCACCACTATTACCAAATGCACCCTGATTTCTGACGATTAGGTCCATTAAACCATCGTTATCAAAGTCATATACTTCTACATCATGACCTATAATAGAATCGATAATATGTAAATTCCAATCTGGTCCGGAGAACCATACAATGGCTTTATCGACAACTGCCACCACATCAGGAATTTTATTATTGTCAAGGTCGCAAACTTCAGCATCTGTTGATATCTTTAAAGAATCGTTGATGGTTTGCTTATTCCAGTCGGGAGCCAAATAAGCAACCATTCCACCACTCATCCACCCCCCGACTAAAATATCTATTTTGCCATCTTCGTTTATGTCACCGGTAGTTTTCATCCAAAGATTCTCGGGTGCATGATCGTCAATAATCTTTTCAGTAAAACCAGGTTTCACATCGTTGCAACTCATAAGAAAGCACATAGCTGTAATCACTAAAATGGCATAAAACGTCTTCATAATATTTCTGTATTAATTAATATCCGGTTAATTTGGACTTCGCAGTGCATCTCTGAAAGGTACTCTTCTAATGTAGATATTTTTGACAATATTTAACATTAATACAGTTCCATATGACGATCTAAATTCACAGAGCCGAAGCTTATTTAGAATCATTACGAGTAAATAAGGATCAATGCAAAAGTCTGTTACGCTGATATTTAACTAATCGATAAAAAGGCAGAAATACAGGAGGGACAATATACTCCCGTCAATAAGAGCTTTCCTTTATAGCATTCGGTTATTTTTTTAATTTATTTTCTAAATAGTACACTGATCCACTGGTCCATTCTTTTGATACGATGTCCATGTCACCATCCCCATCAACATCACCTACTAAGCCGTCATGTGCTACAAATCCATCTAAGATAACATGCTTTTTCCATTTTTCAGATGTTGGGTTATTACCCTTGCCTGCAAGGTTTTCGTAAATAAATGTTTTTTTGTCCTTAGCCAGGGGCCCGTTACCTGCCATAATATCAGGGTCCCCATCGTTGTCGTAATCAAATACATATAAGCTATGGAAGTCATCAAGGGCAGTGCGGTCCGAGAGCCAATGCAGTGTAAAATTGCCTTTTCTGTCATTCTCTAGCCAGCCCAGGCCTGCTTTTTTATCTCGTAAATCACATTCACCCTGAACGATGTCAAGGTCACCATCTTTGTCCATATCTATTACATGGGTTTTGGTACCCATTCCCCATGGTCCCTCCTGTCCTATGAGATTGTGCCAGTGTGTTTTCCACTTTATTCCTTTACTGTCAACATTTTCAAACCAGGCAGCTGAAGCTGCAATGTCTATGTCCCCGTCACCGTCAAGGTCGCCTGCCGGTTGCGGACTTGTCCCGGCATGAATGTGATAAGCTGGTCCGCCGATTTCATGTTTTGTCCAAAGTTGTTTTGGATCAGAACCAACTTCATACCAGCATAAACCTTCCCCTTGTGCTACACCACTATTGGTAATGATATCCTGAATTCCGTCTTTATTAACATCAAATATTACCAAATCATGGCACCAAGGGTCGCATGTGCCAATTTTATATTTATCCCAGCCAATTCCTTTTGGCCAGTTTTCTCCGAGCTTATTAATGAACAAATATTCGCTGGAGATGATATCAATCCGCCCATCACCGTCCACGTCTAACGAGGCAGCACCTCCATAAAAATCATCATCGCTACCTATTACGTGTTTTATCCATTGGTCAGGTTTGATATATTCATACCAGAACAGACTAGGATTCTCATGCACATTCCCAGTAGTAAAATCAAGATCTCCATCATTATCAATATCTGACAAAGTAGTTTGTTGGGCTGAAGTAATCCAATAGGCGTCTTCTTCAATATAGTGAAATTTGAACTCAGGGAGCTGAGCGATTAACTGTGTCAAAGAGAACAATGCAATTACCACAATTACTAAAAGGTTTTTCATAGTTTATAAATTTAACTAGCTCTTGTTGATGAATTACTGTTGGATACGGGGCTCCTCTACAATATTTTTAATCTTGTCTGATATAACCTGATACGCTGTGTCCGGACAAAATCCTATTGTGAAATTCTGTGGTACTACTATTAGATTCTCATTAGCATTTCCAGTCCGTCCAAAACCAAATACAGTCATGTCACCCAAGGGACGATAATAATCTGGAACTAGATCATCCTCGTGATGGATAAAAAAGAATGACCGTCTTGTTTTTGTATCACCAAAATAGCACCACTCCCAATTTTCCGATGGCATGCTTTTGATATCTGTTTCTTCTGTGGGCTTACCCAAATAATGCCTTTTTCCTATATCGGGTCTGAAAAAGTAATTCGAAGTTGTATCAAATAGCCCGTTTGGCGCACCCTCATATGAGAAATAGTAATTACTATCTGCTTTTATCACGGTCATGGTTGCATGGTCAGGATAGAAGGTCCATGTGCATTCATAATTATTCTTTTCACAAGATATTTTCAGTTTCTTTTGCTCTTTAAGTATGATTTTTGTTTCCGTACCAGATTCTTCCGGACGCCATCCGGGTATATTGGTATTTGGTATTCCACGCCACATCCCTGATGATTTGGGAGCTTTACTATGGTTGATCCAGTCTTTACCCTCTGAATCAATTATTCCACTAAAACCTCCTCCCGATTTCCTGAAGTAATATGTCGCATTTGATGTCTCTATCCTTAGATTATCATCCAGGTCACCATAAAATGCATTTTCATCTGTCAGTTTGACATATGGCTTATGGCATCCCACTACCATTATCATCAATGAAATAATAATGGATAATATTATTGAAGTTTTTTTCATATGTAGATTTATAACAATCGTTCTTCAGATATATCAATCTCTTCTTTTGGGTTTCTAAAGAAAATAGTGAACAATATAGCTACCACCAAGGCGATCATCGCTGGAACAATCATCACATTTTTCCAGTGATGTCCGATCACCTGCGAAGTTTCATCTGTAATTTGGTATGTTTGAAGTATAAAGCCGTTGAGATATGATCCAATAAGCCAGCCCACACCATATGTAAGAAGAGTAAAAAATCCCTGCACACTTGCTCTTAACTCCGGAGGTGCTTTTTTATCCATATAAATCTGAGCGGTCACGTAGAAAAAGTCGTAACAAACACCATGTAGCAGAATACCAATGTAAAGGAGAGCAACCAGAGATTCGTTGTTGCCTAGCATAAAAAGCAAATAACGCACCATCCAGGCTATCATTCCTACTAATAGTAATTTCTTAATGCCTAATCTTATGAAAAGGAAAGGAATCATTAACATAAATATTACTTCCGACATTTGTGCGAGGGTCATTTTACCAGCAACATTCACAACACCTAATTCATTTAAATACATATTAGTAAATGGATGATACATGGCAAAAGGTAAAGTAATGAGCAAAGCGCTGATACTTAGTATTGCGAAGGATCTGTTTTTCATTAGTTTCAGGGCATCCAGACCAAGTATATCCTTAACTGTGATTTTTTTGCCCGTCCCTTTAGGCGGTGTATGCGGTAATGTAAAACTGTATACACCTAAAATAATTGAAAACAATGCCGCCAGCCACATTGGTTGAGGACCCATTTCTATTTTTAGTAAACTGATGCATATTCCGGCAGCAATCCATCCTATTGTACCAAACACGCGAATGCCTGGATATTGTTTTCCTGGGTCGGAACAATGACGCAGACCTATGGTTGTTGTAAGTGCTATTGTTGGCATATAGCATAGAGCGTATGCCAGTAATACCCAGAAGAAAAGCACTGGAGATTTTATTGTTGAAGCGAGATAGATTAATAATCCACCCATAATATGTAAAATCCCATTAAGCTTTTCTGCAGAAAAATATTTGTCGGCAATTAAACTCACAAAAAACGCAGAAATAACAGCAGCCCAGGCAATTGTGCTGTATGCACTGCCAATGGCAGTTCCCTGAAACCCTATTTTTGTCAGATATGTTCCCATAGTCACATACCATACTCCCCATATGAAGTACTCAAAAAACATCATTAAGGATAGTCTGATGTGCGTTGTGCTTTTCATAAGCTTATTTGGTTTGAAAGTTGGTTTGATTAATTAATAGCCAACACCGTCGTTGCGCCATATATAAAGATATTGCCAGTCTGCATAACCAATATTAACTATGTCTAAATCTCCATCGCCATCCAGATTAAAAAGGCGTGCACCAAGATGGCTTTCTATACCGATGTGGATCAAATGTTGAGAAAAGGTTCCAGAACCGTCATTCTCAAAAATCTGCAATTTCCTAGGTGTCATCATTTTCCCTGTGTAATGCTGACCCACGACAATATCAGTATCACCATCATTGTCTATATCAGCCACATCCATACTATTGGAAAGATCCTGTACTAAAACCGTATGTTTTTTCCAATTTGTATCACGCGGATTTGCTGGTGCTTCAAACCAATAGACACCATCCTCGGTACCATTTGCGGTTGAAATCACTATGTCTGTGCGGTCATCTTTATTTAAGTCCGCCATATAAAAACGGTCTGCCCATTTAGCTACAGTACTGACATGGTGATATTTCCAGTCATTGCCTCCATCTCCTGGATTATCATACCAACCAACAGCATTGGGAACTGCATCACTGTTTATTGAGCCACAAACGTCTATATCTCCATCATTATCAATGTCGCCGGCACCAATACCTTCTTCAGAATTGGGTGACTCAGTAATTCTAGAACGTGGCCAGTTGCCTTTCTCAGGATTAGTGGGAATTTCAAAATAGTAAACACCGCGTGACGATAAAAGAATTTCAGCTTTTCCACCTGGTATGATCTGGGCTGAAGTATATCCCTGGGCAGAAGTGTTATGAGGGCCACTCGGCATTTCCCCTATCTTGGCACGAACTGTCCAGGAATTCCCTTGTTTATTGTCAGCTTCATACCAATATACACCAGGCAAATCCTCGACAATAATATCGCCATACTCATCATCATCCACATCAATAATTAACATTGCATCGATACTTGGTTTCCCTGGTAATACCGTACGATTCCATCTGCCGGTCATATCCCCACCTGGATTCTTGTAAAAATATCTTCCGGCTACAATGTCACTATTACCATCCCCGGTGATATCTCCTGCTGCAACACCAAAATTTCTGGGTTGCTCTCTTTTATTGTCTATGAGAATGAGGTGAAAATTATCCAGAGGTATTGGCGGATTGGTCAGGTTCTCCCACAAATCTACTGTGGGCGGACCTTTACTACCATGATTGGCTCCAAAAATATCGATGTCACCATCAGCATCAAAATCAGCAAATTGATTCCAGTGAGAACCATCCATGGAGAGTATCTTTTTTGTCCATGAGGTCCCATTCCCGTTGTTAAAATAAATTCGAACCTCGTCCGGGTCATCGCTCTGTTCCATTTCCGCAGTGAAAACATCCAACTGTCCGTCACAATCAAAATCATAAACACCAAGCGAATGTGTAACACACTGGACATTGGCATCGATAATGTGCTCTACCCAGTTACTTTTTGTTGGGTCTTCAGGGGACTCATACCAGGCGGTCTTATATGTCTGAGCTGCCTTTTCAGTTGGTGTCAGTACGATATCATTATGTCCATCATTGTTAATATCAGCCACAAAGGGAAATGTACTTGTATAATCCCAGGCGGTTGTAAAAACTGTTTCGGTCCATCCGGACGGATTGATATTACCATTGTTCCTGAACCATTTTTTGTCAACAACAATGTCCATTTTACCATCTGAATCTACATCGCCGATATTAAAATGTTCACCGGTACCAACCTCCTTCTTCCTAAACCTTTTCCAATCAGCGGCCTTGAAAGGATTTGTTCCCTGCTTCCAGATAAAAATGTCGCGACCAACACCTCCGGAATACAATTCAGAAGCCCTGGTTATGATATCGAGTTTACCATCGTTGTCAAAATCATGTAGGTAAGTAGCATCTGTTTTGGGGCCACCCAGATTGTGAAGTTTCCAGCTACCCTGACCTTTCCCGGGATTCTCCAGACAATAAACAACGTGGGTATAATAACCTCCAATAATGATGTCAATGTCGCCATCATTGTCAATGTCACCACTTACCGAACCTTCAAATCCAATTTGTGGCGAGCCATTGTATGCAATATGTTTTATCCATTCTGTTGTATTCATCCCAGCAGGATTCTCATACCAAATCACTGTACCTTCACCCCCGATCATAAAATCAACATGCCCGTCTCCATCATAGTCGCCATTACCTTTTGACCAAATACTTTCTAACGGTCCCTTTTCAATTACTTTGTGTTCAAAGGTTCCGGGAGATTGAGCCATTAATGTAAACCAATTTCCTAAGATTGTTAAAATAATAATACACAATGCTTTTCTTTTCATTTTACCAGAATATAAATTAAAACTTAAAAATCTAAATTGAATTTTTTAAACCGGGTTTTACCCGGTATATGAACAAAGGCTATTCAATTTCAGCCAGATTGGTTTAACTCTGCGGCTCATATATTCAACATGCCTATGCTCTTTGGGGGATAATCCCCGCCTATCCCTGTTTATTGAGCTAACGGAAGGTACCTCTCCCATACACTCTCGTGCCGGTTCTCATATTTTCCTCCTTTCTCTGTCTTTATGCCGCTTCGATGAGCCTGTCAAGCTCCTCCCAAGCGTCTTTGTAAAAATGGTGTTCATACATTTTCAATTCAACTTGATGTCCGCTCCTGGTTATCTTTGCGGGCACTGCAATAAACCAATCGATAAAGCTCCGGTGTTCCTGCCTTTTGTACTTCTCTTTCTTCTGACGCATCATCACCGATATGTTGTATGCAAATACGCTTAATTGCCATAATATGTCATTTGCCCAGAAGTCATCGGTCAGCGTATTTCCTGCCATCGTATGCCCTTTTACCTGTTCAATCCATGTCTCGCTGGTAGAACGCTGCTTGTACAACTCATGTAACTCAATGGCATCTATGTCATAGCTGCTGATATAGCATACGTACTGATAAACCGGAACTGTTTTTTCCTCCCCCAGATAGGATACTTCAACATATTCTTTTACTGTACGCATGGCTTTCAGAACCCTTGAACGTTTCCAGGATTTTGCCCGGTAGCTGAACTCGCATATGGCAACATCTTTAGCATCTTCAACATCTGTCCAATCTTGGGCTTTCAACAGATCTTCCAGGTTCTTGAGTTTCACTTTCACCAGATAGTTCCAGGAATAAGATTCCAGTAAGTCAAACAGATTCCCTGAAAAGAACCCGCTGTCTGCTCTGAAGAACACTTTCCTGATATTCCGAGGCAGGCTGGATTGTACTTCCTTTAAGAACTCAACAACACCATTGGCTGTGTACGCTGATCCCGTCCTGAACCATGTATGGTACAGCAGTTTCATCTCGCTCACGAAAACCAGTAACGGGTGATAGCTTTTGGCTCCCCTTTTTGTCGTGTTATACCCCTTTTCGGCACCTTCCTGGTTGCCACAAACAGACTTAACGGTGGAATCGGCATCAAGTGTGATACTTTCCAGTCCGCTTTCACGCAACCACCGGGCGTTTTTTGACAGCAATAATACTTGCAGCTTGCGTGCACCGCTTTGCCCCAGGTTCTTCAATGTGGCTGATATGGCGTTCTCGTTTATTGCCTTATCCAATCTCAGCAATACTTTGACCAAACCATCCCCGCTAAAGACAGCGATCCTGTAGATCCGGTTTATCCCGCTGATCGAGGCTAGGGTGATGGCCATCAATACCTGATTGATACCAAACTTGGTGGCATTGTGGCACTCAGTGGGAAAGGAGGTGCTGATGGATTTCACTATGTGCTGGCGGTTCATGTATTTTGCTACGGTATTGAGACCGGAATACTTTGTGATGTTACTGCCTGTAAATGAGGACTTAACAACTTTTGATTGGTTTTTTAACTTTTCCTTTGTATTTTTCATCTGTAAAGTGATGTTTTTTTGTTGATATTTTTAGTTTTAACACCTTGAATATAAGCAAAATACATCACTTTTCCTATTTTTTAATTTACTTTTTTAAGTAAAATATTATCATTAGTGTCATGTCAGGACGATATTGTCGGATATAGATTTTTCAGCTTCACCCTTGCATCATCGGTTCTAAATTGCCAATTGATTTAAGCTTTCTTATTATTCCACTTTGTTGCCAGGCCTTTTACCTTCCACGGATTGATTTCATT
>SDBS01000518.1_pt1 | contig 37490 bp, 33 predicted proteins | sample 2277091 | NCBI WGS metagenome assembly SDBS01 (sample SAMN10404972, study PRJNA504765) | marine sediment metagenome | isolation source: marine sediment core GS10_PC15, 163 cmbsf | place: Arctic Ocean: Southern Knipovich Ridge | collected 2010
CGAGGGCCGAGAAGGTCCGCCCGCTGTAGTTCAGCCTGTCGTAGGAAGAATCGAGCTCCGGCCTTGCCGGAGCTCTCTTTTTGTGCCTGTCTGCCCTGTTGACCGCCCGTGAAGCCGGCATGAGACCAGGGGTCGTTGTCGGGCGCCCGTGAGACCGCTCTGAGGGCACTTTGGGGCACGGATGAGTTTCTGGACGGCACGGGCTCTCCGCTCCCAGTGTCGGACTGGTCAGTGTGATCGGTGCTGGGCATCGTGATGTGACCGCGCCAGTGCGGTGGTCCGGTAACATCACGTGCGCGACCACCCGACTCCCGTGAGGGAACCCAAGCCTCTGTCAGGACGCATGCGGGAGCGCTCGACCACCGCAGTCTCACGGTCGCCCGACAACGACCGCAGGTCTCATCATTGGCAGGACAGCGGATGGTCATGGAAGAAGCAGCAGCTGTTAATACGGCCGCACAGAACGCCTCGTACGCGTTGGAGGAGAAGCCCATGCGGTGGTGGGAGTTACTCGGCCTGGCGGCAGCTGTGATCACCATCGGGAGATGGCTGAGAAGAGCTGGCTTCCTATCGAATCAGACCTGGCCCAGCCGCAGGGCCCTCGTGGCGATCGGCGTTGGCCTTGTGGTCTGCACGTTCGGGACATCCCTGCTGTTTCGTGCCTTAGGCTGGCGCGTTGTCAGGTCGACCCCTGGTTGGCCCGAGGTATGCCAGGACGCCGCGAAGAGAATGCCACCGGGGGACGCTAGGGCCGAGCCCAGGCGACTGGTCATCCTGCCGCTAACGGGCCCTGGGGGACGCATAGCAAGGGACGAACTGGCGAACGCGATTAGAGCAAGGGGAGAGTATGAGATCGTAGGATCAGAGGAACCGGAGCTGAGCGCGCCCACCTTACTTGAGGACGCCGTGGCGACGGCTCGCGTGCTACATGCCGACCTGGTGTTGTTTGGCGACGCCTCCGTCGGCTATGACGCGCAGGGACGCAGACAACATGATCTGCGAGTCCAGATGGCCGACGCGGCAACAGGCGAGGTGCGATGGGGGTATTCCGACAGCGGCATCGTGGATGGACCGGAGGATCCTGCTGCAGCACGTGGATCGCTGTCGCGCCTGGCGACAGCTCTACGTCGACTGCCGAGCTTGGCACTTCGATGGCGACTGCTGGTCCTCATTGGTGTCGTGCTGGTGGGTGGCGTCGCCGCGGGGGTCGCAGTGAGGGCTCTAGAAGGGCGGGGGATACACGCAGAAATCCTGGCACCCGTCGCTCTGTCGGTAGGCGAAGTCATCCTGATGTCTCTGCTGGCGGTGCCTGACTGGATCGGGATGGTCGAGGACGGGATCGCCAGGAGTAACATGCTGGACCCAGCCACCCAGGACCTCGCTGCCATGACGAAGCTGGGAGTCGGGATCGCCCTGGGTCTCTGCCTCCTGTTCACGCTCGGCGTGGTTAACTACATACTAGTTAGTATTGCCGGCGACTAAGACCCGTGGTCCTTGTCGGGGGCCGCTGAGACCACGGAGGTGTAGTGTCAGGTTGGCTTCACGGGCGGTTGGCAAGGGACACCAGCTGTGCCCGTCAAGGCCCCGTGACTGTCCCCCCGAAAAACACTATCCGGGAGTTCTAAGGGAGCACTATATCACAAGTCGTCTGCGGCCGCGTGCAGCGGTCAGTTGCCCCTGAGACCGCTCTGAGGGCACTTTGGGGCACGGATGAGCTTCTGGACAGCGCGGAGACAAAGGCTCCGCTGGCGGCGCAGAAACCTGGTTGCCAGCTATGTGACCGGCAGGCAACACAACTGCACTTGTGGAGCGACTTCCTCAAGGAGCGCAACGGTTTCTGGGTGACAGGTGAACAGTAGAACTTGATGCGAGTCCGCGAGCCTGGCGATGCCCTTTGCCGCGCCTCTTGCCCTGTCGGGGTCGAAGTTCACCAGCACGTCATCCATGATCACCGGCAAGACCTGCCCTTGGCGAGCCAGCTCGCAGATGTAGCCGAAGCGCAGTGACAAGTAGAGTTGCTCGCACGTTCCCCTGCTCAGCTCATCCAGAGCCTTCCGCCTCCCGTCGGTCGATTCTAGTTCCAGGCGAGTCTCGCCCGCCGGGGAAACTAACTGGTAGCGGTTGTCGGTGATCTCTCCGAAGAACTTCTCTGCTTCCTCAACGACCATCGGACGCCGCTCCCGCTCGTATCTGTCCTGCGTCCGACGCAGAATCGCGCGTGCGATCGTCAGGACCGCCCAACGCTCTCCGTCATCGAGCATATCTTCCTCAAGCGATTTGATCTCTGCTCGCAGGCGAGAGGCTTTGTCATCGGTCTCCAGTCCTCTGATCGCCTGCCGCAGCTCTCCCACTCTGTGGTTAGCTTCCTGAGCTTGCTTCTGAAGTTCCGTCGCTTCGTCTCGGAGATGATCGGCCTGGACCGCCAACACCTCAGGTGGCGTGTCCTCCAGCTCCTGGAGTGCCTCCTGCAGAGCCGCCCCCGAGCCAAGGGAAGTCTCCAGAAGCTTGTGTGCCTGCTGGCATTTCCCCTCCGCCTCGGCACGTCGGGCTGTCGCAGACGCAGCGGAGAAGAATCCCTCTTCATCCTCGACCATGGCCGCAGCAAAGAGTCCATCTCTCTCTCCCTCCGCCTCTCTGAGCCGCTTTGTCAGGGTCGTGCACCGTCCTCGGAGACCCTCTAGGCGCTCCTGCAGACTCCGCCTGTTCGCCACGGCCTCACGTGCTCCAGCTAGGTCGCTTGCAAGGCGGTCAACCGCACGCGCACCGGCCTCCTCGGCTCTGCCGGATGCCTCGAGAACCGCAGACACCTCTTTCAAGTACTCGCCTATGATTCCCCGGAGGCCCTCAATTCTGTGTCTGAGATCGGCGATCCGCCGCAAATCAGAGCGAGCACTTTCTGCCTTAGAGAGGAACTCAAGCGCCCCATCAGGGCTAAGTGATACAGCGAGAGACGCTGCCTGCAGCCATTCCTTCCAGCCCCTCTTGCGGAATTCATCAGCAGCGGCTGCCTGCTCGCGCGCTTCGACTGCTTCTCGTAGACGCTGCTCTGCTTGCTCAAGCTCCTTCCCGACCTTGATCAGCTCTGCTTGCGCTCTCTCCCATTGGTCGGACTTCCTGCACTCCTCGTCAATCTCTGCGTCAAGTCGCTCGATCTCTATGGGGCTCGGCACCCCAGGAAGGCCGAGACGCGCCAACGGTTCCTGGAGTTTGGCCTCGATGTGCGCTTTCGCGATAGCACCCTTGGCCTTGGCATCACTCAGCTCGGCGATCACTCTACCGACGCTAGCGAGGCGCCGCTCCCGGCTTTCGACTGCCCGCTGCTGCAGCCCCGAGAGCCACCGACAGAGTGCGCGATAGGTGATCGCGAGAAGCAGCCCGGAGACCGCACACAGAGTCGTCCAGACAGAGCCCCAACGAAATACTGTCGCGAGGCCTGCTCCCAGCAGGCCGGCGAGTGCGAAGATCCACGCGGGCCACTTCGGTAGCGCGGCGATCCCCACTGGGGCTTCGGCCAAGCTCTCCCTCTCTTCCTCCTTGTCGCGCAGTCGCTCATCAAATGATGCCGCCTGCTGCTCCGCAAGCCGCAGGTCCTGCGCTCCCGCACGAAGTTGCCGCACGGCCTGGCGGCGTTCAGCAATATCTTCCCTCGTTGCTGGTTCAGATAGTGCTCGGACCTCTTCTTTGGCCACGTCGCGCGCTTGTTCGGCAGCTCTGACCGCCTCATCGGCCTCTTGCTCCTTTGTCTGGGCGTCACGGAGTCTGATGCGGGTTTCCTCTTTCTGACCTCGCCACTGTCTGATCTCTTCTCGGAAGGGGATAGAGAGATCAAAGTTGCTCAGTCTGCCTTCGGTCCATTCTAGGCCCAGGTCGCGTAGGGAATCCTGGAGGCCCTGCTCCGCCTCCGTAAGTGCCGCCTTGCGTTTCGGAAGGTCCTCTTGCGCGCCCTCGAACTTCTCGAGCCCCCTGTGGAGACGGTCTATCACCTCTGACCACTGAATCAGAGCCTCGTCTACCCGGACTCCGGCCAACTTGCCTTCAGTACCCTCGAGTTCCTGGTTAGCTTCGTCGAGGTCGTGGCGCACATCCCCGATCTTGTCCTTCGTCCTGTTGTAGCGCTCTACCCCGGCTTCCGGGAACGGCTGCTCTCCCGGCGTGCCTAGTTCTGTCTGAGCGCTCCGTAACTCCACGAAATGGGGACGAGCCTCCATGAGGCGCTCTCTCCGCAGTAGGGCCTGCCGCTTCTCCTCAACGGCGCCCGCAAGACGCGAGCCCTCCTTCTCGGCATCGGCCAGGTCGCTGCACAAACGCTCATACGCCGCCTGGCCATCCCCCACGGTCCGTAGCTGGCTGCGCCTGTCCCTCAACACGGCCGCACTGTCGTTTACGCGCGCCTTCCCGCGAGGCTTCAGAATCTCGGCCTGCCACTTCGCCAGTTCCTGAGCAACCTTCGCCGGCGATACCGCTGTGCCCAGACCAGCGCCGTAGATCCGGTCTCTGACTCCCTCCGTGTCCAGTGTGCCCAGCCTCGTTAGCTCGCTCAGTGCGAAAGCAAAGACGCCATGGTAGACTTCTCGAGGGATGTGTGCCAACAAGCTGGAGAGTGTCGCCGCCGGCAACTCCACTCCGCCGTCTTCATAGATTCTGACGGGGCCGCCCTTGCTGCCCGAGAACCGCTCGATCCATATCCGCTTGCCCGCCTCGTCTGATAGCAGAACACGGCCCCCGTGTCTCCCACCTGCCAGCGGGGGATAGGGATTCTCCCTGCTTCTTGCGTCCGGGTAGCCATACAGTACTCTGCGAAGGAAGGCGAGTAAGGTCGACTTTCCAGACTCGTTCGGACCTGACAAGACAACCAGGCCTGGGATGAACTCCCCCTGATCGGGCAGGCGGCGGTCCTGGAACATGCCGAAGCCATCTATGGCCAGTCTCAGCAGCCTCAACTTCGCCCCCCCTCGAGTAGGTCCAGGCAAACTGCCTCGGCCCTGTCTAGCCAGGGCGACAGATCAGCATCCTCGGCTGGAAACACAGTTCCAAGCGTCTTCTGGATCTGCTCCTGAAGAGGCGCAAGTTCTCCTGCAAGCTCTGCAATCGCCTCCGGGTCGGCTCGGATCTCATCGACTATCTCAAGAAGCGCAGCCGCGAAGTCCTGTGCTCGTTTCCTTTCCTCGCGGTCGAACTCTGGAACCGTCTGAACCCGCAGCCGGTCAACCCACACGAATGGGTCGTCGCGGCTATGCTCACCACGAAGATGCTCGAGCAGCGCATCCAGGTAGCCGGGTCGGCTGAGATTGTGGTGCAGATCCCCCGAGCCGACGAGGGTAACTGAGCAGACGACCGGTGTGTCCTCGTTGTCCTCCCTGATCTCGCTGCACCTGCCATCGAGCTGATCCAGCAACTCCTGCTCATCAACGAGGTCACCGATGGCGACCTCTTCGTTGAGCCAGCGCACAGCGTCTACGGGTATCAGCTCTTGTGAGAGTCTGTCAGCGTCAACCGAGACCAAACAGCAGTACCGCTCTCCCACTTCTGCTTGACTTCTTCCCTGGGTGTTCCCAGGATATACTATGGCTGGTTTCTCCTCGCGCAGAACCTGCTGGTTGTGAACGTGGCCCAGTGCCCAGTAGTCCATACCTGCGACTTCCAAGTCTTCTAGACGGCAGGGTGCATAGTTCTCGTGCCCACCAATCCCCTCAACGTTCGCGTGAAGCAGCCCGATCGCCAGGCCTGGTTCCTGGCTCGCTCTGAACTGCTGAGCCAGATTGGTTCTCACTTCCCTATGGCCGTGACTGATGCCATATACCGTCGCCAGACGCACGCCATCGCGGATCACCCGTACGGCCTCTACCTTCTCCGCTCCAAGGCGGTGTGTCTCCGTCGGCCACTCAATACGAGCCGACCACCCATCCAACGGATCGTGGTTACCGAAGACAACAAACGACTCGATGCCGGATCGCGCCAGCCGGGCTAGGCCGTCACGGAATCGAAGCTGCGCCCGGAGGCTCCGGTCTCTGCCGTCATAGATGTCTCCCGCGATCAGGACGAAGTCCACCTGCTCCCTGAGCGCGGTCTCGATGACTCGATCATAGGCCGAAAAGGTTGCTTGCTGCAGGGTACCAACCACACGTTCCGGCGCTGAACGCAGGCCGACGAAGGGACTGTCGAGGTGCAGGTCGGCTACATGCAAGAACTTGAATCGCATCCTCACCCTCTTCTGCTAGCTAGCTGCTGCCAGTCTCCCCCCAGCGCCATATTAGGGTAGGCTCGACCTGGCCTTTGTTAGCTGCTCAGAACGTCGAAGCACACGAGACGAAGGTCGTCCCGATCCAGTCGCGTCGCCGTTGTTTGAGGACCAGCCTCAGCGCGGGTTCCGTACTGGGCCATCAATTGCCCCACCGCCTCCAACAGCGTCACCGGATCGCGTGATCCGTTGAAGCGCTGGTAAGCCTTGCGCAGATCTCGCACCTGGGCTCCAGGCAAAGGCGAAGCCAGGTGTAGTGGTCATTTCGCCGTGAAACCGCCCTAGCCTTGTTCTGGGGGCACTGCTGCTGTATCGTGAGGCTTCTATCTCGCGGGAGGATGAACCCACGTGAAGTGGTCACTTCACCCTGAAACCGCCTGAAGTGGTCATTTCTCCCTGAAGCCGCTGCATCCTTGCCTTGAGCGCACTCTGGAGCACGGATGAGTTTTCGGACAGGACGGGGGACGCCACTGACGTCCGCACGATGCCGGTCTCCTTTACGCCCACGACGAGGGCAGCAGCAGCCTCAGCATCTCCAGGCAGCCATCAACATTCTCTGGGTTCAACGGATACCTATCCCTGGGGTCCAGCAGGTTGAGGTAGGCCGACGGCACTTGCGCATAGGAGCCTTCGTCGTCTCGGGGAAAGGCCTTGTAGCAGTAGCCGTTGGTTACGACTACCACGCGGCAGTTCGGGAAGTGCGCGGCATACTCTCTCGCCTGGTCGGGCGCGTAATCCAGCCCCTGACTGAAGCCCTTGCTCTCAAGGATGAGGACTAGGTCCTCGTTGTTACTGGCGTAGGGTCTCGAGAAACAGGCTGTCCATGTTAAGTAGCCATGGGACACCCCTGACAGCCCGTCACGCTTGTCTGTGAAGCCTGGATGTGCTATCTGTGGGGCCAGTGAGCAGCGCCTTCGGGTGCCGTTGTGTGTGTCGAATGGGAATGAGACACCTCTGACCGCCCTGTAGCCTTGCCGATTGGTCCTCGACAGTCTACCATATGGGACCTCTGAGACGGCGCCTTCGGGCGCTGTCTTCTTCTGTGGAGTGTGCGCGCGTGGAGGTCTTCCGAGTCGCCGTTGCCCTGATCGTGCGATCCATGGTGTGGGTGTTGAGTGGCGATGGGACACCCCTGAGCGGTTCCTGAGCTTGTGCGCGGGCGGAGATCGTCTAGCCAGTTCGGACCCTCTGGCGGCGCCTCCGCCCGTCGTCCTTCCAGGTCTCGTAGGCCGGTCCCACGGGCGGTTGACAGGGACAGTTGGCAGCGACATCCTGTGCCAAACCGAGAAAGTGGGTATCAAGCTGACGACGGGGGTGCTGGCGCTTAGGGCAGTCCAGCGGGAGAGCAGTCGCCACAAGCCGCGGTCAGCCTGTACAAACGTTATCGCTTGGTCGCCTTGGGTCTGCTTAGAATGGACGCGCGCTGCCGACGAGGAACCGACATCGGTAGCCGTACTCAGTTCCTCTATAGTTCCCCCATGACACCACGGAGTGGTACAATGCGACCAGTCGGTTGATCAAATGCACGCTCGACGGGGGGATGCCATGGCTGAGAATCCCATACTTCACCTCTGGTCGCAAGCGTTGCAGTCCGGGCGCGATATCGATTCGATGCGCAGGACTGCTCGAGAACTTGCCGCGACCGGTGCCATCTCCTCTGACCACATTGCCGCGGGGACAGCGGTCCTTGGGAGAGATGAACAGGGGAACGAATTGTCAGCCGACGCTCGCATTCTTCTTGCCGCCACGCTATTTGAAGCCGGACAGATGCTCCCATCCCTTGGTGACCGAATGCGCTTTGGCACAGCGGCGGTGCTATGGCAGACCATACCGGGTAGCAGGCTCGACCTCTTGCGCTTGAAGGCGGAGGCTGCGCAGGCCGCGCTAGCACACGCACCTGTGGATCTTCCGGAGACATCGAAGGCGACTTTGCTGGCAGATTACGGGGCTTGCCTTGCACAGATAGGGCAAAGCCGACAGGCCCTTGACCCACTTCGGGACGCAGTTGCCATCTATCGACCGCTTGGAAAGGCCTTCCCGGAGGTTTTCGAGTCGCACCTTGCGATTGCTCTCAATGCCCTGGCAAGTGTGTTCCGCGATCTGGGCGACTGGCCTGGTGCGCAGCCAGCATTTGAGGAGGCGCTGCATATCTTCCGTCGGCTGGCCGACCCATCAGCTCCATCGTCACGCCCTTTTGCAGGTGTGCTGCTCGAAGCCGCTGGTCTGGTGCCTCCTGGTACTGGGCACGACCCCTCGGCGCGGGCGGCGGCCTATCTGCCATACGTAGCGCACACGCTGAACAATCTGGGTGTCGTACAGAGCGACCTCGGAGATAGGCCTGGCGCGCGGGCATCGTATAAGGAAGCGCTCGAGATCTACCGACAACTCGCGAGTGGCGACCCGACTGGGTTTGACATGTACGTGAGCATCGCCTTGACTAACCTAGGCAAGGTACTACTCGACCAAGGCCACCGTTCAGAGGCGCGACAGTGCCTTGAGCAGGCGCTGGACATACGGCGACGATCAGCGCCCTTGGATGCGGCAGCTCCCGACCCGGACGTGGCAAGGATACTCAATAACCTCGGACTGGCACTTCGCGAGTCTAGAGAGCTGCCGGCCGCGCGAGCAACCTTAGAGGAGGCGCTGACAATCCGCCGCCGTCTGGCCGAAGCCGACCCAGTCGCCTTCGAGGCCGATGTCGCAACCACCGCGAACAACCTTGGGAAGGTCCTCCACGATATGGGAGAGCGACTCCTCGCGCGTAGCGCTATGGAGGAGGCGTTGACCATCAGACGCAGGCTCGCGCTGGCCGAGCCCGCTGCCTTCGACCGACATGTAGCTACCACTCTCAACAACCTCGGGATCCTGCTTCGCGACCTGGGTGAGCGGCTCGCCGCCCGGGATCAGCTCGAGGAGGCGCTCGAGATCCGCAGCAGGCTGGCAAGTGCTCAAGATGCAGCATTCAAGGTAGATCTGGCTGATACCCAGGCCCAGCTGGGAACGGTGCTGAGCGATCTGGCTGACTGGTCTGCCGCGCGGGAGATGCTCGCCAAGGCGGTCGAGACTTGGCGCTCGCTCGCCGAAGCCGAGACAGACGCATTCGCGCCCGATCTGGCTCGATCTCAGAACGACCTCGGTAAGGTGCTTCGATTGCTTGGCAATAGGAAAGCAGCGCGCGCAGCCCACGAGAAGGCCCTTGTGATTTGCCGGCAACTCGTACAGTCCGAGCCTGGCGCGTTCGAGCTGCAGATGGCACAAGTATTGAGCAACCTCGGCAATGTGCTTCGCGAGCTAGGTGACGGAACTGAGGCGCGCGCTGCCTTGGAGGAAGCGCTTGCGATTCGCCGCACGCTCGCTACGAGGGACCCTGTATCCTTCGCTACCGGAGTAGCTCACACACTGACCAACATCGGCTGTCTGCTCAAGGACATGGACGACCCCGACGGCGCGCTGACCGCGTTCGAAGAGGCCGCAGAGAAGACGCGACATGCAGAGCCCTTTGTACGAGCGCACATCCTGATGCACCTGGCAGTTGAGACCTACGACCAAGGTGACCAACGCCGGGGACTCGATACTGCATGGGAGGCAGTCGAGCTGGTCGAGGCGGCTCTTAGAGGTCCCAAGCAGACAGAAGCTCGCCATGCCTTCAAAGGAGAGATGGAGCCCGCCTACCGCCTCGTGCTCTGCGACCCGGCACTAGACGATGACCCAGCGCGCACCGAGCGTGTGATCGAGTCATTCAGAGAGGGAGAGATGCTGGCGCTACCTAATCCGCGCCGGTCCGCCGAATCCGAGCCCAGACCGTGTCAGGAGACTTGCGCGGGCACACTGCTGGCGGTGCAGTGTACACATGAGGGCATGCTCTTCGTTGCCCAAGGCGATCATCACATCTGCGCCCGAGCTGACGCTACGTGGGTCGACGCGGGTCAGCATCTTCTCGATGAGATATGTCGTGCTGAAGAGGAGTTGCTCGCCGCGCTTGGGGCCAGAAGGAACCCGCCGGATCGAACCGCGGGCATCGCCAGGGCCGGCCAGCAGTTGTGGGGCCTCACACCGAAGCCGATTCAGGATCTTCTGGACTCCTCGTCCACCGGCGAGATTACGCTGTCAATGGACTCGCAAGCCGGTGTGTTGCCGATCGAGCTACTGACCCCAACCGGCAGGCCCGACGACTTCCTGTGCCTCAAGCTGGAAATGCCGCGCGTGCCGGGCCAGAGGCTGTTCCACGAGTGTCTGGAACGGGCTGCCATAGGCGCCACAGATCGTCCTCTGGCGCTGATCTTCGGTAATCCGTGGCATTCCGGCGCGTCCAATCTAGGCCTAGCGGAGAGGCAGGCACGGCAACTGGCGGCAGCCCTAGAGAAGAAGGGGTTCGGGCCGGCGTTGGAGGGGAAGCAGGTCTGGGCAGGCCCCGATGCGCGGGCGCGGGAGTTTATCCGTGGCCTCCGATCTGACCCGAGCATAGTCCACTTCACCGGACACGGCACAACGACAGGCCGGGATGAATGCCTTCTCTTGGCGGGCAGCGATATGCTCTTCGCGGATGGACTGCTAGAACAAGCGGAGGGGTTCTCCCAGCATCCCCTGGTGTTGCTGGACTCGTGTCGGACCGGGCGTGTCCGAGCTCATGGCGGCGCGTTTCGCGGGTTGCCGATCGCGTTCCTACGACTTGGCGCGGCAGCAGTGGTGGCTAGCGTATTCCCGCTGTATGAGGGCCCGGCAGCAGCCTTCGCGAATAGGTTCTACGAGAATCTGCTGGGCGAGAACCTATTAGGCGGTAAGAGGGTAGGCGAAGCAATGCTGAACAGGCATACGGTGGGTGAGGCAATGCTCCAGACGCGGAAGGACCTGTTCAGCGGCGGCGAGAACGTCATGCATTGGAGTAGGCCAATTCTATATGGGAACGCCCGGGCTCAGTTATCCCTGCCGGAGAAGGCGTAGGAACGCTTCGGCCGGCAGGTTCGGGAACAGCAATGCCACGAGCCAGTCGGCGACAGTTCTCTGCGGATGGAGTCGTCTGAGGCGCGCGGCCTGTCCAGAGACTCATCTGCTTCCAGGATGCTCGCGGAACCGCAGTTGCAGTATTCTCTGCGCTCAACGGGACACTACGGGGCCGTAGTGCGTCGGCCTGCGCAGGTTCCGCCACTTCAGACGGCCGACAGTCGGGCGCGGATGCGGCAGTTCATCATGAACGCGGCGCCTGGGGGACGCCCTGGAGGTCGCGGCAAGTTGACATCCCTGTGCGCCCTCGAAGCCCTGTCCAGGTGCCGTGACGCCTCTGCGACGTGTCTCAGTCGCGTTCCACACAGGCAACTGCACGCCTCTGGCGGTCAGGGGCATCAGCCGGAAGCACGCCGCTGCAGCAGGTTTGCGCCCGTCGCGGCTTCTCTCACCGGATGCGGAGGGTGTCATTGCCGAGACCGCGCGGCGGTTTGTCGCTCGGGGGCTATTGTAGACCCCATGGCTCAGATGGCGTGAGCGCGCCCGGCGTAGGACGACGTCATCCCCGCTACGGACGCTCGCCAGAGGCCGGCCAAGCGCGGGCCGCTAGGCAAGAGGGGGAGGGGTGGCACCCAGGTCGCTCAGCAGCTGTTCGGCCTCATCGAGTGCAGGTCTGTAGCAGTGGGGCGGGCCGTCACACCACGCTCGCCGGTAGGCCGTCTGAGCATGCTGGGCCGCCGCTGCCGGCTCGCCGGCCTCATGTGTCAGACGAGCGAGGAAGTTGTGACAATCGGCCTGCGCAAGGCGATACTCGCATCGGTCGGCGGTTGAGAGGGCTTCTTCAGCGTCCTGGCGGGCCTGTCCAGGCTCAGCCTTCAGGTGATGCCAGCGGGCCCGGGCGAGGAGAACGGTGCACTCAAACTCGACTGAGTTGGTACTACGGCAGCGAGTGAGGGCGTTGGTGAGGTGAGATTCGGCCCCGCTCAGATGCTCCTCCCGCTCGGCTGCGTTCTGGGCCGCGAGGATCAGGAGTGCGGCGCCATGGAGCCACCCGGCTCTGATGAGATCGCGTTCGAAGGGGTGGCTCCCTTCTGCGGCTCTGTCAGCCAGCTCTCGGGCGCGGCCTGCGGCCTCGAGAGCCGCAGGGGCATCTCCCATGAGTAGCTCGCGAAGAGCGCGGTATGCCCAGGTGACACCTTGGCCCTGCACATCGCCTCGCTCCGCGTCCTTTGCGAGCGCGACCAGTAGCTCTTGTTCGGCCTCCTCGAAGGCGCCCTCGTAGGAGAGGACGCGGCCTAGTTGCTGGCGGCACGCAAGCTCAGGCACTTCCATCCCAAACTGGGTGTACCCCTGGATGCCATGGCGCAGGTTTCGCTCCGCGGCCGAGAGTTCGCCAAGGACGAACTGAGTGCTGGCTAGGCTGTCGAGACAAGCACAATCGTCTACGGCGCTTGCGAGCAACGCCTCGGCGCGGCGAGGTTGGCCGGAGACCTGGTAGGAGTTGCCGAGAGTGGCCAGTATCCACGCCTGGTCCTGATACATGTCCCCCAGTCTGGTGCCGGTCAAGTGCAGTGGTAGATACCGAAAGCCCTCTCCCGGGAGAAGGGCGCTGAGAAGAGCGATGTGCAGGTCGTACGCGCCAAAACGCAGGTAGAGCGGAGCGGACAGTCGGTCCCGGAAGAGATCGAGTGCCGCGCCACGGTGGCCGGCGCGCGCAGTGTGATGGAAAAGCTCGACGACGGGGGCGAGGTCGTCGAGGGAGTCAATCTTTGCCGGTTGGGGAACGCTAGCGAAGTAGTCACGGAGGCGCGTGTGGGCTCCTGTCTTGTCCGCAAGACGGTCGTAGGCGTATCGGCGCACGATGGGGTGAAGATCGTAGCGGTTGTGCTCAGCCTCCCGGAGGAGCAGACCGCGGTCCACCAACTCCTGGAGCGCGGAGTCGAAATCCTGAGGAGGCCCATAGGAGTCAAAGATGGTGATAGCATCGTAGCCCACTGGTCCACGGAAAGCGGCGATGTGACTGAGGAGAGCGCGCTTCCTATCGTCGAGCGTGTCATAGGACACCTCGAGTATGCGGTGGCGCTCCTTGTCCTTGCCGTTGGGGAGAATCCGGTAGCGCTCCGCGACCCGGATCTCGCCGGGGTCTCGCATGTCCCTCATGACAAGCCCTGCTAAGAGGCGGAGAGAGAACGGGTGGCGGCCATAGGGTACGCAGGCTGCTTGCTTTTCGGCCCGGGTACCGTTGATGCCGTACGCTTCGAGAAACGCTATGGCTTCGTCCGAGGTCATGTCGCCTAGAACCTCATGCCTGCAGCCCCCCAGCCCCTCAAGGCAAACGGGGAAGAGGCGGGTCGTGAGCAGGACGCGGCTGCGCAATGGGAGGGCGGCCGCCTGTTGTAGGAAGCGCGCGGCGTTTCGGTCTGTGCAGGTACGAGAGTCGTCTTCCTCTTCGGTGACGGCATCGCCCTGGTAGGGGGCGTCGAGGCCGGCGCAAGCGCGCAGTTGGCGCTCGAAGCCATCGAGCACGAGAAGGATGCTGCGCTGTTGGAGGAGCCGGAGGAGCGCCTTGGCCTTATCGTACTCGGAGCCGCAGTCGTCAGGATTCACCCACCCGCCGCCAGCATAGGCGAGAGCTTCATTGAGAAAGGAATGGAAGGTGGACTCGCGCTCGTAGAACGACCACCAGAGGATGCCCTCTGGGCGGAGATCCGCGCGGACGCGCAAGGCGGAGGCCGCCTCGGGTGGGTCGGGCGCAGCACTCGGGAGCGAATGGCCGAGCACGTCGCGCTGGACCCAGGCCCATGTGAGGGCGGACTTGCCGGTGCCAGCCAGAGCCGACATGCAGAAGACAGGGCGGTCGTCTGCAGTGAGCCACTCAGTGAGGAGCGCACGGTAGGTGGCGCGGCCAGTGAAGTGATCTTGAAGCGGATACGGATGGGCGAAATCTGGCTGGGGGGGGACCGGCATGAGGCCGCTTCCCATCGCTCGCACGGCGGTCGATCCAAGGTGTTCACCTCGGATCCCCGCAACCAGGCGTGTGAGTTCCTGCTCACGATTGCTCTCGACCCTGAAGTCGGCATGGATGAGTGTGGCGATCCCGAGCGGCAGTTTGCACGCGCCCAATAGCAGTGGAATGACGCGGTCCTGCCGTGCGGAGGGATCGAGAGTCCGGGCCAGAACACCCTCTAACTCGCGCCATTCGCTCGCCACGTAGTCAGCACTACATACGAGGAGAGTCTTGCGGCTCTCAGCCGTCGCGCGTTCCACCTCCCTGATTGTGGGCGCGCCAGCTGTGAAGTTCTCAATGTCGATGCAGGTTCGCAGACCAGCCTGCTTCAGTCGCGGGAGCAGCCAGCTGCGTGCCCACTCCGCGTCCTGGTGGCTGTAGCTTATGAAGACATCGTACCTCGCTTCAGAGTCTGCCATCGGCCTAGTCCCTCGCCACTCACTGAGAACAATGATCGCTGGCCTTGCGCCGGCCCTGTGGTGCTAGCGTTCCGCACGCTCCAGAAGGGCCACTCGACAGTGCGCAGACGCTTATTTTGTCACCGGGTAGCTGCTATCCTGCCTCCCATGAGTATGGGGAACATCCGAGTGGGCCCATAACGAGGGTTATGGCGCGGAGTCAGCGTGGGCAAGCCCATAGCCCGCTCAGAGCGGTCCTACCGGCGGTCGACACGCGCAGCAGGAGTTCTATCGGTCGGCGCCGAAGCGCTTCGACTGCACGAAGAAGCCAGACGTGGAACGCGCGGGGCAGACGGTGAGGGCTCGGCGGGGTTGCAGTCCACGCTGTTGCGACAGGGCATTCTCCTGCGCATGCTCTCGTTCACAATGTGAGGCCGTTCCATGTCCTTCTCTCGCCGAACCCTCTTGGAGGCATGCCACACCTTTCCCCGTTTTCTCACTCAAACGGAGATCGACACGCTCGTGTTGCGCCTGGAGCTAGACGATCTGGTGGCGACCCGGGCTAGCCAGAGCAAGGAAGCCCGCGCGAACAGGATCTTCCGACACCTGCTGAAGCACCCGGAAGCCGAGGTCGGCGGGCGCCTTCTGGCCAGGCTGGTCATCGAGGAAGCGGTCAGGATCGCGCTCTCCCGCACGGACTACCTCGATGACGGCGCTTTCGATGGGTTGCTCCGGTCGTTGGAACGCGACGGCTTCACCATCGAGGGCGGCGAGTTGCGGCCCGCGCTTCCCGAGGACCTTGACCTACCGGCCGCAGATGACGAAGTTCATCTCCTGCTTGATCGCCACAGTCTGGACACTTCGCTCGGCCACCTTGATCAAGCGATCACCGCCCACGCGCAGGGGAACTGGGCGTCTGCGAACGGCCAACTTCGCTCCTTCTACGAATCCCTCTTTGATGAGATCACGCTGGTCCTCGACCCTGAGAATGGTTCGAACATAAAGCCAGGCGAGACACGACGCAGGCATTTGGCAGATCTCGTGCCGCCCTTCATCGGGCGCGACCTCAACGAGTGGAGCGATGACGGCAAGAACTTCGTCAACGGCATCCTCAAGAGACTTCATCCGCAGGGAGCGCACCCGGGTCTGTCCGACGAAGAGGACTCTACGTTTCGTTTGCACCTCGTGTTGGTGACGGCCCGGTTGTTCCTGCGCCGTCTGGACGCAATCCGCACATGACGATTGTGAACATCGAACTTGTTGTAGGTGTCGACCGCCCGTGAGACCGCTCCGAGGGCACTTTGGGGAGCGGATGAGTTTCTGGATAGGACGGGAGCGAGAGGCACTGGCGGTGTCCCTGCCATGGGATCAGGCTCTCAGCAGGCACTCCTGTCTCCGCGCGGGAGCACAATCCGATTAGGGTTCTCAGACAGCTGTCCCCAGTCACTCAGGCTCACCAGTCCATGTTTGCCTGCGTTTCCCAGAGATAGCCGAGACGCTCAACATGGTCCGCAAACCGCTCGCCGCTTGACGTGGCGGCCAGGTACTCTTCGCGACTCTCGAGGTTGAAGGCAACGTCGAGACCACTCTCTGCGAATCGATACCCGTACCGAGTAGGTCCGTCCCGGAGATAGGTGTCGACCCGCTCGAACAGCGCGCAGACGTCGGAGAACGGGGTTTCTCCCAATGGGAACACGCCGTACTCAATGCTCTCCGGGAATCGCGAGAGCCTCGCTGGCACTGCCCCGAGGCCCTCGAGATGAACGTAGAGAGAGGCGCCGTCTTTCTCGAAGCCGCCATGCGCGACCGAGTTCCGGAAGCGCTCCTTGACTTCTCGAAGGGAGTCGTACAGAAGCTTGGCTTCTCCGTCGGTTGCCAGATCCCAGACGCGTTTGACTTTCGCTCCCCACAACGAGCCGATGAACCTCAGCAGGTCATCCTTCGATGGATCATAGCCCACGAAGGGGAGAATGAGCACTAGGATGTGCTCGAGCCAACTGAAGAAGGCATCGATAGCTGCACTACCGTAGAAGAAGCCCTCTCTCTCGGCCTTGAAGAGGTCCACAGTGCGGGCCGTGCTAGCTGTCTCATCCGGTGGTTGGAAGAGGTCGCCCAGATCAGGGCGAGGCCGTGCGAAGGCCCGCTGTGCTTCTGTGCGGAAGAACTGGTACCGTCCGCGCAGCAGATGCTGAGCGTTTCGGACTGTCACGTTGCCAGCTTTCATCTGTTTCTCAATATAGGGCTGCACGACACGGTCTGCGAGGGGGAAAGCACGATGGAGCACCCTTACCAGTTCCTCAGCGAGTGGATCGTCCGCATCCCCCTCCGTTGCCATGCGCGTGCCAAACTTCCCGTGCTCCAATCGGAAAAGCGATCCCTTGAAGCGAAGCATGATTGACCATGCCGTCTTCTCCGACGGTCGCGACACATGTCTGCAGTCGGTCCCGAGTGTCAAAGCAAGAAAGACCATGTAAGGAAGCGGCAAGCGGTGTCGCGCGTCGTCTATGTACGACAGGTTCAGGCTGTCGTCGCCGTCTTGCGGCGGCGCGATGTCAGCAAGGATCCGGCGCAGTACGTCCTGCGGTTCGTTAGTGGCCACGGGCGCACCTCGTCTACACCGAGTATGTCAGTCTATCAGTGGCGGACCACCGTCATGCGCTCCTGAGCTTGAGCGGCGGCAGTAGGGCCCCTTGTCCCCCCTGAAAAACACTATCCGGGCGTTCTGAGGGCGTACTATATCACAAATCGTCTGCGGCCGCGGGTCGTTGTCGGGCGTCCGTGAGACCGCTCCGAGGGCACCTTGGGGCACGGATGGGTTTCTGAACAGCACGCCGTCTGTTGAGCCATGGCGTGCCTCTTGGGATGAACCCCTCCTGGTTTGCTTTATCTGGCCCCGGGTGAAGCAGTCCTCAGAGCTCACAGCCCCTCACCAGCGAGCCAATCCCCAGATGGCCACCGAGAGGCCGGTCAGAGCAAACACCACAGGCAGCAAGCACCCGCCACATCCTGCCCCAAGCTCTGCCCCCCACCCGCTCTTCGTAAGGTTCTCCCTCATCACTCGAGCTCGTTCCGGGTCGCGAGCCTCCACGTAGCGCAACGTCTTCCCTATCGTCCCGCTGCCCAGCTGGCCTCGAGCAAGTTGTACGAGGGTGCAGTTGCAGGCGGGGTGCAGAACCGGAACTCGTTTGTCCTCGACCGAGACGACAATCCCCTCCCTGGCCCGGCAGGCAGCGCAGGCCGGGCCGTGTCTCTCTATGCATGACCACATCGCGTGGCTCATGAGCGAGCGTGGCTCTGACCACATGTCGAGTCGATAGAGGAAGCCAATGTGATGCCTCAGAGAGCGTGCAGCAAGTTTGGCTGCCTGGCTACGGATGCAGCTGTCGCGCTTCGCGTCGGAGTCGTGGCTCTTGTGGTTGCAGGTAATGTGACCCGCGCGCTCTGGGCAGGCCATGATCATGTCAAACAGCGGATGGGACTCGATGTCGAGACCTCGAGAGGCAAGGAGTTTGAGGAACTGAGGAGGAGTCAGTTTCTGGCCACGCACCTCCCAGGCCACGTCCTCCACTGGGTCGAGGCTATCCAGGGAGATGACATGGGGGGCAGCTTCAGCGCCGTCCTGTCGCTCGGGGACGGATTTGATCAGCCGCGGCGCGGTTGCACTGCGTGCCTGCGTGGGCAAGTTCTGCCCGCTCGGGCTCGAGGCACGAACGCTGCTCGAGGACACGGGAATGCGCAGGTCTGCCGTGGCAGAAGGGGCATCCTGGAAGTAGAGGCGGTACGTCCTCCCCTCTGGCTCCCGTCGTATCACACCGATCTGTCGCGCATAGGTGAGCAGGTTCGAGACCTGCCGGCCGTCTACGCCCAAGTCCCGACCCATGTTTCTCTGGAGACTCCCGGGCATCTCGGTGAGATGCTGCTCTATGCGGCTCATCAGGTCGGCCCGCTCAAGCGCCCGGTCGATCTCCTCCAGCCGGTCAGTGAGCTCCGGCATGCTGGCTACGAACTCTCGCAGACGCTTGAGCTCAGCTGGTCGTTGCAGCGCGGCGAGGTAGTTGCAGGCATAGGCGAGGGGAGGCACGGAGGGAATGTCCCATGCCCCAAACTCCCTGACAGTCGCTCTGACCAGGGCGGGCAGGTGGCCGAGTGCTTCCAGAGAGAGGGCTAGAGCCTCCGGATAGCGCCTATCCGACCGTGCCCGGTCGATCTGGTCGAGCAAGCCGTAGTACCGGTCGGCACCGCGCACACTTCCCTCCGACGTGGCAGACGGGGGAGGCTCAGGACGATCTCTCAGCAGGGAAACGCCCCCTCTGGGTGCTGAGTTCGGCGTGAGGAAGATGGGTCCTCTCTCTCCTCCTCGTGCGTGGGGTCGATGATCTCGTGGTCGAGGGAAGTGCGGAGCCCATACCCGCCTGCTGTGCTTCTTGTCCCTGGCAGACGCATGTCGAGCCCGACGGGCTCCGGCCGCGTCCTGCGACCCCAGATCCTGGGCCTGTGCCAGGAGGCACACGCTCCCACAGCCACCGCGCTACCTGGGCCTGCATGTCACTTCCGGCGATGGCGTTGGTCCGAAGTCAGCAGGTCCTGTGGCTTGACGGGAGAAGTGGATGTGACCTAAAGTCAACAGGCACGCCGGCGCCACGAGGGGCGACTTCGCCGTCACCGCACCCAATCAAAGCCCCTTGAAGAGCTCGGCAAGGGAGATGCCAAAAGTGTCGGCGATGATCTCGAGGTTGCGCAGTGACACGTTCCGTCGGCCGCGTTCTATGCCGCTGATGTAAGTCCGGTCTAGTCCACACTCGGCCGCGAAGTCCTCCTGGGACAGATCCTGGGCCGTGCGGAGTTCACGGACGCGGCGGCCAAGGCGGACCAGAATGTCAGTCGACTTTGCCATGCCCCGTATGCTAGGGGCGCTCTGTCTATGAATCTACGGACGATGAGTCACATCTAGGCGGAATCCACGGAGGGTGGCATGCCCGGTAGGAAAGACCGTCTCGTTCGTGAGCATCTGGAGAACGTTGCAGGGGATGTTCTTGGAGACTACCCCAAGATAATCGAGTCCCTGGCGGGGGGCCGGAACGGCATCTACGCCCTCTACCGAGGGGATCGCCTGTACTACGTTGGACTGGCCACGGATCTTCGCTTGAGGCTCAAACAGCATCTGCGGGATCGTCTCAGCAATAAGTGGGACCGATTCAGCGTGTACGTGACAGCCGACGACCGGCATCTGCATGAGATCGAGGCCTTGATTCTGCGGATTGGCAAGCCGCGCGGCAACCGCACCAGACCACGCCTCCCGGGATCCCAGAGCCTGGGGCCGGAACTGCGCCGCCTGGTCCGAGAGCGACAGCGCCAGCAGGCCGACCACATCATCGGGAGAACTGCCGGCAAAGGTGGTGGGCCGCAGCGTGATCGTGGAAAACGGCGCAGCACGCGATTGCCCCTCTCACAGAGCGTGAAACGGCAAAGGAACATCCGGCTCGTGCACGAGGGAAAGACGCACGTCGCCAAGGTCCATCCCGACGGGACAATCCACTATCGGGGCAGGGAGTTCACCTCTCCATCTGGAGCGGCGGGGGCCATCATGGGCGTCTCTGTCAACGGGTGGCGGGTGTGGGAGTATCAACGTCGTCCCGGCAAATGGGCGCCGCTGCGCAGACTCAGGGAAGAGTCCTCTAAGTAGACTGAGAGGCCACCAGCCCTGCGCTGCTGGAGGGCCTAAACTTCGCCTCACGTGCGCCTGTAAGCCGCGTTCGGATCTGTACCGGGCAGCATTGACTGTCCGTGGCTCGCCACGATGTTGGTGCGACTGAGGACTTGCCTCCGGCCCATCTGGCGGATCGCGCTGTGTGCGCGAGGTCCTTGATGTCGTCCCCCGAAGCTACCTTGATGGCCAGCCAGTGCTGGCCGCGACGGACACTGCCAGTCGTGTGCGTCCATCTCATGCTCACCGGAGGAACGCCATGAACGACACTGGACCGCCACGTGAACAGCCCTCGGCGGATGACGAGATTCCACTCAAAGACCGGGCCTTCTACAGACCCCACTGCTCAATGGAGGAGGCGTACCACTGTCTTCGTTTCTCGCCATCTGTGGAGAATGACGAGGCCATGGCAGTGCACCGGCTATGCCTGGAGGTCCTTACCCGCATGCCCTGGGAGGAAAGCAACAGATTACTCTACGAACACAACATGCATGTGTCCTGGCTTCGTCCAGGTGACAGCACCGCGGATTTCTTCCAGGTCGAGCTCCCCCCTGATCCCGACGACCTTCCCGAGGGTATCGTAACAGATACATCAGCCGAGTACTTTAGGGGCACCTGGGTCGTCATGCTGGCCGCGGATCTGCCGTCGCTCCCCGACGCCGTTGCTCGAGGGACCGTCGCCCATGAATTCGCACACGTCGCGCTAGAACACTACGAGCCAAGTGAAGAATCCGAGAGTCAGGCCGACGAGCAGGCCCGGCAGTGGGGATTCTCCGAAGAGATCGACGCGCTCAAGAGTGATGCTTCGGAGTAGTGCTGGCGTGCTGGGTAGAGGAGGGGGGTGCACGAGTGCCGCTACTTCTGCGGGAAGCGTGTGCCTCTACCACCCGCGGCCCGAACGTCGCCCCACGTGCGCCCGTGTGGGCTGTTCGGCGGCCGGGTGGCGTCACAGCCTCGGTGTAACGCGACCTCCCGCCCTGTCGCCACCTGTGGGCCCACTTCGGCCGCATTCTCGCCGGATTGGGGCACGAAGGCCTGGACTTTCTCGTCAACATCCTCCCCAATGGCTTATAGGATGTTAGCGCGCACAGCCAGAAGGAGGCGATCATGGCGAGGAAGCGGCGTGATGACCGGCAGTCGGACGCGCAGATGCTGGAGGAGTTTCTTGGGGCGCTGGCGCTGGAGGGGCGATCGGCCCACTCGACAGGTGCCTACCGCAGAGATCTGGAGGCACTCCTGGCGGCGTTGCCTGGGCCGCTTGGCGAAGTGCGGCCGGCCGACCTGCGGGACTGCTACCGCCGCCAGCAGCAGAATGGCAGATCACCTTCCAGCATCAACCGCGCCATCGGAGCCACCCGCTCCTTCTTCCGCTTCCTCTTCGAGGAGGGCCGATTGGAAACGAACACCGCGCAGGCTTTACGCTCGATTCGCCTGGGTCCGCCGCTGGCACCCAAGCATCTCACAGTGCCCGAAGTCCAACGCCTCCTCTCTCTGCCCTCTCCCGATACGGACGTGGGCCGGCGGGACCGCGCCATCCTGATGCTGCTGTACAACACGGGCCTGCGGGTGGGGGAACTGTGTGCCCTGAGTCGGGACGATGTGCGCCTGCCCGCCGAGGGATGGGGCGCGCTGCAGGTGGTGGGCAAGGGGCGGCGGCTCCATCGGCTGCCCATCAACCGCCCCGCGGCCGACGCGCTCCTGGCCTATCTCGCCGACCGGGATGATACGGAGCCAGCGCTCTTCCTGAATCGCAGCGGAGGCCGCTTCTCGGTGCGCGGCATCGCTTTGTTGGTGAATCGGTATCTACGGGCGGCCGGCATCACCGACCGCTCCGGCCCGCACGTGCTGCGCCACACCTTCGCCACCCACGCCCTGCGCGCCCGACCGAACATCCGGGCAGTACAGGAGCTACTCGGCCATGCCTGGGTGACGACGACGCAACGCTACCTCCATCTCGAGGCGGAGGACCTGCAGGCGCAGGTCGTGGGTCTGCCGGCGAATCGCCGAACGCCTTCGGTACAGCCAGAGGCTTAGTGGGCCTGAGGCAACGACGGCCTCTAGCGAACGGCCCGGGACGCAACCAGTGGTGAGTCCAGACCCCAGTGCGCGGCAGCGGCGAGAGAGGCTATCGGTCTTGGCGGGATTCTGACAAACAAGCCTCGAAGCACTAGAATAGCCGCGGCAACCGATCCGGACACTGGAGGTTCGATGACATGATGGGAGATCGTCTGTTCCAGAGCCAGAGACTGGGCGAGTTCCTTGACGACCGACGGGCGGAGATGACTCGAGAGGTCGACGGCATCTCGTCAGAAGACATCCTGAAAGCCTCAGTGACTGACCTCAACGGCACGCTGATAGAGAAGTACACAGTTGAATGCCCTGTCCTCGAGAAGGAGTCCATGCGTCAGGACGATCCTAGAGAAGTGGAGATTGACGTCACGGAGGGAGCTGGCCGGTACCCTCGCAGGCGCGACCGCCGATACTTCGAGAAGGGAACACGCATTACGGTGGTGGTGCCCTTCACAGGAGATGCCAGGTTGTTCTATACGCTACCATCGCGTTTAGGACGCGAAGTCCCATCTGCCGGTGTATCCACCTCGGAGTTGAGTCTCGTCTATGAACGCGCCCCATCTGACACGGGGGATCTGCGCAGAGAGGTCCATGGCGGTATCGCGAACATCGAATGGTACCTCGAAGCAGTGGCTGAGGAAGTCACCCGCTACAACGACGCCCTCCCTCGCGATGTATCCAGCGCCGTCGACAACCGCCGGAAGCAGGCGCTTCAACACAAGGGACTGGTGGAGGGCCTCGGCATACCAGTCCGGCGACGCGAAGACGCTCCGCCGACCTATGTAGTCCCCGTAACTCAGCGCAAGCCCGTAATCGAGACTGTGCCTTGTTCGGAGTCGCAGTTCGAGCCGGAGCCCCGCCTGGAGATGGCCGAATACGAACAGATACTGACGATCGTCCAGAACATGGCTCTAGTCATGGAGCGTAGCCCCAGTGCCTTCGAGCAGATGCAAGAGGAGGACTTGAGGCAGCACTTCCTCGTGCAGCTGAACGGCCAGTATGAGGGCGAGGCGGCCGGGGAAGTGTTCAACTTCGAGGGCAAGACAGACATACTCATCAGACACGAGGGTAGGAATGTCTTCATAGCGGAATGCAAGTTCTGGGATGGCGCGAAGTCCCTGACTGAGGCGATAGACCAGCTGCTCTCATACGCGACCTGGCGTGACACGAAGACGGCCATCATCCTATTCGTCCAGCGCAAGAGCTTCTCGGACGTTCTTGCTCAGATACCGGGCACTGTCCGAGAGCATCCAGCCCACAAGCGCGATGACGCCCCGCAGGGCGAGACGCAGTTCCGGTTTGTCCTGGGGCAGCCCGGTGACACGAGCCGTGAGTTGATCCTAACCGTGAGCGCGTTCCATGTTCCTTCAGTTGGCACCTGAAGCCAAGATGTAGAGGGTGCCTGCTTCAGCACGGCATGACTCTCAGCTGGAGCCAATTCCGATTGCCGCCGGGGTCGTCTGCGCCCACCGCAAGCTCCGCGGCCCTAAGACCACCTCCCTCCCGAACGCTCCCCTCAAGCCAATGTCGTGCCCCGCTTGCCGGCCCCTTCCGCGGGAATGCTGAGATGGGCGCGGCTGGGCCCGAGGCTGCGGCACACGCGCCCGCACCGGGGCCTGCGTCGGCCTCGTCACACAGCGACCAAAGGAGTCGAGCGCGTTGGGGACGAAAGCAGATCACTGCTCCCGGGCGACCCACGGACTGCGGGCATTCCCCCCTCTTGCTCCAGTCCACGCCCGGGGGCTGTCGCGACTGGGAGAACAAGACCCCTGCCGCCCGAGTCAGCCAACGCCCGATTCGTGCTTATAGTCCGATGTCACAGGCGCCGTATCCGGGGCCCGTCATCTACCGGCTCTTGCCAAAATGACATCACCACCGCGTCCCCATCATCGGTAGATCGACCCAGCCGCTTCTTGATATCGTCCTTGCTCTCGACCTGGATCTTCCCGCCCGACATCACCCGCCAGTGCGGCGCCGTCAGATCCCCGGTCAGCAGGTCATCGGGCGGCAGTGCTATCTGCGAGCCGTTCGCCGGGTCCAGCATCTCCCGCAGGTTCCACCAGGCGGCGCTCCGCTTGTTAACGAACCCGAGTTCGCCCGATCGGTCCTCGGCGTCGGTGTGCTCTGAAGCGTTGAATGGACTGACGGCCTTGTCTTGCTCGCGCAGGCGGTCCACTACGCCGGCCCCGATCCCGATTACGTCCACCACCGCTTCCCCGCCATGCGCTTGCAGGACACCCGCCACCGCACCTGTCGTCTGCATCGTGTCCTGCTTCGCGGAGCGGCGGAGCTCCCGGATCGCTTCCCCATAGCGGAGCGCGATCACCGTCACATCGACACCGCTACGCGCCACGTCCACGCCCACGGAGGTGAACTCCCCCCACTCGCCCGACTCCTCCAGTGCCCGCCATCGCTCGTTCGCCGCCTCGACCCAGGACAGCGGAATCACCCCGTCCTCTTCAGATGAAGCGAACTCGCCCAGCACTCGGTTCTGATAGACGGCGGAGCTCTCGCCCCACTGCCGGCCTCGCTGCTCGGCCCATGCTGGAGAGACACGTCCCGCCGCGACACACTCCTCCAGCGTGACATGCCTTACCCACCAGTCCTCCAGCCCTGGCTTGCGCGCGTGGATCTGGTAGAAGCGGCCCTGCGGTTCCCCTGGAGTGCTGATGGCCAGGGCGTAGCAGTCGCCCGAGGCCAACGCTCCCTCCGCCGCGTCCCAGGTCGGCGCCGGAATTGCCTTGCCTTCATCCAGCACATACAGCAAGTGAGAGGCGTGCGCCCCTTCGATCAGGTCTGGCTTGTCGCTGGCCGCGGCGAAGGCCTCTCCGTGGTCGAGCTTGCACATCAGCCCTAGGAGTTCCGTCCTCTCGTCGAAGCGGTCGCGGCCGATCCGGTCCCACCGCAGCCGCCGGCTCCACTTGTGGATTTCGGGCCAGAGGTAGTGCGTAAGCTGCCGCCAGGCCGAGGCCGTTGTTACCACCTTCCAGTCGCCGTCCATGCGGTCTCGCGTGAGAGCGAACCAGAGGACGACCCAGGCGGCGAGGGCGGTCTTGCCGCTGCCGTGCGGGGATCGCACCGCCACCCGCCGGCGCAGAGGGAGCTGCTCCAGGACTTCCACTTGGTAGCCGGTGGGGCCCTCGCCGGGCGCCCAGTCGATACACTCGGTGACGAAGAGGGCGGGGCTGTCCCGGTAGCCTGCGAAGGAGGCCTCGGCCGCCTGGGCCGCGAACTCGCGGGCGACCAGGCCCAGCAGGCTACTCGGTGCTGGCTCTGTCGATCTTGTCGAGACGCGCGGCGAACTCATCCCATCGCTCCCGCGGAAGGAACTCCCTCATTAGTGCCGCCACCTTGCGGACGGTCTCACGCAACTCGGTCGCCTGGTAGACGAACTCGGTCAGCTCATGCTTCTGCGGCGGCGGTCCCTCGTGGTAGTCGAAGATGAGCTTCACCAGGGCCGCATTGCCCTTGGCCGCGTTGACCACGATGGACTCGGTCAGCAGCTCGTAGAACTGCTTCTCACCGCCCTTCCCGTCCTTGGCCTTCTTGCGCAGGGCCTTGATGAGCAGCGTCCGCAGGCTCTTGCTACCGCGGGGCCGGCCGTCATTGCGCACCCCGGGCTGCCCAAAGCGCGTACGAACCGGCGGCTTCTTGTAGCCGACCTCGTAGTCGCTGCTCCCATTTTCTTCCCGTTCGCGGGAAACCATGTCACTCACCCCTCTCCGCTCCCTCATCGTCGTCCAGTTGACGCCTGGCCGCCACCTCGGAGAAGGTGCCGCCGTCTCCCACCAGCGTCGCCTCCTTGCCTGTCAGCGCCTGCCAGCGGAGCACGGATACATCCACGTAGGCTTGACTCAGCTCCATCCCGAAGGCGCGACAGCCCAGTTGCTCGGCTGCGATGACGGCAGGGCCGCTGCCCAGGAACAGATCCAGCACGATCTCGCTGGGGGCGAGGTGATTGCGGATCGGGATGCGCCACAGCTCCGTCGGTTTGGTGGTCGGGTGCTGGTGCTCGCTCTGCCGGGCGATCTGCCATACCGTGGACTGGTTGCGCGCACCCCGGAAGGTGTGGCGCTCCCGCCAGCCGTAGAGACACGGCTCGTGCTGCCAGTGATAATCAGAGCGGCTGAACTGGAAGCTCTCCTTGGCCCAGACGATCTCCTGATGGACCCGCACCCCGACCGAGGCCAACGCGGCCAGGAACGCCGGACGCGTGATCGAGGCATGCCAGACATACCAGGCGGCATCATCGGTGGTATGAACGGCGGCCGCGCGGAAGGCGGCCGTCAGAAATGCCTCCAGCGCCGGCCCCTCCAGATCATCGTTGGCGATGGGATCGTAGACTCTGCCCCCGCTGTGCTCTCTCCGGTGCGCGTTGCCGTCGTAGGCGACGCCATATGGCGGATCGGTGGCGAGCAGCCTTGCCTTCTCTCCTGCCATCAGTCTCTCGACTGCGGCCGGATCGGTGGAATCGCCGCACGTGACGCGGTGCTGTGGCATCGGTACCGCGGTGAACCGCTTGCCGCAGTGACCGCAGGTGCATTCAACGGTTTCGCTCATCGCGCACCTCCTCGAAGATCTGCCCGGTCGAGGCCAGGAGGGGCCGTTGGCCGGTGAGCTGCATCCAACGCAGCAGTGCGACATCCACATAGGCGGGGGAGATGTCCATGCCCAGACAGCGACGGCCCACTTGCTCAGCGGCGACCAGCGTGGTCCCGCTGCCAAGGAACGGCTCGAGGATCGAGGCGCCATCGCCGGCGTAGTGGCGGAGCAGGTCGACCCACATCCTCACGGGCTTCGGGCAGGGATGCCCTCCGGTGTCTTTGTGCGTGCCGGCCGGAAAGTCGAAGACATCGTTGGGCCTGGTGCGGGGCCATTTCTCCCCGAGGAACAGGATGGGTTCCCAGCACCAGAAACGGGAGACCTTGCCGTTCGTCATCGCGTTGGTCTTCACCCAAGGGGCCACGTGGTAGGGATCGAAGAGCCGCAGCCACAGAGGGAGGTTGTTGCAGCCGGGCGTGACGATCTGCCGCTGGCTCAGAGCGCGCGCAGCCTCGAACCACTGTCGGGTGAAGTCGCGATAGGCTTCTGTGCTTTTGCTGTCGTCGGTTTGCCCGTCATATCCCAGGCCGACATTATAGGGCGGATCGGTTGCCAGCAGCTCCGGGGCTTCGCCGGAGGTCAGCGCCGCGAGATCGCCGTCACTGGTCGCGTCGCCGCACATCACGTGATGCTTTACCTGCGGCTCCGCCTCGAACCGATGCCCGCAGTGCTGACAGACGCATTCAGACATCGGTCAGCCTCCCGCAACGAGGACACTGTACGACCCGGCCCAGCAGCCACAGATCTCCCGGCCGCGTGACCGGCTGGGCCGGGGGCTCCGGCGCGTCGACTTCCTGGGGCTCCTCCTCGGGCTCGAACTGGCTCATCAGCTCGGCCAGAGCTTCCTCGGTATAGCCGGTGATCTCCATGTCGGCGCCCAGGACCTCAAGCATGCCGGCGTCGAGTTCCTGGAGCAGCTCCTTGAGGCCGGGGGGGTCCATCTCCGACAGCTCGGAGAGACGGTTATCGGCGACGAGATCCGCCCATTCCTCGGCCTCCGTGGTGTAGTCCTGCCGGTCCACGGGGGCGAGGTCGACACCGAGCAGCTTCGCCGCCGCCAGCCGCCCATGCCCGCGTACGATGAAGCCGGAGAGGTTCGAGACCGTGATGGGAGCACGCCAGCCTTGGTGGCGGATGATCTTGGCGAGCAGGCGGATCTGCCCGTCGGAATGGCGGTTTGGATTGCGGGGGTTGGGGACGAGCGCGTCGACGTCCACGATCTCGTCGTACGCGCAGTACACGGGGATGCCGGAGGCATGGACTGTCTCGGCCACGGCTGCAGTTGATCCACTCGCGACATGATCTCGCGCTTGGTCCATCGTCCCACCTCTTCCCTCAGCCGGTGGCGGCTGATCACAGATATCCACCCACAAAGCGAAAACCGGCCCCTGGGGTCAGATTCGCTCCCCGTCGAGAGCTATCTCACCTCAGACGCCGGCTCATATGCGCCGACTCTTCCCCCAAACCCACCAGGGCCAGGGGCCTGATTCTGTCAGTGATATTCTACCACATTCGAACGCATGTTGGCTAGTGGGTCAAAGCCGTGCAGATACCCGTGGCCGGCAGCACTTGCCTCGCGTAGAGAGCCGACTCAGGAAGGTGGAGAAAATCAACCCCGTGGTGAGGAGTGGGCCTCCCAGCGGAGTAGCTTGTGCACGTTGAGGCCGCACAGCTTGAGGGGCCCTTCCCTACTCCTGACCATCGCTATGGAGAAAGCGATCGGCGAGCAGGAACTCGACGTGGAGGCGGCCTTTGCTCGTGAGGTGGAGCCCTGGCTACGTGCGGCGCGGCATGCGGGTCCCCCCTAACCCGGAGGCCCGGGCCCCTTCCGCGTTACGAGCGGGACCTGTGGGAGGGAGTTGTCGGCTTCGAGTTTGGAGGCCTGGTGCCGGGGGTGGGCGCGGCCTTCTCACGTTGGGTGAATCGGAACTGCTCCCGGAACTGGCGCTCTCGCTCAGCCCGAAGCTCGGCCAGACGCTGGGGGGTCTGTAGCACCTTCGACTTCAGTCTCAGAATCGAAGCCCGCTTCAGGGCGCGGTAAACCGGACACCGTCGGCAGTCCCGGCGTCGGCAGAACTTAGTGTCCTTCGGAAAGTTGAGAGTCATCGCCAGCAACACGCACTTTGCCTTCCGCGCTTTGTCGTGCGCGGCGGCCACCTTGGGCGGGTACTTCACGCTCGGCACCCAAGCCCTCGCCTTCCGATGTCGGTTGAAGCTCTCGAAGAGTTTCCGGAATCCCTCTTTGTGCTCGGGGTCAGAGGCGTACCGCTCCGAGAGCTTCCTGAGGTCATCGAGTACATCGTCAGAGACGAACCTGTCCTCGGAGCGAACGAAGAGGTCCTCATTCCTGTGACCCACGGCCTCCAGCCAAACCCGATGCGCCGAGGGTCCGGCGAACCACTCTTTGAACAGCCTGTCGAAGTAGGTCTTGCGAAGGCGCTTCTGATAGCGACCGCGGTAGTAGTACCGCTTGAGCGTCGTGGCATTCAGGGGGTCCCGCGGGTTGGCCCGGTTCCACTCGGCGGCGACGCGGTCCCACGAGATCCGCCGGCCGGCGGTACTGAAGCTGCGCTCAAGCAGCCTGCGAAACGGCACCTCGCGCTGGCTGACAAAGGCGAGGATGCGCATGTACCGCTCGTCGCTGAACTCCTGGTAGGCGTTTCGGTGCTCTTTGCGTCTAGTGCGAGTGGTTTCCTCTGGGGTCCGGGACCGGCCTGCCCGCTTCATGGCCGCCAGATAGAAGTGAGAGAGGCTCCGCACATTCCTCTCGACAGCGTCACGGTAGTCATCCAGCAACTCCGGCAGCTCACCTTCAGAGGCGTCGGCGAAGTCATCCCTGAAGTCCTTGTCCACCTCCTCGCGGTTGGGGCGGGGGACTGGGACGGGAAGGCCGTGCTGCTGGCGGAGTTCCTCCCATATGACGTTTGCCTGCTTCCTCCAGTACTCCAGGATCTCCTGGCTCGTCATGGATCGCATTTCTTCCACCAAGAAGGGGGACAACTTGTCCCCAAGCGTTGCGTGGGATACTAGCCTAGCATAACAAGACCCGACGCGCAACGGAGTCGACCATGAGGGACTGTAGAACGCTATCCGTATTGGATGCCGCGAGAGTTCTCGGCGTAGGGCGGGCCGCGATATACGAGGCCATCCGAGAAGGTCGCCTGCCCGCTCTTCGCGTAGGGCGCAAACCAAAGCTCAGAATCCCGAAGGTGGCGATCGAGGAGCTGCTTCGAGATCCGGCTCGCTGGGAGATCGACTCCACTCGGGGGACCAGCAGCCGATGACGATCCCCAAGGGTATTGTCCTTCTACTCGGTGCAGCCGACCTCCGTTCCCCTGTAGCTGCGGCGCCGCCCGCGAAAGCACCTCCGCGCCGACTTCGTCTGACTCTTCTCGTTCCTGCTGACGTCCTGGAACACCAAGCGCGTCAGCGTATCGCCGCGACGGTGGCGGACGTGTTGGAGGAGGAGCGATGAGCCGGGAGAGCGACATGACCCCACTTGATCTCCTTGCCGAATGCGGCATCCATGCCCACACGAACGAGAACGGCGGGGCCTCATTCGTCTGCAAGTGCGGGGGAGCGGCCGAACTCTTCGATGCGGAGGACGGCCGGCTCTTCCACTACTGCCCAAAATGTGCCCCCGACACCGGAACGTCATATAGCGCCGACGAGTTTCGCGAGCACCTTGGAAACGGGAATGTCGGCTCGGCCGACCTCGAGACACTGGGCACACCAGGAACCTGGGAGGACCTCAGGTCTCTGGTTGGACCGGTAGAATGGGACTGGCCTCTATGGGTACCTCGCGCCCTGCTGATCATGATTGTCGCCGCGCTGGGCGTCGGAAAATCGCTGGCCGCCCTCGCCGTGGCGAGAACGTATCTGCTTGGAGAAGACTGGCCGGATGGCACCCCTTTCGATGGCGCTCTGGGCTGCGTGTTGTGGGTCGAGACCGAAGCAGGCGAAGCCATCAACCTTGAGCGCGCCGAACGGTGGGGGTTGCCTCTGGAGCGACTGCTGACACCCTATCGGGACCCCCTGGCCGCCGTCACACTCACCGACTCCACCGATCGGGCTGGGATCACGGAGATAGCACAGGAAGCTGATGTGTCGGCCGTCATCGTCGACTCCCTGAGCGGGGGAAACACCCGCGATGAGAACTCGGCGGCGATGTTGGGGGTGACGACCTGGCTGGCTCGCCTCGCCCGCGACACCGGCAAACCCGTCTATCTGACACATCACGTCCGCAAGGCTCGAGAGAGGGACCACGATCCCCGATTCGGACTGACGCTGGACATGGTGAGAGGCCATACGTCCATTTGCCAGCCGGCTCGCGTGATATGGGCACTCGACTTCCCTAGCGGACCCGGTTCCGACATCCGCCGCCTCCATCAGATCAAGAACAACCTCCGGCGATTCCCCGACCCCCTGGGCATGAGAATCGATGAAGAGGGCAACGTACTCTGGGGCGATGCTCCACAGGAGCCTGCCGACGCCACGGCCTCCGGCAGAGCTTGCGCCTTCCTCAAGTCTCTCCTCGGCAAGGGACCCGTGCCTTCCGCCACCGTGCTCAAGAGGGCCGAGGACGCCCGCATTGCCCCGGCCACCTTGAACCGGGCGAAGCGGGCCTCGAGGATTGTTTCGCTGAAGGTCGAGGGGACCTGGGTGTGGTCGCTCCCTGTTTCGGTGGACGAGGGGAGGGAGTGATAGTGTTGACAATGTTGATAATCTTGCGCGCCTTGAGTGCCTTGAGAAGGTTGTCAAGGTTATCGAGATGCTCATCTCCCCACATAGGGCGGGGTGATGATGTTGAGCGGCAGGAGGATGAGCCGGGGGCGCGGCTTCACCAGATCGGGCGCGCATACTGCCAGCCCGGCGATACCGCGGACTGCATGGCACCGGACTGCCCTCTCGATGCGTACCGTCCGTGGTCAGGGCCAGGGCACGCGCCCAGGCGAAATGCCTCCCCTGCACAGCGTGAGGCCGCGGTCAGGGCGACAGCCGCCTCTCTGCGGGCCAGAGGCTATGCGAGAGTACCCCAAATCAACCGCCAGACGCCGAGTACGCCGCAGAACGGGGAGTTCGATGGCCAAGATGGGTGAAGACGCCATGGCGCGTTACCGGTCGGGGAATCCAGGCCCAAACTGCCGCTCTGCGGCGCAAATGTCCACTTCCGCGCGCCTGAAGGAGGTCGCCTCCCTACTGGCGGTGGGACTTCTCCGTCATTGGCTCAAGTGCTCGTCGGACGGCAGAGAGAAAGGACTTGATGTTCTTCGGACGTCGAGTGATGTATGTCCCCAACCGTCGTCCGAAGGAGAGAAGAGCCTATGAGCCAGACCACTCTGAAGCAGATCGCCGCACTAGAGAAGCTGTCCTATGCGGACCTGCAGGATCGCTGGCAGATGCTGATCGGCACCGACCCTCCGCGGTACAGCCGCCAGCTGCTGATCAAGCGACTCGCCTACCGCCTGCAGGAACTCGCGCACGGAGGCCTGGGCGCGGAGACGCGAGACCGCATGGATCAGCTGCTCGACGATGCCGGCTTTGACGAACTGGGGAGCCTCCGCCCGCGCAGACGCAGGAAGGGAAAGCAGGATGCCCCCGTGGTCGGTACACGCCTGATCCGGGAATGGGACGATCGCCGCTGCGAGGTCACGGTCACGGCCGCTGGCTTCGAATTCGAGGGCCGGCCCTACCGCTCCCTGTCCGCCATCGCCCGGGAGATCACGGGCACCCGGTGGAATGGACCGGCCTTCTTTGGACTGCGCTCGGGCAATGGCAGGAGGGCTGAGTCGTGACGATGACAGAGGCGAAATCAAGAGGGGTCAAGGTCAGACCCGTCCGCTGCACCATCTACACTCGCAAGTCCACGGATGAGGGCCTCGACTCTGAATTCAACACTCTCGACGCGCAGCGGGAGGCAGCCGAGGCCTACATCGCGAGCCAGAAGCAGGAGGGGTGGATCGCGCTCGCGGATCGATACGATGACGGTGCGTTCTCCGGTGGAAACCTGGAGCGGCCCGCACTACAGCGACTACTGAATGACATCGAGGCAGGGAAGATCGACTGCATTGTGGTGCACCGCATCGACAGGCTCTCCAGATCACTGCTGGATTTCGGCAAGCTCGCGGAGTTCTTCGAGCAACACGCCATCGCTCTGGTCTCGGTAACCCAGAGGCTTGATACGAGTACCTCCATGGGCCGGCTGACCTTGAACATGCTCCTGTCCTTCGCCCAGTTCGAGCGCGAACTGACCGGCGAGCGTATCCGGGATAAGGTCGCTGCCACCAAAGCCAAGGGCAAGTACTGCGGCGGCCGACCGGTCTTGGGATATGGCCTGGATCGGGAACGCAAGCGCCTGGTGGTGGACCCTAAGGAAGCCGAACTCGTGAGGCACATCTTCCGACGGTTCATCGAGGTCGGTTCGGCCTTCGAGGTCGCCAAAGAACTTAACGCAGAGGGCCATCGGACGAAAGCCTGGACCGGCAAGAACGGGAAGACCGACCCGGGCCGGCCCTGGAGCAAAGCCCAGGTCTACCGGACCCTCAACAATCCCATTTATCTCGGGCAGGTCAACCATCGGGGGAGCATCTTTCCCGGCGAGCATGAGGCCATCGTCTCGCAGGACCTGTGGGATCAGGCGCATGCGATCCTCGAGGAGAACCATCGCGCCCGCGGGGCAAAGACACGCGCCAAGTCAGAGGCCTTGCTGAGGGGCGTCATCCGGTGTGGGCATTGTGACTGCTCGATGGGGCCGACGTTCACCAGAAAGCGCGGTAGGCAGTACAGGTCCTACCTCTGCGTTCATGCCTCCAAGCACGGCTACGACTCTTGTCCGCTGCGGAGCGTGGCGGCCGGAGAGATCGAAGGCGTCGTCATCGATCAGTTGCGACGAGTGCTGCGGTCGCCGGAGGTGTTGGCGCAGACCTATCGAGAGGCACGAGCGTTGGCTGAAGAGCAGGAGATCGAGTGCCCTGACTTCTCCGAACAAGACGTCGTTGACGCTCTCTGCAGCCTCGATCCGGTATGGGACCACCTGTTTCCTAATGAACAGGCGCGCATCGTGCAGTTGCTGGTGAAGCAGGTGGACATCTACCCCGACCGCGCGGAGGTGCAGATCCGCGCCGAGGGCCTGGCCTCCCTGGTGGCGGAACTGAACGAAGAACAGGAGGCAGCCGCATGAGCGAATCGATCCAGACGACGCTGAGTGAGGACGGAGACTGCCTGGTCTTCTCGGTACCGATGAAGTTCAGGCGACGGGGAGGCCGGAAGGAGATCATTGTTCCAGCCGGGATGGAGGGCGCGGCGGCCGAAGAGGAACGCAGGAACGAGGGCCTCGCGCTGACCATCGCCCGCGCCCATCGGTGGCGGGACCTGCTCGAGTCGGGTCGCTATGCTACTGTCGGGGAACTCGCCCGCGCTGTGGATGTAGACAACAGCTACCTGGCGCGGATGCTGCGGCTGACGCTGCTGGCGCCGGATATCATTGAGGCGATCCTGAATGGTACGGAGCCAGACGGGCTGTCGCTTAAGAAGCTGTACGCGATGCCGACCGGATGGGAGGAGCAGAGGAGCACCCTTGGCCGTCGGAAAGGGACATTATTGAGTGGCAACGCTCAGGAGGGCCACCCCCTCAGCCCGGCGACAGACGAGATTGGCCATGTCCATCGATACTGACGAGTCCTTCATCTCCGAACCCATCGTTCCCCGATCCGGGAGCTTCGCCTCTGCTGGCATGGCGAGGGGTGAGCCGGGTCTGCCGGCGTCGTTCGCGTGGCGCGGCAGGGAGTACGCGGTGGCACGGCTCGTCGAGTCCTGGAAGTCCACTTCGCCCGACAGAGGGGGCGGGTCCGAGATGTACGTCCGCAAGCACTGGTACCGCGTCCAGACCAGCACGGGTGAGGTCATAACACTGTACTTCACGCGTCAGCCTTCCTCGGGGAGAAGCAAGTCCCGGCAGAGATGGTTCCTGTTCTCGATTCGGGAGGGAGAGGGGTGATACAAGGCCTCCTTGGGGCTCAGATGCTCTGGCTCTTCCGACTGTTCTCCCGGCAGACCAATGTGTTCACCCGGTCCATCGACGCAGGAGGCGGCGCCTTCGAGGCCTACGCGCAGGTCCCGCTGACCATCGTCACGGAGCTAGCATAACCGCCGCGAGCCTGAGATCGCCCCGCCGGCCCACTGGCCCCCCCCGGACTCCAGCGCGAGGTCGCGGGTCGGTGGGTGTCGGGAGGGGGAGGGTGATCAGCGACGGCGAGGAGCATCTACGGCCGCAACTTGACGTCCACGCCGCCGTGGTCGGTCGGGTGCCCGCGATAGGCCTTGGCAGGAGAATGATGCCAGCGCTCTTTCGAAGCCGTTACAGCCGCGATTCGGCGGCCGAGGGCAGTCTCAATCGCTCCGCTCACCCTTCCTTGCCAACAAGATCAGCCTGGGAGAATCTCCTCCGAAAGGAGACCTGTCGTAGTCTCCAAAGGTCGTCACTTCCTGGTAGCCTATGTCGCGAAGGAGGGCGACCGCCTCCGGCTCTTCAAGCCAACGGTATTCCTGCTCCCACTCGGTTCTTTGCTCATCATCTCCCTCTCCGACGACGAGACTGTGTCTACAGCGGACAACTTGCCTCTCGCAGTCGATCTGCACCTCGTAGACCTCTTTGTGTCTGGACCTCGTATCCGGATCGATACGCTCTCCTGCGATGTGTTCCCGGCCGACTTCCTGGTTCTTCATGCGGTCAGGAGAGACCACATCGACGAGGGTCACGCCGCCGGCCTTCGTGTGCCTATAGAAGTTGCGGAATGAGGTCCGCAGTGCCTCCCTCCCGTCTAGGTGGAAGACGGCGGCTTGGGGCACGAAGACGCCGGAAAACTGTCTTCCAAGGTCGAAATCCCTCATGTCCTCTCGCAGGAGTTCAATGCGGTCTCTCACTTCCGCGGCTTCGTGGTCGATCTTGTCGCGTGCGATTTCCAGCATGTGGTTGGAGAGATCCACGCCCACAACGCGAATACCCTCCTTGGCGAGCGCAATGGCGACGCGTCCCGTTCCACACCCCACCTCCAGGACGGGTGATCCATACTGCCTCGCCAGTTCAACAAAGAGCGGGATGTCCTCCACGACCCCCTCGTACTGCCAGTCGTAGTTGCGCGCAACGGCCTTGTGTTCGTAGTAGTCGCGCTCTCTCACCATCGCGGCATCCCTCGTGAACCTCCCCCCCTAACGTTACCAGTCACATGGCACGGCGGTTCGCCAGCCAACAAGCGTCCCCTGTCCGGCATCCCCCCCCGCACTCCCGCGCGAGGTCGCGAGTCACTGCCTGCTCCGCGCGTGCGTGAGTGGGAAGTGCCGGGGCGGGGTCACAGCGGTCTCACGGGCTGTCACTGAGAAAGCTCTGCCGGTTGCCGGTGGGGTGGGGGGCACAGGAGGGTGCTCAAGATCGCCAGTCCTAACGCCCAATCCGGTCACGTTCCTAGGGGTAGGGCCACACTCAGATGGGATTGCTGGGGAGGACACGTGCTATGCGTCCGAGGGGCCGGGCTCCCAGCCTGTCTCCTGACTCCACCGGTCGGCTAGCGCCATGACTTGCCATATGAATGCAGATTTGGCCTCGGTGTAGCCGTGACGGTCTTCACCGTGCTGTTCCGCGAGGGAGTACTTCAGCTTGGCATAGCGCTCTGAGTCCTCTGGATGAGTCCGCATGTACTCTCGGAAGAGCAGCGCGAACTGCTCGGGCCAACTCCCTGCGCGGCGCACATGAATATGGGTCCGGCGTTCTCCAGGCACTTCGCGGAAGTAGCGTTTTGTCAGTTCCGGGTTATTGGACCGGAAAGCGAAACCGAGGCTCTCAATCGGAAGCCGATACGCATCAAGCGGCTCAAAGGTCCTGACAGATATCTGGAGGTCGATGATCGGCTTGGCGTCCAGGCCTGATACCGACGTCGACCCGATGTGATCAATTCGTAGCGCCGTCTCGCCCAACGCCTTGCGGAGAGCCACCCCAAGTCTGGAGAAGAGAGTCGGCCATTCAGGATCATAGGGCACGATCACGACTTCATCGGCCACGGACTATCTCCCGGAGATTGGTTTCACCGTACAGACTACCAGCAAGGCCGAGCAGGGCGCAAGGTCGTGCTGCCGGGGGTTAAAGATGCGCCTGCTCACCAGAAGCCCTATCCCGCCACGTGGGGGTCTCTGTCGTTGTCAGCGGGCGATGGTGCCGGACCCTCTCCTCCACCGCGGGTTCGCGACTCACTTGCCGCTCCGCGCGTAGCTGAGTGCGAACTCCGAGAGCGGCGTCACGGCGGTCTCACGTGTCTTCGACACCCACAGCAGCTATCAGGCGAGAGCGTTCAGGATTCTATCGGCGATCTTCTCAGGACTCAGGTGTGTTGTGTCTATCTGCGTGGTGTCGAGATTTCTTGACTGACGCAGGCGGTCGGCGATCATGCTCGAGTGCCCTTCATGCCCCGGGCGGCGGCGCCATCGATCCTGCAGTACGCTCTCTTCGGCCACCAGCGTGAACACGTGTAGCTCGAAGTG